>Ga0208127_1000692_pt1 | contig 17231 bp, 17 predicted proteins | sample ETNtaG_6_FD_185751 | JGI IMG/M metagenome (GOLD analysis project Ga0208127, IMG submission 185751) | Marine microbial and viral communities from oxygen minimum zone, Eastern Pacific Ocean - ETNP201306SV45 (SPAdes) (version 2) | ecosystem: Environmental > Aquatic > Marine > Oceanic ...
AAAGGGATAATTTACTATGCAGCCTTAATCAACAAAATGAATATTTACACGCCTGTTTTGTTTGCCTTTCTTTTCGATTTTTCCAAAGCGCATTGACCCAATCTCTAATGTAGTAGCAACATGAGTTCCGCCGCATGGTTGTAAATCAATTTGTTGATCATTAGAACCAATCCTGACAAGTCTAACTCTTCCACTTCCAATTGGCGGTTTAACAGACATAGTTTTTACAAGACCAGGTTGAGCTGCTAATTCTTCATCTGTAATCCACGAGTTTGTGATTTTATAGCCTCCCGCAATCAACTCGTTGAGGTGACTTTCAAGCTCCTCTTTATCGGATAAAGATTCTGGCATATTAAAATCTAGCCTGCCCTTTATATCACTTATAGAACCACCCGTTACAGGCAATGGAATTACTACAGATAGCAAGTGAAGAGCGGAATGCACTCTCATATGCTTGTAACGAGTTTCCCAATCAATAAATTGCTCAACGGTATCACCTAATTTGGGTAAATAATCATGATTTAAGGGCACTAAAATTATTTTCCCATTCTCGCCTTTACGAGTTGTTTCTATCTCACAGCGACCACTACCGAATTGTAAAAAGCCCTTATCTCCCGGCTGACCCCCAGAGGTTGGATAAAAAATGCTTTTATCCAAAATAATTGACTTATCTTCACCAATTTCAACAACGCTACCTGAACAGGTTTTTAAATAACTGTCTTCTAGATATAATGGAATGGTCAATCAAACATCCTTCAACGCTTCAGGGTTTCGTATCCAAACATCTCGCTGTGCAAAAGGAATTTCAATTCCTTCTTTCGTAAACCGCTTTACAATCTCATGATTAACATCTGATTTGACCGATAGCATATAATTAACATCGGAAAGAATTGCACGAATTTCAAAATCCATACTATCTGCACCAAAGCCTTGAAAAATAACTCCAGGTGCCGGGTCCTTTGCAACGTGCTCAATTTTAGAAATTATATCCCTCAGAATTTTTTCCACCTTTTTCGTATCGGAACCATAAGCAACACCAACTGGAATAATGACACGACCTATCGTATTTCCACGCGTCCAATTTGTAACAACTCCAGATACTAAATCCGCATTAGGAATAATCACGTCAGTTCTATCAAATGTCTCTATTCTAGTTGAACGAACAGAAATATCACGAACATACCCCATTTTGCCGCTTACTTCGATCCAATCGCCTTGGCTAATAGGTCTCTCAATAAGAAGAATTACACCTGATACAAAATTTGAAACAATGTTTTGAAGTCCAAAACCAATCCCTACAGACAAAGCACCGGCTACAATTGCAAGTGATGATAAATCCAGTCCGGTGCTTGAGATTGCTACGAGTGCTGCAATAAAAATACCAATGTAACCAAGTCCCGCAACCAACGCATTCTGCGCACCGGTATCAAGATTGGTTTTTGGTAAGATACTTCCTCTTAGTGCGGATTGCACCACTCTGGTCAACATATACCCAATTGTAAATAATAAGACAAAAGTGAGAAAATCTAATGGTGAAATTCTACTTTCTCCAATTTTGATACCATCTTGAAACTGTATCCATAGCTCGGTCAGGCTCGAAACACGGGCGCCCCAAATTAACGCCAAAAATGGCAACACAGAAATTGTTATAATAAACCCAATCAACACGGGAGCTAACGCGTCCGTCTCCTCTTCAGATTTATTTAAAATTGCAGCATATAGATCAAATGTCAGTCTTTGCAAAATTACAATTAGAGCTAACAAACCAAGAGTTTTAACCATAGGTACTGCAATCGCAGAACCAGCATTTACATAGCCTATAGCAGCGATCAGCGGAGATATTATTGCTACGCCAACTATTATACGTCTAAGAAAACCTAAAAGCTTTAATCTTAAATTGCCTGAGGATGTGTCATCAGAAACAACTAATTTCATTAACGCGGAAATACGCCACAGCATAATTCCCGCCAATACAGTTATTGCGCTGGTAAAAACCTCATAAGACTGTTGTTCTATTAATTGCAAACGTGAGAGTTCGGAACCGTAGTCCTGAGCTACCAATATTACCGCACCCAAAACTGAAAATTTTTCTATATTTCTGTGATTAACCTTGTCTGTTTCAAAACCTAGCCAAGACATTTGTAGTCTTTCAGCTAGCCAAAGCGCTAAGATAAAATAGCCTACCCAGACATAAAAGTTTTCTGCAATTAAGTCCCCTCTAATACCAAAAACACCTAATGACTGCGCTAAATGAATTAACGAATAAAGGGCAACATAACGTAATAAATATTTAACAGAGGAAGATAAAAAACCTGCTACTTTCTCAAACCGTTTTGCTGTTGCATTTAACTGATTGGAAATAGCACCCGAATAAATAAAGAGCAAAACAGAAAAAAAAGATATCAATAATATAGATATTAATCTGTTACTAAACTGCTCTTGAAAATAGTTTGACGACAGAACGTCAGCAGTCTCTTTTGATAGCGTTAAGAAGCTATTGAATAGATCTCCAAGGGTTGTGCCCCATAGTAGCGGATTTAGTATGCTTGGCCCCAATTTAAGAAATTCTAAGGCCTGCCTCTGCGAAATTAAGGTATCAATCTCACTTACCATACCGTCAGCGCGATTAAAGGCCTCCTGAGCCCGGACTATTGGCTCATTTAATTTCGAAAGCTGCTTATCTAAAGCAAGCCGACGATCCTCCAATGGGTCAGTGCCATTTTCCGGCTTCGGCCCAAGTGAATCAATCTGTGTTCTTATTGTTTCAATTCTATTCTGATTTTCATTTTGTAACTGTTGAAATGATGAACGCCATTGTACCAATTGAGCTCTCAGCTTTTCTAAAGCCTCTACAGATGCTTTGTCTGTTTCGATTACAGTTTCTGCTCTGAGCGCATTTAACTCCCACTTCTCATAGTCAGCAATCTCTTCTGCCAAACTGAAATTAAAGGAAATAAAAACAAGAATTAGTGTTAAAAACATGTTCCGCATAGGGGTTATTCCTCAAATACACTCGGCATACTTACTGGATTATCCAATAACCACTTCGGTACCGGCAAACCCTTACTCTTCAAAAACGAAGGATTGAATAACTTTGATTGGTATCTCGTGCCATAATCACACAAGATCGTAACAATTGTATGATTTGGACCTAATTCCTTGGCTAAATGCATTGCACCGGCAATATTTATTCCGCTGGAGCCTCCTAGACAAAGCCCCTCATTTTCTAATAAATCGAACACAATTGGGATTGCTTCATCATCTCCTATTTGGAAAACGTAATCAGGTTGTAAATCTCGCAGGTTTTCCGTTATCCTACCCTGCCCTATACCCTCTGTAATTGAATTTCCATCAGATTTTAATTCCCCGTATTTATAGTGGGAATAAAGTGCTGCTCCCATAGGATCTGCAAGGCCAATTTTCACACCTTTAGGCTGTAATGCCAAAGCAACACCCGCTAAAGTGCCTCCAGAGCCACATGAACATACAAATCCATCCACCTTACCCTCCGTTTGCGACCAAATCTCAGGACCGGTGGTTTCGACATGGGCCTGTCTATTAGCTACGTTATCAAACTGATTTGCCCAGACAGCACCATTTACTTCAGTTTTATTCAATTCCTCAGCTAGTCTTTGTGAATATTTCACATAATTGTTGGGATCACGGTAAGGAACAGCTGGTACCTGGACAAGCCTGGCCCCTGTAAGCCTCAGCATTTCTTTTTTTTCCTCACTTTGCGTTTCGGGTATTACAATAACAGATTTATAACCCATAGAAGCCCCAACGAGAGCGATACCAATGCCTGTATTTCCAGCCGTTCCCTCAACGATTGTGCCGCCTGGACGAAGAAGACCTTTTGCCTCAGCGTCTCGTATTATATAAAGAGCGGCTCTATCCTTTACAGATTGCCCAGGATTTACAAACTCTGCCTTGCCCAAAATTGAACAACCTGTAGCCTCTGAAGCCGCCCTAAGTTTTATTAAAGGTGTATTTCCAATGCTAGAAGCCAGGTCTTTCGCAATCATATTTTATCTATCAATCAATAAATTTAAGGATAATCTGAAACGGTTAATTATAAGAAAGTCTATTCTTGTTCAATGCTAACCACAATATCATAGTGTTTAAAGGTAAAACGCGAAGTTTATCCGATCTACACCAGTCTAAAACCAATTCAAAATCAAAGATATGTGTTCGTATATCTTCACCTTCTTCTTTTAGACCATAAATGCCTGGGGAATAATCTGACAAATCAACTAATCCAATATAATTATAAAAATAAGTAGTCGCCTCGCCCGGATTTGGATAACCAGAGTTAATTTTCACCAATTTAGTAACTTGAATGCCAGCTTCCTCGTAGACTTCTCTTTTTGCCGCCTCCTCTGGTTTTTCACCAAATTCAATCATACCCGCAACAGGTTCATAAACCCATGGAGCTCTATCACCTCTACAAAAAGGCCCGATACGAAACTGCTCAATTAAAAGAACTTTATCATTTACTGGATCATATGGAAGTATTAATGAAGCCTCCGAACCCATTAAAATAACACGTTTTTTTGTATCTGGTAATGTCTGACTGAAATATGGATATTTGAGATTAATTTGGTTCAAGGCAAAAAACCCTAAATATTCTCGCGAAAGACTTTCTACCTGTGCTTTTGCGTGCTTGCTTGGCCCACCTTCAATTACATTGCGTACACTTGATCTCTCTTTTACGTATATTTCTGCCCTTTTTAATATACTATTATACATTCGTTGCGCAGTATCACCAAATTTTGTATCAAAAAAATCCATAAATTCAGTAGTCGCTAGATACTGGATTTCGGAATGTTTGGTAAGCCAATCGTCAAAGCTCCATAAGTTTTTAGAAGCCATATCTGAACTTTTACAAAAATATGCAAAAACATCTTTCAGGCAATCATTTGTTTCAACTAACGCTTCTTTTAAAACATAACCAAACCCAAGCTCATAATAATTTAAACGTTCAATATCGTGTTCATTTAAATCTTTAAGAACAATCCCGTGAACTTCTGCCCCATCTTTCGGAACAATCACAGGAAATGGACCACCTTCAGCCCAGTAAACGCAAAAATTCTTTAACGAGGCAGTGCAAATATGCTCAGAATGTAATTCACGACCAAGAACTATTTTACGAAAATTTTCGGATAGAAGCGTTCCAAAGACAAAAATATTCATGAATTAAACGCAATTAATAATGGAACTATCGTAATCTTAAGCAATCTAATCAATTGTTGTCAGGTTTTTGCAGCGTGATCTGAGTTACGTCACAATTACCACTCTCAAAAGTAGCCGCGCACGATGTTAAATAAAAATTCCACATCCGACGGAAACGATCATCAAAGCCCATAGCACTTATATTATCCCACTTATTATTGAAAACTTCAAACCAGCGGCGTAAGGTTTGGGAATAACTTTTTCCAAACTCGATAGAATGTTGCACACTTAAGCCGGCTTTGTGGACCTCTTTCCGTAGAACGGATGGACTTGGCAACATACCTCCAGGAAAAATATACTTTTGGATAAAATCAACGCTTTTTCTGTATACTTCCCATCTGGCATCCTGAATGGTGATTATCTGTAATGTTGCCTGCTTGCCAGGTTTCAGGCATTGCTTGATTTTATCGAAATATACAGGCCAATACTTCTCCCCAACCGCCTCAAACATCTCAATACTAGCAACACCATCGTAAACTCCAGTTTCATCTCTGTAGTCTTGCAGCTTAAAATTAACTTTATCACTTAAACCTTTGTTTTTAATTCTGTTTTGCGCATATTCTAGCTGCTCTTTTGAGATTGTTAAACCAGTTACTTTTAAGCCTCTTTCCTTTGCCGCATACTCTGCAAATCCACCCCATCCACAGCCAATTTCCAAAACATGATCGCCAGGCTTAACACCCATCTGATCAACCATACTAGCATACTTAGCAATTTGAGCTTTTTCTAAGCTTTCTTGGCTAGTATTAAAAAGCGCAGAAGAGTATGTCATAGTGTCGTCCAGCCACAAGCTGTAGAAATCATTTCCCAAATCGTAATGATAGCTTATATTTTTCAGAGCTTGACGTTTAGTGTTTGATTGAAACCAAAACCTAGCTTTCTCCCAAGCTCGAACTAAGGCCATTCCTGGAAAACCATCATACATATCATCATTGTCTGCATGAATAAAATCCATAAACGCCTGCAAGTCTGGTGTCGTCCACCAACCATCGAGATAAGCATCGCAGAAACCTAGATCGCCCTCACGAACCAATCGAGCAAAAACATCAGGATTGTTGATTGTAACCTCTGCAACAGGGCCCGGCTTCGATCCTTCTGCCCTAAACCTTCTTCCATCTGGCAAGATAAAATCTACTCGACCCGAATTGAGCTTACCAACGAGATCAAATACTCGGGTAAAATATCGAGGTAAATTTTGTTGATTATTCGTTGATGTCAAAACTGACATAATTCAAAAACCCCTATTCGAATATACTTCCAATGCTCTTTTCCGCCCCTCCTCAGGAGACATTATAGCTGAAGGATAGACAGATTCTTTATCAAATTTCCAGTGTTTTGGTATTGCATTGAAGTAAGATAAAGAAGTGTCGGATGGAGTGTCTGATAATTCAGCAATCCAGCGTTTAGTATAGATGCCATTAGGGTCAAATTTTTGCAGTTGAGTTACGGGGTTAAAAACTCGAAAATAAGGCGTGGCATCCGGACCCGAGCCCGCCGACCATTGCCAGCCCATTGCATTAGAAGCAGGATCCCAATCAATTAAACAATCACTAAACCACTCTAAACCAATGCGCCAGTGGGTCATAAGGTGCTTTGTCAAGAATGAAGCTACCATCATCCTGCCACGATTATGCATACGACCAGTCACATACATTTCCCGCATCGCAGCATCGACGAATGGAATACCAGTTCTTCCTTGTTTCCATGCGATTACATCCTCGTGGTTTGAATCTGTGCGCCAAGGAAAAGCCTCCCACTCCTCTCTCCAACTTTTACTTACAATATGAGGTGTATGATAAATCAAATGATAAGCAAATTCACGCCAAACCAATTCCTTTAGAAATGTCTCAGCTCCCATGACCCCATCAAAGAAAGTGGGAAAAGCGCTATTCCAGCATTGATTTGGACTTATTTCACCCCAAGCAAGGTGATCTGATAGTAGCGAGGTAGCATTCAAATGGGGAATATTTCTATCTTCTGAATAATTAGCAACCGGTCCCTCGAGAAAATTTTTAAGTTTAGTCTGAGCAGCAAGCTCCCCAGCTTCTATATATTTACCTAAAATATTACTTCCACGGGACATAGCAGCTCCCAGATTGAGATCTTCTACTGTTAATGTAGAGGGTCTTTCACTAGGAGAAGAAATAGAGTTAGGAGAATTGAGAGTAAGGTCGACAAATTGATCTTTTACAGAGTTCCAAAACGGAGTGTAAACTCTGTAAAAGCCTCCTGTTTTTGTGCTTACTTTCCAAGGTTCGAATAAAACCTGCCCTCGATAACTTTTAGCATTTATGCAATTTGCTTTAAGGTCTTGTTTAATTTCGGTATCGCGTTCGATTGCATTGGGATCAAGATCACGGCTCCATACAACAGAAGTTGCTCCAGTTTCTTTTATTAACTCTCGCAATACCGCTCTTGCTGAACCTTTTCTAATAGTCAAATACGAACCTAATTGTTCATATTGTTTTTGCAGGGAGACTAAACTTTTTTCCAAACGAAATTTTGGGGCTGCGCCGAGCTGCGAAAACCAATCATCGTAAATAAAAACGGGAAGTACATAAGCACCGGAATTTACTGCTTCCGAAAGTGCTGGATTATCAGAAACACGCATATCGCGCCGTATCCAATATAAAATAGTGGCTTGGTCGGACAAAACTGATCTCTAATTGTTATATAGAGCAATCTAGAGCATCTACTAACTTTTCAATCTCTTCACGATTTGTATAGTGAACATAACTTAATCTTAGTACACCCTTGCTTGTATCTATGTCATGCGCCTCTAAAGCTCGAACAGCATAAAAGTCGCCACTGCCGGCCATAATACCCTTTTGAGCAAGTTTGTTTGTTACGTCTTTTGGATCCTGTTTAATGTCCAATGCAATAGTTGGAGCCCTCAAACCTGCTTTATCAGGCCCTAGAAGTCTTACAGAGTTTTTATTTGATGCCCATTCAAGAAGCGGCGGCATAATTTGAGTTTCATGCGCTCTCATCAAGTCATGGACGAATTCGCCACGTTCCGTTGCCGATGCTGATGACGAACCTCCATGGTGGTGATGAAGAGTATCAATATAGTCGGCAATGCCGGCACAGGCAGCAATTTGTGCGTGATCTGGTCCAGCAGGAGTAAATCGTTTGGATAAATATTTTGCATTGAAATAATGGCCTTGATTAGGAAGTATTTCCCCCAAAGCTTTTCTAACAACCATTATGCCTTGATGTGGACCATATGTTTTATAAGATGAGAACATGTATATATCCGCGCCAATCTTACCGACATTTGGCAGTCCATGAGGCGCATAACTTACCCCATCAACGCAAGCAAACGCACCGGATGAATGTATTAAACTTACTATTTTAGAGACGTCGTTAATTTCACCGACAACATTTGAGCAGTGAGGAAAACATACGAGTTTAACTCGGTCGTCTAAAAGCTTTTGCAAATCATTGATGTCAAGATGGCCAGTGTCTTTATTCAGTCGCCACTCTAATACTGTAATTCCTCTATCAGAAAGTCTCCTCCAAGGACCTGTGTTAGCTTCATGATCTTGATTTGTAACTATAACAGAGTCGCCATTTTTTAACCAGTTGGCAAAGGCATTCGCCAGTACGTAGGTGTTTTGCGTTGTTGAAGGTCCAAAACTTACTTCATCAGTTTCAACCCCAAGTATAGCGGCAAGGCGAAGTTGTGCCTCATCCATTTCCTCACCACCAAGCCGCGACGCTTCGTAACTTGAGTATGGCTGAACTTTCCTTTGCGTGTAGAACCGATGTAATCTGTCTATAACCTGCTGGCAGGCATATGATCCTCCTGCATTCTCAAAAAATGCTTGATCCTTTAATGTCGGTTGTGAAAAAGCAGGGAATTGCTGTCTCACAAAATCAATATCTAAATGCATTAAGCCTACCTAAAAATTAAGGATTGGTACTGAAAAAATCTGACAATTAATAGTTATATTGTATTATTATAAAGCACTAAATCTTATGGGAAAACAATTACTTATTTACATCAACCACAACTCGTCCTTTTATTTGACCGCTCTGAATTTCCTTCCCTAACCTTGGAAGGTCCGCAAGGACTGCATCGTTTATCATTCCATCAAGTTTTTCCATTGGAAGGTCAGTTGTAATACGGTTCCATGCCCTAACCCTATTTTCATAGGGTTGCATTGCACTGTCAATTCCCAGCATATTCACGCCTCGGAGCAAAAAGGGTATAACATTTGCAGGAATTGCAGTTCCACTGGCATTACCAACCACTGCAACCGATGCTCCATATTTTAACTGCCCGAGCAATCTTGCAAGCATTTCACCACCAACAGCATCAACACATCCAGCCCATGTTGCCGCTTCTAAAGGCCTTTTAATTGCCTCGTTTATTTCACCGCGTTCTACTATTTGAGATGCACCCAGATCCTTAAGATAATTACTAGCTTCTGGTCGACCAGTCACTGCTGCGACTTCATATCCAATATTAGCTAATATAGCTGTAGCCACAGAGCCTACTCCACCGGCAGCTCCCGTTACCAGCACAGGTCCATGCTCTTGCTTTAAACCGTGATCCTCTAATGCCTGGATCGCCAACATCGCTGAAAAACCTGCTGTTCCAACAGCCATTGCCTGTTTAGTTGTTATGCCAGCGGGCAGCGGAACAAGCCAATCGGCTTTGACTCTGGCTTTTTGAGCATATCCACCCCAGTATGCCTCTCCTACCCGCCAGCCAGTCAAAATTACTTTATCACCTTCATTGTATCTCGGATCATCCGAACTCTCTACCGTTCCCGAAAAATCAACACCAGGAACATGAGGGTAGTTTCTTACTAAACCACCTCCCGCTCCAAGACATAATCCATCCTTCCAATTAACAGTTGAATACTCAACCGCAACCACCACCTCACCATCGGGCAAGTCCTCAAGTGTTACTTGAGACACACCAGATGATGTTTTACCATCCTCATCTTTATTAACTACTAGAGCATTAAACATAAAATTTTCCTTCTAAATCCAAAAACTTTCTTTGACGATGGCATCTCTTACGCCGTTATTTGTAACTACCTGAACTTTGGTATTTTCATCCCAATGGGTCATTTTAACCATTCCTACTGCGACGTTTGTTTTGAAGTCAGGTGAATATGCCGCGGAGCTCACTCTACCCACTTGTTTATCATTCGCAATAATTGGCCACCACCGGTCACACACACCAACGTCGGGCCCGCTTATTTCTATTGCTCTAATCATTTGCGTTGGACCCTCCTTAGCAACTCGCAGCAAAGCATCTCTTCCAACACATCCCAATGCGTCATGAGTATCACAAAATTTACCTAAACCACATTCATGAGGAGTATTATCATCAGTCATGTCATTACCGTAGCTTAGAAGGCCTCCTTCAATTCTTTCGATTAAATTTGGGCATCCAGCATGAACATTATATTTCTTACCAGCTTCGAATAAAGCATTCCAAAGAGGCATAGCATTCTGATCACCCTCAACGTAAATTTCAAAACCACCCTGTTTTGAATAGCCAGAGCGCGCTACGATCAAAGCCTGATTATTAAACTCTAACCGTTTAAATCTAAAGAACCTTATACTCCTGACTTCATCACCGAAAACGTCAGCCATTAGGTCGTCTGATTTTGGACCCTGAACCGCAAGTGGGCTAACATCAGGCTCATCTACTAGCACATCAAGACGCCAGCCATTTGCAATTCCCTTGATCCAATAAAGGAGATCACTATCAGCAATAGAAACCCACCAATGTTCATCGCTGATTTTAACAGCCACCGGATCATTCAACATGCCCCCAGTTTCATCAACTATTGGAACATAGTAACACTGACCGCCATACATTTCTCGCAAATCTCTAGGTGTAAGCATTTGCATTAATCGCGCAGCATCTGGGCCCTTAAGTTCGATTTGGCGTTCAACAGCCACATCCCAAACTTGCACTTCTGATTTTAAGTGATGATAATCTTCCTGAACACTTCGAAAGACTGTTGGAAGTAGCATATGGTTATAAACCGTATATGCCTTGACACCAGCGGCTTCTACGCCTTCAGAAAATACTGTTCTACGAAGTCTTCTAGACGGAGACAGAAGTGCCATATCTGAAATCCTTTTAGTAATTACCTAGGGCCTCTCCAGTCAATCTGGCAAATTTCTGCGGAGCGCCCATCAAAATCCCAAACTCTACCGTGTGCACGAACCCGTCCTTTAGTAGCCGTTGCTACAGTTATATCTGGACCCATCCAATATTCAGTATTTGTAACGACAATATCCTTACCACCATTACCAACAACAGGTACGATCTCACCTTGGATTTTTTTTCCTACCATAAGCCTTCGCGCATTACCCTCGGTTGTGAATTCAACTGGCGCTCGTTCTGCACCCAAAAACTCACTTACTAAAACCTTAAACAGACCAGTAGTGCCCTTAGCTTTGCCACTAAAGATATTTATCAGTGCCTCATAAGCTGCATGACTAGCCCTATCGTCTATGTAAGCAGCAGCTTTCCAGTTTCCCCTTGCCATAAGACCAGGGATTTCAAGAACCAAACCGACATTTAACCCACTCAGGTTCTCATCCCCATAAAAACCATCATCAATTCTCACCCCAGCCCAAGCCTGACAGTAGCCCTCTGTTGGAGCATGCTTGCCAAGAGAGACAACGCACGGACAAAAAATGGTGCAATTGCAATTTAAAATTAATTCCCCTTTAACAGCCCAAGGCGTCAGCCCGTCCTCTTTAGGACCAGCTGCTGGGTGTCTGCTTGATATTTTTGCAGGCGCTTCAATTTTCTCATCGACCATAAGCCAATCCTTTCCAATTAAAAAATAAATAAATGCAAGCCAGATAAAATCAAAATTAATCCGAGTGGCATTGTTAAAAAACGACCATATTGTGGCAATTTTTCAATTATCATTAAAAATGTAGCTAATCCCATGAATGCTAAATTCATCACACCACCAACAAATGAAATAAGCATTAAGGCCCAACAGCATCCAAGACATACAGCTCCCAGCCGCAAACCATTAGCCAAAGGGCCCTGATCAAAGTGCTGCATAAAAAAGGTCAGAGGCCTTCTACATTTTGCCAAACATGCTTGTTTTAAACTCGTAAATTGGTAGAGGCCCGCAAAAAACAAAATAAGGCCAGACAATTTAGAGGATGTAACCTGACCCAAATTATCCAAATACCCATAAATGAATAAGGCCATTTGTGAAACTGCTGCAAAAAAAGAAAAAACTATCCAAACGGTTAAATATCCAAGTAGTAGGCGCAATAGATTTATCTCTACATTATCTCCTAACTCTTCATAAACAGCAAAAGCTGGCAAAGCCGTAGGTGCCATCATTGCTGCTGACATTAGAATCCACATCGAAAAAATTTGAAAAAAACCACTAACATTAGGAGTGATTATACAAAACTCATTAAAGAAATTAGCGCCGTAGATTTTTGATAGTAGGCGAAGTTCACTTGGTACTGATAGTAAATATAGGAATATCCATGCTATAAAAATCGCAAAAAAAAGCATGATCCAATGGATCTGTGTCATTTTTCGTACTTGTTCAGAAACCATTTAGACCTCAGCGAGTTTCAGACGGGACTAATGCATGATGCAGCACTTTTTGACAATTCAAATATTAATAAACGTAGCGTCAGTGTATTTTGCATTTTCTGTTGCAGTACTTTCATGCTGCTTGTATGGTCTAATTGCTCTTTGAGCTATGGACATAAACGCGCTCGTAATAAGCGGATCGGACCTCGGGGCGGTACCGAGCGGCTCCACCATTATTTACCAATACGGTCATATGGGGTCGAAATAGGATAGACGAACGTGTAAAGGGGAAGGCTTTGTCTCGGCGGGATGCCACCGTTATCGGCGCAAAAAGTACAATTGCAAATGACAATCGTGCTCCAGTAGCAATGGCTGCTTAAGCAGTCGGAGATACTGAACTTTAATCCCTAGTGACTAGCATCACTAGGTGGGGTTAGAGCGGTTCCTCGCAACAGAATACCGTTCACTAAATTTATGCTCTTATATTTAATATACGTCAGCCGTTCGGTATGTAATCAATTTAATCCTTTTGTTTTTTTTGAATTATTTCTATTGTGCTCATAATTATTTAGAGGCCTTAAACATGAGTAAAAACATCGACTACGGAACATTGATGCACAAAGCGATGCGTACTCTCATTTTTGATGTTCTAAAAGATGTTGAGAAAAATGGCCTTCCAGGAGAGCATCATTTTTTTATAACCTTCGACACTACAGTGGAGGGTGTTGAAATTTCTGAATGGCTTCGCCAAAGATACCCTGAAGAAATGACTATTGTTATTCAGCATTGGTTTGATGGACTTGATGTAAAAAAGGACGGGTTCAGTATTACATTAAACTTTGGGGATCAACCCGAGCCTTTGGTCATTCCATTCCTTTCAATCTTAACATTTGTAGATCCATCAGTAGAGTTTGGACTTCGATTTGAGCAAAATGAGGATGACGAATTACCTCAAGTTTCTGATATGGATCAAACAACTTTGAAAGAAAAAGAAAGTTCAAAGAAAAAAGGTGATGTTGTAAGTTTAGACAGCTTCAGAAAATGAATTCCCGAAATTAGATTAAAATATAAATTATTGAAGAAATAAAATAGATGAAAGAAACTCGTACCGAAACTGATAGCTTTGGCCCATTACAAGTGCCAAATTCAAAATATTGGGGCGCTCAAACCCAACGCTCAATTTTGAATTTTCCAATTGGATGGGAAAAACAACCAGCCGCGATAATTCGAGCACTCGGTGTAATAAAAAAGGCTTGCGCCTTAGCCAATGTGGAAGCCGGAAAATTAAATAAACCTCATGGAATGGCGATTGTGGAGGCCGCCTCAGAGGTTATTGCAGGTAAACTAGATGATCACTTTCCGTTAGTCGTTTGGCAAACAGGTTCGGGAACGCAATCTAATATGAACGCAAATGAAGTCATTGCAAACCGCGCCATTGAATTATTAGGTGGAACTATTGGTTCAAAAGACCCTATTCATCCCAATGATCATTGCAATATGGGTCAATCATCAAATGATACATTCCCCACCGCAATGCACATAGCTACTGCAATTACGGCCCACAATACACTCATACCCAATTTAAGAAAACTTGTGGACGCTATAGATCTAAAAATAGCTGAATTTGAGGGAATAATTAAAATTGGTCGCACCCATACGCAGGATGCAACCCCTTTGACTTTATCTCAGGAATTTTCAGGCTACAGGCATCAGGTTCAAAAGGGAATTGACCGAATTGAAAAATCTCTAGAAGATATTTACGAGTTAGCCCAAGGAGGTACGGCGGTTGGTACTGGCTTAAATACATCCGTTGGATGGGATACTACAGTGGCAAAATACATCGCTGAGGAGACTAAGCTTCCATTTGTCTCCGCGCCAAATAAATTTGAAGCGCTAGCATCACACGATGCTATGGTAGAAATGTCAGGAAGTTTAAAAACTTTAGCAGCAGGTCTTTTTAAAATTGCTAACGACATAAGGTTTTTGGGGTCCGGACCCCGTTGTGGTTTAGGTGAGCTTATTTTGCCAGAAAACGAACCGGGTTCATCAATAATGCCCGGAAAGGTAAACCCAACACAGTGTGAAGCCCTGACTCAAGTTTGTGCTCAAGTCATTGGCAATGATGCTGCCGTTGGTCTTGCAGGCTCCCAGGGACATTTTGAATTGAATGTATTCAAACCTATGATTTCTTATAATGTCATACAGTCAATGCAGCTGTTAGGAGATGCTTGTTCTGCCTTTACTGATAACCTAGTGAAAGATTTAAAGGCAGATAAACATCGAATTGAAAAATTAATGCGAGAAAGTTTAATGTTAGTCACTGCACTCGCACCTAAGATAGGTTATGACAACGCCACGACAGTAGCAAAAACTGCCCATAAAAATGGAACAACTCTAAAAGAAGAGGCAGTAAAACTAGGTTTTGTTGATGATAAAACCTTCGATGAAATTGTAAAACCAGAAAATATGGTTGGACCCACCTAGAATTAATCTTCAGAAAATGCGACCCCGAAAAAGATCTCTTATTATTAACGGACATAATACCTCGGTCTCCCTAGAGGATCTTTTTTGGGAGGAACTTAAAAATATTGCAAAAGAGGAACAACTATCAATAAATCAACTTGTTGCCAAAATAGACGAAAATAGAAATTTCGAGAAAAGTAGTCTTGCAACAGAGTTGAGAGAATTTGTTTTAAAACACCACCTCAAGAAAAAGTAGATTTTAACGTTAATTTTTTTGTCCAAATAAAGACTAACCTAGAGTTCCTAAAACAGGAAAAGTCTCGAGCAACCAAAAAGACAAATCGGTAAATCCACCAGACAGCATCAATAGGCCGACCGTCCAAAGCAGAAGCCCCATAATACGCTCAATAATTTCGAAATTGCGCTTAAAAAAGTTTAATGTATTTCCCATTTTGGACAAAAATGCCGCCACTACAATAAATGGAACCCCTAAACCAAGTGCATAAAAACCCAGTAAGATCAATCCTTTATGTAACGAAGCTTCGCTAGCCGCCAAACTTAGAATTGCTCCAAGTTGAGGGCCAATACAAGGCGTCCAACCAAAGGCAAATGCAAGACCCAGAAGATAAGCTCCGAAAAATGAACCTCCCATTTTGCCTGTGTCAAATCTAACTTCTCTGTTTAGTAATGGAATATGGACTATACCTAAAAAATGTAATCCGAAGCCCATAATTAACAATCCTGCAAGGGTGGTTAAAAAATCTTTGTAGCCAAGTAAAAGAATTCCAAATGATGAGGCGGCAAGACCAAGAATGAGAAAAACAGTAGAAAGCCCAAGTACGAACGAAGTTGCTACCAAAATAACTTTTACATTCCTTTTTTGGCTGGAATTATCTAACGAAATCCCACTCATATAAGCTAAGTAGGGTGGCACTATCGGCAAAACGCATGGACTTAGAAAGGAAATAAGGCCAGCCAGAACTGAAACTAAAGCTGCAGGCAATATAGAAGCGTCAAAAATATCAATTCCAAGCATCGATTATCCTTATTAACTTAACTTAATTAACCAGATACAATAAGATTTTTAAATAGACGTATTATAGAAAAAAGCTACAAACGTTATATGAGAGAAAAAATTTTAGACGCTACAGGTCTTCTTTGCCCATTACCGGTGCTAAAACTCAGAAAGCATCTTAAATCCATGGAACTTGGCGATATAGTTTTGGTTCTTGCTGACGATCCAGCTGCAGCCATAGACATTCCCCATTTCTGCAACGAAACAGGTCACACATTGATTTCAAAAGAGCCTGGCGAGAAAGGCTCAACAAGATACAAAGTCAAAAAATAGATAATTTATTTAATATTTAATTATTTTTAGACCACCATCCTCGTCGCCGCGTCTTCTTTGTTTCCTCTTTTGCTGATTCTGACTGATCATCTAAATCAGATGGTTTTACTTTCTCACCCAAACCTTTTGATTTATCGGCCGATGATGTAACTTTTTTGGTTCTACCTGTTTTAGGCTTAGTTACTTTCGTGTCCTTTTTCTCTTCTTTTTTCTCGGAAACATCAATTTTAGGAACTAAGGCAGTTTCAGCTAATATACCTTGATCGTCAATAATAGCGTCTTCTTGAGTAGCTTTTTTTCGCCCTCGCGTATTAGTTTTTGCCTTTGATTTTTTACCATCATTTTCATTTTTTGGTAGCTCAGTAGCAGTTACGTCCATACCCTCCTCAACATTAGCGTTTTCAGAGCTGTCTTGCTTCGCATCACTTTTTCGAACTTTTCTTGTTGTACGTTTTCGTTTTGATTCAGGCGATTTGAGTTCGTCGTCTTTAGACAGATTTGTTTCCACCGCATCCGGTTCAGCCGAAACACTACTATTTATTTCAGAACTACTTTCTATGTTCGCAGAAGCAGATTCGCTCTCTTTCTCCATACTTTCATTAACTGTGACATCTTGCTCATCGCCACCAGTACGGG
>Ga0208127_1000693_pt1 | contig 17229 bp, 15 predicted proteins | sample ETNtaG_6_FD_185751 | JGI IMG/M metagenome (GOLD analysis project Ga0208127, IMG submission 185751) | Marine microbial and viral communities from oxygen minimum zone, Eastern Pacific Ocean - ETNP201306SV45 (SPAdes) (version 2) | ecosystem: Environmental > Aquatic > Marine > Oceanic ...
ACTTCCATTTTGGACTTCACTTTTGGTCAGAACTGCAAGTTGGATGATATTATTACAACAACAAGGGGTCGTTAATGATTTCTTTGTAATGATAGGATTGGTTGCAGACGATAGCAGACCTGAAATGATGTACAACAAAGTTGGTACTTATGTGGCGATGACACAAATATTATTACCTTTTATGGTTCTTCCTCTTTATAGCGTGATGAAAACAATCTCTCCTAGTTTAATGAGAGCAGGAAAATCTTTAGGAGGAACTCCTTTTGTTGCATTTTGGAAAGTATATTTCCCATTAACTATTCCAGGTATTGGAGCAGGATGTTTGCTGGTATTTATTTTAGCAATTGGGTATTACATTACGCCAGCACTTGTAGGGGGCGCATCTGGAACATTAATTAGTAACCAGATTGCATATCATATGAAAACAACTCTAGATTGGAGTTTTGCGTCTGCAATGGGATTGATGTTGTTAACTGGAGTTTTAGTTATTTATTGGATTTATAATAAACTTGTTGGAGTAGATAATATTAAATTAGGATAAATATGGCATTACCAAGTTATACTGAAACGCGTTATAGGATTTGGCATTATGTCTATTTAGCTATTTGTGCTTTTGTGTTTTTCTTTTTAGTTGCCCCTTTATTCGTAATATTTCCATTATCATTTAACGCTGAAGAATTTTTAGTATTTTCTGAGGGGATGAAAAATCTTGACCCTGATGCCTTTTCTCTAAGATGGTATAAGGATATGGTCTATGGAACTAAAAACCCATGGGGATTAGCCGCAAAAAATAGTTTTATAATCGCAATATTTGCAACAATAGGGTCTATAATACTAGGGACATTGGCTGCACTAGGTTTGAGTAGTAGGCACATGCCTTATAAAGGAATTATAATGGCCACTCTTATTTCTCCAATGATTGTTCCATTAATTATTTCAGGTGTTGCAATATTCTTTTTCATGGCAAAAGTAGGTTTAGCAGCAACGCATACAGGAATAGTTTTTGCTCATATAATTCTTGGAACGCCATTTGTTGTAATCACCGTAACTGCAACATTGTCAGGATTTGATCATAGTGTAACAAGAGCGGCAGCTAGCTTAGGTAGTAATCCAGTAAACACTTTTATGAAAATTACTCTTCCTTTAATATTACCGGGAGTAATTTCAGGAGGTTTATTTGCATTTGTAACTTCATTTGATGAAGTAGTTGTAGTTTTATTTCTTGCTGGTTTAGAAAATACTACAATTCCAGTACAAATGTGGACTGGTTTAAGAGAACAGTTAAGTCCAACAATTTTAGCTGTTGCAACATGTTTAATTATTCTTTCAACTTTAATCTTAATTAGTGCAGAATTGTTAAGAAGAAGATCTGAGAGATTAAGAGGAATTAATAGATAAAATTAAACTGCTTCAATTATTGTTGCAATTCCCATTCCCAAACCAATACATTGAGTAGCAAGAGCGTATTTTTTATTTTCTCTTTTTAAAAGTTGTGCAGCTTTTCCTGTTATCCTCGCACCTGTTGCACCTAAAGGATGTCCCAAAGCAATTGCACCACCGTCTAGATTTACTTTTTTAATGTCTATTTCTAAATCCTTGATACAAGCAAGCGATTGAGATGCGAAGGCTTCATTTAGCTCCACAATATCAATATCTCTCATAGAAAGTTTAGCTCTTTCCAAAGCTTTTTTGGTAGCTGAAATTGGACCTAATCCCATATAATTTGGATCACATCCCTCAACAGCTGTAGATTTTATTCTTCCAAAAATTTCCAAACCATTCTCTTTAGCAAAATTTTCTTCACATATTAAAGTTACAGCAGCGCCATCAGTTAGGGGAGAGGCAGTTGCGGCTGTTACAGTTCCATTCTGATCAAATGCTAACTTTAAATTATCTAATTTTTCCATTGTACTATTAGGTCTAATATTTTCATCTGTTTCACAATCACCTATCTTGGTAATCTCGCTTATAAATTTTTCTTTTTGTTGTGCTTCATTTGCTTTTCTATGACTTTCTAAAGAGAACTTTTGTTGCTCTGTTCTTGAAATATTATATTTTTTTGCAACATTCTCTGCAGTAATTCCCATTGATAAATATAAATGTGGATTTTGTTTTTCTTCATCCGAATAAGGATAAGGCAAAGGGTCAAATCCAGTTCTTACTCTTGTCATACTTTCTACCCCTCCACAAATAAATATCTTACCTGATCCCATTGCTATTTTTCCAGCAGCAATATGAATTGCTTCCATAGAGGATCCACACCATCTATCTACGGACATACCTGGAACTCTCATATCTAAGTCTGATAAAAAAGTTACTAATCTTCCAATATTAAAACACTGCTCACCAACCTGAAAAGCACATCCTATAACAACATCATCAATTTCTTTTGGATTAATCTTTGATTGTGAAACAAGGTTTTTAATTACTTCAGCTAGTAAATAAACTGGTTTTACATCTATTAATTTCCCTTTATTTGCCATTGCAAAAGGGGACCTGGAGTAACCAACTATTACTGAATTGTACATTTTTCTCTTTAATATTGTGTTAATTTATATAGCTTACCATTTTAATTAATCAGGAAATTTGTCTTATTTCAAGTTTTTGATTAATTCAATAAAAGTTTACTGATTATGGATATAAAAAAAGTAGTTGTTATCGGATCTGGTACTATGGGCAGTGGAATTGCAGCACACCTTTGCAATGCCAATGTACCAGTAACCCTTCTAGATTTAACAACAGAAATATCTGAAAAAGCTAGAGATAGAATTCATAAATCAAGACCCCCGTTACTTTTAGATAAAACTAAAATAGAAAATATTAAAGTTGGGAACATTAATGATAATTTTGATGTAGTGAAAGAAGCTGATTGGGTTGTTGAGGCTGTTGTTGAAAGAATTGATATAAAGCACAATATTTATGAAAAAATATTTAAGAATAGAAAACAGGGAGCAATTGTTTCGTCAAATACATCATCTATCCCAATAAAAGTTTTGTCAGAAAAATTAACTGAGGAAGAAAAAAAAGATTTTTGCATAACTCATTTCTTTAATCCAGTTAGATACATGGGATTGTTAGAAATTGTTAAGAATGAGAATAATGATTTAAATAAAATTAATTCTCTTAAAAAATTTTGTGAAATTGAATTAGGTAAAGGTGCTATTGTTTGTAATGATACACCTGGTTTTTTGGGAAATAGAATAGGTGTTTATGCAATGCAGGTAGCAATGACCGAAGCATTTAGAATGAAATTGTCTATTGAAGAAGCTGATGCAGTATTTGGAAGACCAATGGGTATACCTAAAACAGGAGTTTTTGGCTTATATGACCTAATCGGAATTGATTTGATGGCTGATGTTTTAAAAAGTTTTATTAAAGAACTTTCTGAAAATGATGAATTTCAAATAGTTGCAAAAGAAATTCCATTAGTAAAAAAATTAATTGATACTGGTTACACTGGACGTAAAGGAAAAGGTGGTTTTTATAGAATGAATAAAAGTGGAAACCAGAAAATATTAGAAGCCATTAATTTAGAAACAGGTGAATACACAACTTCAAAAAAAGTAGATTTAGGGGTTGAGACTGTAAATATAAATAATTTAATTAATCGAAAAGATAAATATGGAGAATATGCTTGGGGAGTAATTTCTAAAATAATAAAATATGCATCTTCTCTAGTTCCGGGAATTACAGATAAGTTCAACGATATAGATGAAGCAATGAGACTTGGTTTTAATTGGGCAATGGGTCCTTTTGAAATGTTAAAATCAATTGGGGTAGAAAATTTTTTTTCAAGAATAGATAATTTTGAAAACAATAAATTTTTAGAAAATTTATCGAAATCAAAAGATGAAAACTTTTATGGAGAAAGACAACTATACACTGATATTGAAACACTAGGAAAAATTAGACCATCAGCAATAAAAGTAGATAAAAATAATTCTGCAGAAATTTACCGTTTTAAGGATTTTAATATTGTTGAATTTACCACAAAAGCTTGTGCACTAGATTACGACTCGATGGACGCATTAAAAAATGCAACTGATAAACCGCTTATTGTTATGAATGAAAGTATGCAATTTTCTGCAGGCGTGAATTTAAGTTATACGATGAATTTTGCAGATAAGGGTGATTTCAAATCTATTGAAAAATTTATTAAATATTTTCAAGATACTTGCAAAACATTAAAATACTCTAAGTACCCAGTAGTGTCTGCGCCTTCTGGTCTTACATTAGGTGGTGGTTTTGAAGTTTTAGTTCAAAGTAACTTTGTTGCATCACACACAAATATTGTGGTTGGTCTTGTAGAGACAATTGTTGGATTAGTGCCTGCTGGAGGTGGATGTAAAGAAATGCTTTGGAGATGGTCACAAACTGATGAAGCAAAATCTGATCCTGATTATGCTCCTTTGAAAGTATTTGATATTATTGGATACGCAAAAACTGCAACATCACCTGTAGAAGCAGAGCCTTTAAAATATTTAAAACCTGAAGATAAAAAAATCATGAATAGAAACAGTCTTTTTGAGGAGGCTAGAAAACTTATCTATCAAAATAATGATTTTGTTCCTCCAGAAGAATGTAAATTTAATCTATCTGGCAAACCTTTGAAAGAGAAGATGATTAAAGTTTTAGATAAATTATATAATGAAAAAATTATTTTAGATCACGGAATGCATGTTGGAACAGAACTAGCAAATGTTTTAAGTGGCGGTGATACAAATTTAGACAAAACTTTATCAGAAGATGATCTTTACAAATTAGAGTTAGATTCTTTTATGAGATTGATAGAAACTAAACAAACTCAGGATAGAATTAAACACACTCTTACAACTGGAAAACCATTAGTTAATTAGTCTCGAGCATTCTAAAAGTATTTATATAATCAGGTCTAAGCACATATATTGCTTTATTCCCTGTTTTTATTTTCTTAATAATATCTAGGCCATACTTCACTTTTCCAATTGGAGTATATTCTCCTTGATAAATTGGGATTTCTTTTAAGGTTATAAAAAATTCACTATCTTCAGAGTCAAACTCTGTTGACCTTGCAAAACCAATACTTCCTTCAGTAAATTCAAAATTATCACTAAGCTCTGATTTTAATAATCCCAGTCCAGATTTTCCACTTCCAATTTTTGAGTAATCTAAATACTCAATGTTACCAAATTCTATATCACCAGCTTGCACCAATGTATTTTCAACAACTTTATAGAAGGCTGAACCATCATACATTTTTTTTTTAATTAGTGTTTTAAATCTTTCAACAGCTTTTGGAGATATATCTGGGTATAGCTCTATAATTACATTTCCACATTCTAAATTCATCACAGCAATATTATCTGGGTTTTCAAAGTTTAATTTTTTTAAATCGTTTTTTTCTACAAACAAACATTTATTTTTTAATAAAAAAAAAGATGAAAAAGCAGAAACGCCTAAAACTATTAAAAAAATAAATAAAATTTTTTCTGATTTTGAAGCTTTAATTGTTTTAATCATAAAATATTTTCATCGATTTTAAATATATTGGTCTTAATAAAATTAACCTTATTCTTTAATATGGAGTCTTTTTTTATTTTCTCTTCAATTAAATTTTTATTAACCATTAAAAAAGAAAAGATTTCAGCCATATCTTCTGATGGAATTGATTTTGAATATTCTGTTAAAAAACCATTTGTATTTTCATATAAATCTAAATTTAATCTATCAGAGCAAGTGGAGCATTCAGCGTATTCGAAATCAGAATTATTAAATAAAGAAAATTTTTGATCATTAAAATCATCCTCATAACTATTTTGAATCATGTGAAAAATTTCATGATGGATCATTCTTTCAAAATATTTTTCATTAAAGTTTATGTCTAATATTAAGGTTCTATTTTTATTATCTGGTATTCCGCCAGTATTAATGTTCGAAATAAATAAACCTTCGCAAAATACAATATATTTTAAATCTATTTTCTTTAGGAATTGAGAATTGTATCTTTTTATATTTCTTTCAATAACTTGAAATTTTGTATTAAGATTTTCTTTATTTGTTTTGTTGCAAGTAATATTATCATCCACTCCTATTTTAAAATCTCCTTTTGCATTTAGATAACGAATATTATTCTCATTTTTTAGCTTGTAGATTTCTAAGTTTGGAATTTTTAATAGATTATATATTTCATCAGCATTTACATGGAAAAACTGAAATAATATGATGAATAAAAATATAACTTTCATTAATTTATTATAGACGAATTAGATTAGATAATATTATCTTAGATTATTAAAAAATGACAAAAGAAAGAAATAAAAATCCTATTCAACCAGTAAGTGGAACAAAAGTACCTCGGTATGCTGGTCCAAGTACTTTTGCTAGATTGCCTGAATTGAGAGATGTTGAAAGTTGTGATGTAGCGATTGTAGGTGTTCCGTTTGATGCTGGAACCAGTTATAGACCAGGGGCGAGATTTGGCCCTCAGAGTATCCGACAAGCATCAAGACATTTAAGAACAAATTATCATCCAAGTTATGATGTAGAGCCATTTAAAATTCAACAAGTGGCCGATGCTGGAGATATTTCGTGTAATCCTTTTAGTATTGATGAAGCAATTAAACAAATAGAAGAGGGGGCAACTGATTTATTAAATAAAGTAGGTGGAATAATTAGTTTAGGTGGTGATCATACAATTGCAGTACCATTGTTAAGAGCGATTAATAAAAAAAACAAAGGACCAGTTTCTTTAGTTCATTTTGATGCTCATCTAGATACTTGGGATACTTATTTCGGTGCTCCATATACACATGGAACTCCTTTTAGAAGAGCAAGAGAAGAAGGTTTATTTTTAGATGATGCTTCTATGCATGTTGGAATTCGAGGCCCACTTTATAGTAGAGATGATATTAAAAATGATGAAAGTTTTGGTTTTAAAATAATTCACTGTGATGAATTTCAAACTGAAGGAACAGATAAAATTGCTGAAAGGATTAGAAAGAGAGTAGGAGATAATCCTCTTTATTTATCTATAGATATTGATGTGTTAGATCCAGCATTTGCTCCTGGTACAGGTACACCAGAAATTGCAGGAATGACAACCAGAGAAATGGTAAATGTTTTAAGAGGGTTGTCAGGATTAAATTTAGTTTCTGCTGATGTGGTTGAAGTTTCACCTGCATACGATCATGCAGAAGTTACTTCTCTTGCAGCCGCAACAATAGTTTACGAATTAACAAATTTATTTGCAAAATCATAAGGAAAGGATAATTTCAAATCATGTTAGATAAAAAAAATTTTTATATTAATGGAGCATGGGTTAAACCAAATAGTGAAGAAGAAATAAAAGTAATCGATCCAGCTACTGAGGAAAACTGTGCTGTAATCACTTTAGGAAATAAAGCAGATGTTGATTTAGCAGTTAGTGCAGCAAAAGATGCTTACGAGTCTTGGGCCTTTTCCTCTAAAGAAGAAAGAATTAAACTATTAGAAAAACTTTATGAAAATTATAAGAAAAGATGGGCTGATATTGCAGAAGCTATAACTCTTGAAATGGGAGCTCCAAAAGATTTTGCAACAAAATTACAAGCAGGTACAGGAGCAAGTCATATTAAATCATTTATTAGATATTTAAAAAATTTTGAATTTGAAAAACCATTAGGAGAACACGCTCCTAACCAAAGATTAATTTATGAACCAAAAGGGGTTTGTGCATTAATAACACCATGGAATTGGCCGATGAATCAAGTTTGTTTAAAAGTAATGCCAGCAATTGCTTCAGGTTGCACCATGGTTTTAAAGCCATCAGAATTAGCACCACTTTCTTCAATGATACTTGCCGAAATTATCGATGAAGTAAAATTTCCTAAAGGTGTGTTTAATTTAGTTAATGGTGATGGAGCAACAACAGGTGATGCACTTACAAGTCATCCAGATATTAATATGATTTCTTTCACAGGATCAACAAGAGCTGGAGCTTTGATTTCTCAAAATGCTGCTAAAGATTTTAAAAGAGTAAGCTTAGAGCTAGGTGGTAAAGGAGCAAATATAATTTTTAAAGATGCTGATCCAGAAGCTATTGAAAGAGGTGCTTTGAGATGTTTTAGAAATTCAGGTCAATCTTGTAATGCGCCAACAAGAATGTTGGTCGAAAAATCAATGTATGATGAGGCTATTGATAGACTAAAAAAATATACTGAAAACTTTGAGGTGGGTGATCCTAAAAAAGAAGGAGAGCACATAGGTCCAGTTATTTCAGAAACCCAATACAATAAAATTCAAACTTTAATCCAAAAAGGTATTGATGAAGGAGCAAAATTAGTTGCTGGAGGAACAGGTAAACCCGATGGATTAGACAAAGGTTACTTTGTTAAACCAACTGTTTTTGCAGATGTAAATAATGATATGGATGTTGCAAGAACTGAAATTTTTGGACCTGTTTTATCTGTTATCCCATTTGAAACAGAAGAAGAGGCAATTAAAATTGCAAATGATACTTCTTATGGATTAACAAACTATATTCAAACTCAAGATTCTGAAAAAGTTCAAAGAGTTGCTAGAAAATTAAGATCTGGAATGGTGGATGTTAACGGAGCTGGTATTGCAGTTGATGCACCATTTGGAGGCTTTAAACACTCTGGTATTGGTAGAGAAGCAGGTGAACACGGCTTAGAAGAATTTTTAGAAGTAAAAGCTGTGGGTGGTTGGAGTTAATTTACCGATTTATCTTTTACACCTTCTAAAAATTTAAGGCATTTTTTCATTTCGTTTAATTCTATGAACTCATCAATTTTGTGAGCTTGTTCAATAGATCCAGGTCCACAAACAACTGTACTGATTCCTAATTCTTGGAATAAACCAGCCTCTGTTCCAAAAGAAACTACTTCCCTTGAATTATCACCAGTTATATTTGATACAAATTCACATGCCTCAGACTCATCTAATCTATTAAACCCAACCACTTCACCTATCGTTTCTTTTTTAATATAAGAATCTGGAAATACTTTTTTCATTTCTGGTAGCAGTACTTCATTTGCATATTTATCAATTTCATTTGTTACAAATTCTCCATCCTCTTTAACAACTGGCCTTGTTTCCCATTCAACACTACATTTGTCTGCAATGACATTATGAGCAATACCACCTTTAATACCTCCAATTGATAAAGTTGAATGCGGAGGATCAAAAATACTATTTTCTTTAACTCTTTTTTTTAACTGTTCTCTTATTTCTAAAAGTTTTCCAACATACCTAGTAGCATATTCTGCAGCATTTACTCCCAAATGTGGTTTTGAACTATGTCCTGCTAGTCCTCCAAAGTGCACTGTGTATTCATTCATACCTTTGTGGGCATCTATTATTTTCATTGTAGTTGGTTCTCCAATTATACAAATTCCATTTTTGATATCTCTTTTTTTCAATTCCTTTATTAATAAAGGAGCTCCGATACATGCAGTCTCTTCATCAAATGTGTAACAGAAATGTAAGTCTCTATCTAAATTACTTTCTTTGAAAATTGGTGCGTAAGCAAGTGTACATGCAATAAAACCTTTCATGTCACATGAGCCTCTTCCATAAAGTTTATCGTTTTTAATTGTTGCAACAAATGGATCGCTGCTCCAACCTTTAGAAACTGGAACCACATCTGTATGCCCTGATAGAATGATTGGTTTTTTTGTGCTTTGATTTTTTGCTTTTAAAGTTCCAAACAGATTAACTCTTTTTTTATCATCATCGTAAACTTTGAAAGTATCTATTCCAATGTTATTTAAAATGTTTTCACAATAATCAATTAAACTACTATTATCTTGACCCGAGATAGTCTTAAAAGCAATTAAGTCAGTTAAAATCTTGATTGATTTTTCATATAAATTGTTATCTATACTCATTATCTTAAAACACTATATTATATTATGATTAAAGAGCAAATTACCTATGACATTTTTGACAAAGTAGATATTAGAGTTGGGACTGTTATTTCAGTCAAAAAAAATGAAAAGGCGAGAAAACCATCTTTAGTGGTTGAAGTTGATTTTGGAAATGAAATTGGGATCAAGCAATCTTCAGCACAAATCACTCATTACTATAATGAAGAGAATTTAAAAGGAAAGCAAGTCATTGCAGTTTGTAATTTTGCTGAGAAAAATATTGCTGGTGTAGTTTCACAAGTATTGGTTTTAGGAGCAATTGATGCTGAAGGGAAAGTTACGCTTGTACACCCATCACAAAAAGCTGAGAATGGTTTACCAATTGCTTAGTAATGCATCCTGAAATTCTTTCGATAACTTTATTTGGAATTGTTGCTGCATTTACACCCGGTCCTAATAACTTTGTTGCTTTTTATTCTGGTTTTAACTTTGGTATAGTTAGAACACTTCCACATATAATCGGTGTCACCCTAGGTTTTCCATTTTTATTATTATGCCTAGCTTTAGGTTTGATAAATATATTTAAGCTTTATCCTTTAATTCAAGAGATATTAAAATATTTAGGAACTCTATTTTTGATTTATTTAGCTTATAAAATTTCTTTTTCAGGTCCATCTAACCAAGAAAACAAAAATAAAAATCCGATTAAATTTCATGAAACTTTTATCTTTCAGTTTTTAAATCCGAAAGGTGTAATTGCATCTATTATTCTTGTATCCACTTATATAAATCCAGGAGAAACATTTGTGAGTTATACGACTCAAATTCTTGTCATGGCTTTACTAGTTTCAGTAACAAGCATAACTCTTTGGACATTTTTAGGTAAATTCTTTAGGAAATTTGCGACAAATCAGAAATTTATTAATTATTTTAATTATGCTATGTCACTGCTTCTTTTAACAAGCATAATAACTTTTTATTTGTAAAATATGACACCAGGAAAAAAAAATTCTTACAATTCTCTAAAAAAAATCACAATCAATAACAAAGAGTACAATTATTATTCATTAAGCGAAGCAGAAAAAAATGGACTTGAGGGAATTGGTAAACTTCCTAAATCTTTAAAAGTTTTATTAGAAAACTTATTGAGATATGAAGATGACTTAAGTGTTACAAAGTCCCAAATAGAAGCAATTAAAAATTGGTTAGAAACAAAAAAATCTAAAACCGAAATCGCATATAGACCTGCGAGAGTTTTACTTCAAGATTATACAGGAATCCCTGCAGTAGCAGATCTAGCTGCTATGAGAGAAGCTGTAGAAGAAAAGAATAAAGATCCAAATACAATTAACCCATTGTCAGCAGTCGATCTTGTAATTGATCACTCTGTGCAAGTTGATCAATCTGCAAAAGCAGATTCATTTGAAAAAAATGTAGATATAGAATTCAATAGAAATGGTGAGAGATATTCATTTTTAAAATGGGGACAGCAAGCTTTTGATAATTTTAGAATTGTTCCGCCAGGAACAGGAATATGTCATCAGGTAAATTTAGAATATTTATCCAAAGTAGTTTGGTCTGAAGAATTTAAAGGAGAGAAATATATATTTCCAGATACCCTTGTCGGTACAGATAGTCATACAACGATGGTTAACGGACTTTCAGTTTTAGGCTGGGGAGTAGGTGGCATTGAAGCAGAGGCGGGAATGTTAGGTCAGCCTATTTCTATGTTGATACCCGAAGTGATAGGTTTCGAGGTTAAAAATAAAATGCCAGAAGGTACAACAGCAACAGATCTTGTTTTAACAGTGGTAAAAATGCTAAGAGATAAAGGTGTTGTTGGAAAATTTGTAGAATTTTATGGAGATGGATTAAAAAACCTAACTCTTGCAGATAGAGCAACTATCGCAAATATGGCTCCAGAATATGGCGCAACTTGTGGTTTTTTTCCAATAGATGATGAAACTTTAAAATATTTAAAATTTTCAGGAAGAGATCAGCATACAGTTGAGATAGTTGAGAAATATGCGAAGGAACAAGGTTTATGGGCAAGTAATGATTTAGAATTTACCGATGTAATTTCATTAGACATGTCTACAGTTGTGCCAACTATTTCTGGCCCAAAAAGACCTCAAGACAAGGTTTTGTTAACTGATGCACCAACTTCATTTAAAAAAGTTTTATCTGAATCAACTAATAAAGATCAAAAATCAATATCGAAAGTTTCCAATACTGATTATGAAATTCAAGATGGTTCAATTTTAATTGCTGCCATAACTTCATGTACCAATACTTCAAATCCAAATGTTTTAATTGGAGCAGGTTTGCTTGCCAAAAAAGCTGTTGAGCACGGACTAGAAGTTAAACCATGGGTCAAAACATCATTAGCACCCGGATCTCAAGTTGTAACTGACTATTTAGAAAAAGCTGGTTTGAATACTTATTTAGATCAATTAGGTTTTAATTTAGTTGGATATGGATGCACTACTTGTATTGGAAACTCAGGACCATTACCTGAAAATATAGTAGAGGCAATTCAAAAAGAAAATATTCATGCAGTTTCTGTACTATCAGGAAATAGAAATTTTGAAGGAAGAATTTCTCCTCATATAAAATCAAACTATTTAGCATCTCCACCATTAGTGGTTGCTTACGCAATAGCAGGACACATGGAGTTCGATTTATACAAAGATCCTTTAGGAAAAAGTAAAGATGGAAAAGATATATTTTTAAAAGATATTTGGCCATCAAATCAAGAAATAGAGGATACTTTAAAACAATCTTTGAATGCTGATATGTTTATTCAAAGATACTCAAATGTTTCTGATGGTCCTACTCAATGGCAACAAATTAAAACTGAAAAAAGCAGTATTTATAAATGGGATGAAGGTTCAACTTATGTAAAAAAACCTCCATTCTTTGAAGGTTTATCTGATGAACCAGAAGGATTTAAAGAAATTAAAGATGCAAGACCCTTATTAATTTTAGGTGACATGATAACAACAGATCATATTTCACCTGCTGGCAGCATACAAAAAGATAGTCCAACTGGAGAATATTTTATGGAACATCAAATTTTACCTAAAGATTATAATTCTTATGGCTCAAGAAGAGGGAACCATGAAGTTATGATGAGAGGAACTTTTGCAAATATTAGAATTAGAAATGAAATGGCGCCAGGAACTGAAGGTGGATTTACAAAATTATATCCTGAAGAAAAAGTAATGCCTGTTTATGATGCAGTTGTTGAGTATAAAAAAAGAGGAACTGATTTAGTGGTAATAGGCGGTAAAGAATATGGAACTGGCTCTTCAAGAGATTGGGCTGCTAAAGGAACTAAACTTTTAGGAGTAAAAGCGGTTATTGCTGAAAGCTTTGAGAGAATTCATAGATCAAACTTAATTGGGATGGGAATTTTGCCACTGCAATTTAAAGATGGAGAAAATAGAAAAAGCTTAAATTTAGTTGGTTCAGAACTAATAAGTGTAGTTGATATTGAAAAAGGCATAAATCCTTCTGATGAAGTTATTATAGAGATCAAATATATCTCTGGAGAAATTAAAAAAGTGAAGACTTTATCTAGAATAGATACTAAAAATGAGTTGGAGTATTATAAAAATGGAGGAATTCTCCAATATGTGTTAAGGAACATGATTTGATATGGATGAAGATTTATCAATAATAAATGCAAATACTAGAAACGAAAAAATTAAGAACTTTTTTGTTAATAACAAAAAACTTCTAATTTCTTCAGTTATTATATTAGTTTTAATAGTAATAGGTGTTTACAGTTATGATAAATATACAACTGATAAAAAAAGACAGATATCTGATAATTTTAATGCAATCACGATCGATCATTCTGAAAGTTCTAAAGACATAACTTTAAATAAATTATTGGAGATAATTAATCAAAAAGATCCAACTTATTCTCCTCTCTCTCTTTACTTTATAATCGATAACAACCTCCTTTCTGATCAAAGCGAGGTTAATAAATTATTTGATGTCATAATTGATGAAACATCACTAGATAAAGAAATTAAAAATTTAGTTATTTATAAGAAGGCACTATTTAATGCAGATCAGGCAAATGAAGCTGATTTACTAAATATGCTAAATCCATTAATTAATTCGGAGAGTGTATGGAAATCACACGCATTATACTTAATGGCTGAGTATTTTTATGCACAAGATCAAAAACAGAAAGCAAAAGAGTTTTTTGAACAAATAACAACTTTAGAAAATCCAAATCCAGATATAAGAATAGAATCACAGAAAAGATTAAACAGAGATTTGAGTGAATAGACTATTAGCATTATTTATTACATTTTTTCTTCTAAATAATTGTTCTTTCAATGAAAATTCAAGAATTTGGAAAGACAAGGAAAAAGATTTATCAGAAAAAGAAAATGTAAAAAAAATATTTGCAGAGGAAGAGGTAAAAGCCTCTGAATTTAATCAAGAAGTTAAACTTGATTTATCTGGATTAAGAACAACCAATAAAATAATAGATAATACCAATAACTACGGCGCTCAAAAATATGACGGTGTTTTTAAAAAAATTGGTAGTTTTAAATTCTCAAAGTTAGATGAAATAAATAATCTTAATTACAAACCAATTTTCTTATCAGACGGTATAATTTTCTTTGATAAAAAGGGTACAATAATTAGATATGACAATAATAAAAAAGTATTATGGAAAAAAAATCATTACACAAAGTCTGAAAAAAAATTAAGGCCTAAATTAAATTTTACAATTAAAGAAAATAATATTTTCATTACTGACAGTATTGCTAAATATTACTCAGTTAGTCTTGATACTGGGGAGTTAAATTGGTCAAAAAATAATACCTATCCATTTAATTCAGATATTAAAAGTTATAAAAATAAAATTTTTGTAGTTGATTATAAAAATACATTGAGATGCTATAAAATTGAAGATGGGTCCGAATGTTGGAATTTGCAAACGGAAGACTCATTTACAATATCAGATGCAAAATATTCATTAATTATAATTAATGAAATGGTGGTATTTAGTAACTCAATCGGAGATATCACAGGGGTTGATATTGAAACTGGATTAATCACTTGGCAATTACCAACTCAAAGTAGCAGTATCATCAATGAAACATATAATTTTAAAATATCAAAACTAGTATCAGATGGAAAATCCATCTTTTTTTCAAATAATAAAAATGAATTTTACTCTGTGGATGTAAAAACAGGAGTTGTTAATTGGATTAATAATTTAAATTCCAACATTACTCCAATAATTACTGGTAATTTGATTTTTTCGGTTTCAAACGATGGTTACTTGTATGTAATTGAAAAAAATAAAGGAAATATACTTAGAATTACAGATCTTTTTAACAATTATAAAACCAAAAAAAGAAAAGATATTCAACCAGTTGGTTTTGTTATAGGTAATACCAATTTATATTTAACAAATTCTGATGGAAAAATAATAATAGCTGATTTAAGTGAAGGAAAAGTTTTAAACATTGAAAAGGTTTCTGGAGACATAGTTTCAGAGCCATTTATATTTAATAATAATTTGTATGTAGTAAGAAACGGTTCTATCGTACAATACAATTAAATATGATCTTGAAATTTTTAGAGAAGATCGGTAGAAAAAAAGTAGTTCTAGATAGAGGACCATCACACCCAAAATTTGAAGAAGCAAAACCGTGGATGAATAGATACTATGTCATATTCAGGAATAGACCTAAATGGTTTCCATTTAATATATTAATTCATGAAATGTTAGATGATGATCATGGTGATGGGGTGCATAACCATTTATGCCCTTACATTACTATAATCTTAAGAGGAGGGTATTGGGAAACTACAAAAAATGGAAGATTTTGGAGAAAGCCAGGATACATAGGTTTTAGATCTGCGAACTCTTTTCATAGAGTTGATTTAGAACCAGATACAAAACCAATGACAATATTTATTCCAGGGCCATTTGGTTTACGAAAAGGACCTCGATCAGAATATGGTATCGATTTTAAAACTAAAAGAAATTAATGCCTCTATCTTTTGAAAAAGAATTTATATTTCACTGCAAAAAACAAAATCTAGAAATTAATTCTAGCCAGATAGATTTATTAAAAAAACTGCAAGAGTTCCATCAGGGTAATTTCCAATCATTAATATCAAAAATATTTAAGAGCCAATCTTTTAAAAAAGGATTTTATTTACATGGAGATGTTGGTGTAGGTAAGACAATGATTTTAGATTTCTTTTTTGATCAATTAGATTGCAAGAAATTAAGATTACATTTTAATGAGTTTATGTTGAGTTTTCATAATTTTGTTCATGAAAGAAAAGGTGATAACCAAGAAAATATTATTAATGAATTTGTTAAAGATTTAAAATCAAAAGCGTTCTTAGTTTACTTTGATGAGTTTCAAGTAACTAATATAGTTGATGCCATGATTTTAGGAAAGTTGTTTGATCAAATCTTCAAAGAAAATATAAAAATAATTGTAACTTCAAATACTAAAATCTCTGAACTTTATAAAGATGGTCTTCAAAGAGATCAATTCAAACCATTTATAGAAATAATGGAGGATCAATCTTTTCAGTACGAACTTGTAATTGAAGATGATTATAGAAAATCTAATACTCAAGATAGATACTTTTTTCCACTTGATGAAGAAACTAATTTTAAAATAAATAAATTTTTTAGAACGATTACAAAAGATAAAAAAAAAACTGAGAAAATAATTGATGTTAAAGGAAGAAAATTTAAAATAGAAAATTTTTATGAAGGAGTGGCTAGATTTGATTTTAAAATATTATGTGATCAAAATTTAGGTGCAGAAGACTATCTAGAAATTGTTAAAAATTGTAGTTTTATTGTGATCGATCAAATACCACAATTTGATAATTTTAATTCTAATCAACAGCAAAGGCTTATTACTTTATTAGACATAATTTATGACAATAGTATTCCAATTGCAGTAACAGCTGATCAAAGTTTAGATAAATTTACATCCTCAAAACTATTAGAAAAACCATTTGAAAGAACAATCAGTAGATTATATGAATTAACATCCAAATCATTGAATTCATGAAACAAGAATTTTTTAATCTTCAAATAAATACCAATGGTCAAAAGTTATATGAATTTACTGATCAAACTGTTGATTGGATAAATGAAAATAATTTCAAGAATGGAATTTTAAATTTAAGTATCCAACATACAAGTGCATCTTTAATTATACAGGAAAATGCTGACCCAGATGTGCAAACTGATTTGATAAAATATTTTGATAAATTAGCACCAATGGATAATTCGCTTTATGTTCATACAACTGAGGGTAAAGATGATATGCCAGCTCATATAAAATCTGCATTAACGAATAATCAAATTTCT
>Ga0208127_1000696_pt1 | contig 17178 bp, 10 predicted proteins | sample ETNtaG_6_FD_185751 | JGI IMG/M metagenome (GOLD analysis project Ga0208127, IMG submission 185751) | Marine microbial and viral communities from oxygen minimum zone, Eastern Pacific Ocean - ETNP201306SV45 (SPAdes) (version 2) | ecosystem: Environmental > Aquatic > Marine > Oceanic ...
GATAATTTAGAATGAAGCATTACGGTTAGAAGGCAGTAATCCGTATGTCTCCACAACTGCGCAATCTCGCTTCTCTGCCTTTACTTTCCGCAATCGCGTCCCTTGCTCACGCGCTCCCGAACTATGACCAGGCTCTGTTGCTGGAAGACAGTTCCGAGACCTCAGCAAGCGTATCCATTGGCGATATTAACGGAGACGGGAATCTCGATATTGTTTTAGCCAAGGGGCGCCATTGGCCCTTGGTGAATCGGGTCCTCTTCGGCAATGGACAAGGGTCCTTTCCCAAAGCGCGCGACTTGAGTCCTGAATCCGAGCGGACATACTCGGGGGCGCTCGCGGATATCGATGGCGACGGCGATCTCGACGTCATAGCCAGTAACGACAAGCCCGACATCAATCGAATCTACCTTAACGAGGGCGATGGCGCCTACAGAGCCGCTTCGACCTTTGGCGAACCGACATGGCCCACCCGCTACATTTGCTTGGCCGACCTAAACGCCGATGGAGCCCCTGACATTATCGTCGCCAATCGCCGCGGCAAGCGGAGCGGAAATAACTTCATCTGCCTCAACGACGGATCCGGCAAATTCGATTCCGAATCGATCCCATTTGCTCCCTACTCCTCTACCACCATAACGCCCGCCGACTTTAACCAAGACGGTCTCATCGATCTAGCCGTTCCCCACCGCGATGGCGGTCAAGGCTATCTCTTCATCCAAACGAACAAAACAAAGATAGAATTCGCCAAGACCCCATTCGGACCACCCGACGCATCAATACGCATGTCCCGCGCCGCCGACCTCGATGGAGACGGCGATCTCGATCTGGCAACGATAGACACCGAACGCGGCCTCAGCATCTACTTTCAAGATTCAAATGGAGAGTTTTCCCGCAAACGCGATTTCGGCAAACCGCCAGCAATGCCCTATGCGCTCACACTGAGCGATCTCAATGGCGATGGCAGCCCAGACATAATCGTTGGCTACCGGGGGGCTGTATCCGAAATTCACTTTAACGAGAACGACGGAAATTCGTTTACACGGACAACCTTCGGAGACGGAAAAGGAGCCGTCTATGGGTTCGCCATCGGCGACCTGAACGAGGACGGCATTCCCGATATCGCCACAGCCCGATCCAATGCTCCAAACATCGTCTATTTCGGGCAATGATGGCTGACCTATTCGAAACCACGGATAGTCACCAATATTCTAAAACCTTTACACACCCATTGTTCCGGTCCAACGGGAACACTAGGTTTCGCAGAAACCGATGTTAACAACGCTCTCGTTAATCGCTAGTTGCTTCTTCGAAGCAAATAGGTGCCTCCTGCATGCAGGCGACAATAGGATATTCGCATCGAAAATTCTGCGAGCTATTCTGAATAGCAACGATCCAGCTACCTAACCAGCTCGTACCGATCCCTCTCGCGACCTTCCGTATCCACGGAAACGAGTTCCAGTGTATCGCCCTCCACGTGAACCAACACATAGTGGTGTCCTGAATACACGCGCTTTGTGAACCAGTTTCGCGTCGGGCTCGCCGCTTCCAAATTACCGCCCGCTCCACCCGTCTGAACGTAGACGACTCCATTGCGGTCTACGCGTCCGTTTTTGATCGGCCAAGTCCGCTCGTAGCTGTGCAAGTGACCGAAGAAGACCATGTCCACACCATATTTCTCGTAAAGCTCGAGGAAATCGTCGCGAACCCGCACGTCGCCATTAGCCGACTTTTCCTTATAAGTATCGCCATAGTCGTTCTCGTCCGAGCTGTAAACCGGGTGATGGTGTCCCGCGAATTTCCACTTGGCCGTACTCTTCTTCAACGCCTGCTCCAACCAAGCCTTCTGCTTCGCTCGGAATCCTGGCCGATTCTGGTCATGATGCCCCATATTCGAATCGAGCATGAAGAACTCGATGTCCCCCACGCGGTAGCTGTAGTAGTACTCGCCGTTGGGCAGATTGTGGTAGTGCTGATACCAAACAAGATCACTCTCCCCATTGCCCGGAGCAGCAATAAAGGGAATCCGACTCGCGACCTGGTTCACGCCCAAAAAGTACTCGTGCGTCCACTCGAACCGATTGTTATTGCGGCCGCCATCGGTCAAATCGCCTACGATTACATTGAAGTGAGGACGCTCGCCCCAGATTTGTTTCGCCACCTGATCATTCACGTGGGGACGCGCCTCGGTGTCTCCGATCACTGAAAAGGTGATAGGCGCTCCCGCCTCCGGCATCGTTCGAAATGTCAAGGGACCGGAATCGATCCTCTCGTCGCCCGCGATAGACGTTACTCGATAGAAATACGGCGTATCCGGCTTGAGCCCAGATAAGGTCAAAACCTGCAGTCGATCCGCTTTTTCAATACGTTTGCTTTGATCGTAAGGTAACGACTCGCCCCATTCCACCAACGCCGACCTCGGTCTATCCGTCTCCCAGAGAAGATTAATAGAATTCTCGGTCCCCGCATTCAAATAGGGTCCAGCTGTGTAGTGAAACAGATCCTCGAAAACTCGGGCTTCTTCGATCAAAACCGCCCGCTGTCTGAACTTCTCTGCAACGCCTGCTTCATCCATTGCGAAATCGTACACCGCCGCCCAATGCAGCAAATTACCTATATCCATGTAGGGCTCGTTCTCCAAATAGGTTGCGATCGAAAACTGGGCGGTCGTTGGATCGAACAATGTATCCTCAGAGCCAGCTGCCTTCTTCAACAAAACGCCGTTGTGATATAGCTTCACCACTCCATCGTCCCAGGTCCCCATCAGGTGATGCCAACGGCGCATGAATGCAGGATGAGGCGAATTCTTCGCATGACGATCGCTTCGAGCCAATCCTTCAACCGACAACGCGAGCCCGTCGCTTTCCGGAGCATTCCAAAACGCCATACCTGAGTTGTATCCAAACGATAAGCGCCTCGCATCCTTATTGGAACGATCGACGATCGACGCCATAACTCCAACCGGTCGATTCACATGATCGGTCACCCACAATTCGATCGAGAACGAACCCCTCGGCATCTCAGCTCCTTCCAGAAGAAAGTCATACTGCTCCGTAGGCAAAGATCCACCCAAGTAAAAAGACGGTTCCGGCTCATCCCATTTTGGAGCGTTCGGCTTAATCGGCTCAGGTCGCGGCCCCGGATAGTTTTTCGCCGCTCCCGGCAAGGTATAGTCCGGCCAAAAATGCCACTCCTTAATGGGTTCGTCCTCCCAATGCGGTCCATCGTGGGCGCTTGCGAACCCCACCAATGTTCCCCAAACGACAAGGCTTACTAATTGAAATTTGGATCGATACTTCATATTCAGGCAACCGGATAAATAACGCGGCCATCCCAACAGGATTGAGTCAAACCGCGCAAAGCTTGTAAAATGTAACTGTTTAATGCTAGTAGTTACTATAACGCGCTTGAATCTACTCCGAAAACGAAACTTAGTCGTTACGCAAGGTTCCAACCAGTAATCCAAAACAAGCGACTCGATCGCTTTTAACCGCCAACAAGCTGACGTGTCTGCAGTCACGCATCAAATCAACATCTTTGCCGATGCCAAGGGAGTTATCCAGCACATTGAAGGCGTCCCGGCAGGACTAGGATTCGCTACCGATATCCGCGTCGGCCAGCATTGGTGGGAGCTCTTTGCCAAAGCTGAAGATCAAGCGATCGTCCAAAGACGCTTCTTGAACTTGGAGCCCATCCAACGAATCCAAAGTTTCAGCCTCGAATCGCCAGAAGACAAACGGATCGACGTCGAGATCATTCGCCTTTCAACGAACGTCGGAGAACGATCCAACTATGTCGTCACTATTGTCGAATCGTCCCTCGCGATCGACCGGGGACAATGCGAAGTCACGTCCATTATCTCCGCTCCCTATGCCGAAGAACGCTTCCGGCTAGCGATTAAGGCGGCCCAACAAGTCACTTGGATTTACGATATCCCAAGCGGCAAATTGGAACTCCAAAACGAAAACGAATGCATACTTGGCTTCGAGTTCGGAGAAATCATTCAATCCGACTCTTTTTGGTGGGAGCGGGTCCATCCAGAAGACTTAGAAGGGCTGAAGGAAACGATGGACAGTTGTCTCTCCGGGAACGCCGATGAGTGGGAATGCGAGCACCGGTTTCTCGATAAAGAAGGCTCCTATCGCTGGGTGAGAGAGAATGGGAAGGTCGTGAAGCGCGGTGAAGATGGTCGCTGTCTCGAAATGATCGGCATCACCACACTTGGAGACGTAAGCGGGCGGCAAAAAGCGTACGAAGCGCTCAAGCGTAACGAACAGCTGCTCTCGGAAATGAGCCGCATTGCGAAAATCGGCGGTTGGTCCTACGACGTAAAAGCCGACAAGCTCGAATGGACGGAAGAAGTCCACCGGATTGTAGAGGTCGACTTAGACTATGTCCCCAATGTCGAAGACGCCATCAAACGCTTCCCTCCCGACGGTATCGAAAAAATCGATAAGGCCCTTGCGCAAGCCATCGAAGTAGGTGAACCCTACTTCCTCGATTTGCCCTTCATAACGGAAAAAGGCAATTGGAGATGGGGCCGAACAACCGGATTCGCCGAAGTTGAAAATGGAGAAACCACTCGAGTCTTCGGCGTGTTCCAGGACATCACTGAAACGGACCGAGTCAAACGAGACCTGGAAGCCTTTTTCGTCACAGCGGCCGATATGCTGGCGATCTCCGACTTCGATGGACATTTCATTGAAATGAGCAATTCGTGGCAAGAGATCCTTGGATACTCCAAAGAGGAAATTCAATCGGCGCCTTTTATGGAATTCGTCCACCCAGCCGACCGCGATGTCACGAGAGAGACCTTTGCTCAAGCCCTAGAGGGCAAGTCGATCCGAAACTTCGAGAACCGATACAAACGCAAAGACGGCCAATACATATGGATGTCTTGGACGAGCATGACCGACCTTGAAAGCAAACAAATCAGAGCTGCAGCCCGTGACGTTACCGACATTAAATCTCTCAACGAAAAACTGAATGCAGCATTGATCGACTCAAACGCAGCAGTCGAAGCCAAGAATCAATTTCTAGCTGTAATGAGCCATGAACTACGTACTCCTCTCAACCCAATAATGGGATACGCGGCTCTTATAGAACGGAAAGCTGAAGACGAAACCCATCGACGCATGGCAAAGGCCATACAGGAATCGGGCGATAGACTACTGAGTTTAATCGAAGATATTCTAAATCTGAGTTCAATTGAATCCGGGCTCTATCGGTCCAAGAAAGATAAGATCGTTCTGTCTGAATTCACAAAGGAAATCGAAACGAACTACCGCTCACTTGCCGAAGAGAAGGGCATCCAGCTCTTACTGGAAATCATCAGCGATGAAAGCCTCTCGATGATCATCGACGCTAAACTTCTCCGGAACGCGATTTTCAACTTACTGGGCAATGCCATCAAATTTACCCAATCAGGGTCCGTAAAGTTGAGGCTTGTTGCAACGACAGACCATTCGACTGGAAACATCGAGTTCTCGGTGGAAGATAGCGGCATTGGCATGAGCCAATCTGAGCTCGAGCATATTTTCAGTCCCTTCACCCAAGGCGATACTAGCGATACTCGGAACTTCGACGGCGTCGGGCTCGGCTTATCAATCTGTCACAAGGCAATCGAGCTCTTAAATGGCGATATCAAGGTAGAAAGCCAAATCGGGTCAGGCACTCGTTTCTTTGGCAACATTCCATTCCTACCGCATCTTTCCAGCTCTAAAACGAATGCCATTGAACCCGAGCTTCGAATCGATGAGCGAACAAAGGTACTGATCGTCGATGACGACAGCGCTAACCGTACGCTTCTTCGCGAAATCTTGAGTACATACGGCTTGGATCCAAGCGAAGTCAATGACGGCGAGAACGCGCTAAACGCGATCCAGTCCAAACCGTTCGACCTCATATTCATGGATATACATCTCCCAGGAATGAACGGAATAGATGCCACTCGACGAATTCGTTCAAACGAGGAAATCGCTCAACCTTACATCGTCGCAGTAACCGCCGATCTGATTAACAGCGGCAGAAAGCGGTGCATCGATCAGGGAATGGACGATCACCTGAGCAAACCCATTTCAGAGGATAAGCTTAACCGAGTTCTGACCGAGTTTCTGAAGGCGAAGAGCTAATCCGGAATCACGCCGAATAGAGCGGCTCACCGCCAACACAGTCGTCCCAGCTCTGCAGAGGATCATCCCGCTAACAGCGGAAGAATCATTTTTCGCCAGTCTATGTCGCAGCGGCTCTACATTCTTCTGGATCTTAAAAGGCGAGAAACAGCTACCCAACCTGTGTTCTCAAAGCGAGACGCTACTCCCGTCGCAGGTCGGATCCCTATTCAACAAACCTACTTCCGTAAATCCGGCAACGGTTCTGTAATCGGATACGGATCTCGGTGCGGCTTCAAGTCATCCCCCTGGCTCTTCGCCCAAGCGGCTAATTCCCCCCTCAATCGCTCCATTACATCTCTGTACTCTGGATTGCGGGCCAGGTTATCGTATTCCATTGGATCCGCCTCCAAATCGAAAAGCTCGAACTCATCTCGCGTATAGTAGTTCCGGATCAAGGCCGCCGCTTTCGGGTCTCGCTTCGCCTCCGCATCCCAGGAATTCCAAAACGCTCCTGCCCCGTCCTTGCGCAAGCGATCGGAGTGATTCGTGAAATAGGCGTTCGGCGTAAGGTTGTGAATGTATTTGTATTTGCCAATACGCACGGCTCGAATCGGAAAAATATTCATTACGCCGTCGCCTGTGTGAGTAGTGAATATCTTGTCTCGATGCGAATCGCGTTCGCCCGTTAAAATCGGCAGAAACGATCGGCCATCGATACTTGATGGATAGGCAACCCCCGCCGCATCCATTATCGTTGGAATGATATCCACCCAACTCACTTGGGCGCTCGTTCGCGTCCCTTGAGCGATCTTGCCCTCCCACGCAGCAATCATTGGAATTCGCGTCCCCGTCTCGTAAAGATTCCACTTCCCACGGGCCCACTGTCCCCCGTGATCGCTGGTAAAGAGAAATAGAAAATCGTCCCCGAATTCGCGTTGAGCAATGCGATAGACCCGCCCCATTTCCTCATCCATACCCGTAATATCCGTCAAGTAACGAGCCCAGTGATCTCGGGTCTCCGGCGTATCCACCAAATAGGACGGCAAATCGATCTTGTTTGGATCGTAGATAGACTCCTTCGACCAAGCGACATGCGGGCGACGATCTCCCACCAACAAGCAAACCGGGCCATCGATCTCCGTATCCGCAAACCACTTATCGACGTTTTTCGACATCTCCACCGGAGCAGGTGAGACAAAGTCCGCTCCCGGCACTTCCCTGCGCCCATGAGCTACTTTGCCAAAGGAAGCGATCGTGTAGCCTTCGGCTTTCAGCAATGGCAGCAGAAACTGCGTGCCGGGTTTGACCTGGCTGTGATTCGGGTGAGCCCCGTGACGGGCAGGCATCAGTCCCGTTTGAAGGGAAAAACGATTTGGGCAACACGACGGCGATGCCACATAGGCATCGTCGAATACCATGCCCTTCGCCGCCAGCATATCCATCGTCGGCGTCGCCACTTCGTTGGACCCATACACCGAACTCTCCGCCCGTCCCATATCATCCGACAGGAACACGACTAAATTCGGGCGATCCGAAGCTACGAGCCCAAGCGACCAAACTAACGTGAAGAGAAAAACCTGAGAAACTTTCATAAGCGCAACAAGAAAGGGGAAATCGCATCCTTACCACCCACTCCGAATGCCACAAGTCTTATGCGCAGGTATGGCAACAAGGTTCCGCAGGAACCGTTGATGAAACTCCCTCAATCGAATCGCTTTGAACAACGCTTCGCTTGTTGCCCCTGAAGGGCAAATAGGTGTCTCCCGTTTCACGGGAGATAATAGGCCTTCTCTCTTTCCCAAGGAATCATCGCCCGAGCAGCGCTTGGGATCTAGCTCTTCCGCATACCGGGAGAGCGTGTCTCTTAATTCGTTACCTCAATTGCCCCGGATCCAAAACGACGTGCTTAATTCCCTCACGATTATAAGTGTAGGAAATATGCACGTGGCCGTCCTCCGCTTGTATTACCGCGGGATAGGAAAATTCTCCCCAGTGACGCCGATCCGCGTTGTCTGGCGCTTTCTGCGTCAGCTTCTCCAAAGTCACCACCGGCTTCCAATCTCTACCATCCTCCGAAACCGCCACATTCAGCATCGCCCGAGTGCCAATGCCTCCATTCAATTTTCCTCGAGCTGTGTGATTGTACACCAGCAACTGACGCCCATCGGTCAATGTCACCGCATCCGTACCTGCGCTGGGATTGGGTAATTCGGTCGCTGTCATTTCTCCCCAACTACGTCCACCATCATTCGACCAAGCCTGAGAAACGACGCCTTGCTGACTGCGACAGAGAATTTGCATATCCCCATTCGCATACGTCAAAATGCTGGGCTGAATCGCATCGAAGGCAACTCCATCATTGATTGGTCCGATCACGTCCCACGTCTTGCCGAAATCGCGCGTCGCTTCGAAGTGCACTCGCCACAAATCATCGCGGTCATTAAGCTCTACCTCGGAGCTGCTGGGGCACAGAATCGTTCCATCCGACAGTTGTATCGGCTTGTTCTTTACCGGTCCCAGCAAATGCCCAATCCCAAAATGCTCGCCCAGTTTCGTTGGCCACGACCAAGACTCGCCTCCATCCTCCGAGGTAGTGAGCATCCCCCACCACTTGCGCGGATCCGGACCCACTTTGTAGAACAGCATTAGCGGTCCATTCTCTGGCTGGAATAAAACCGGATTCCAGCAGGCATAGCGCAAGTTCATCGACTGAACGCCATTTACTACTTCGACAGGTTCCGTCCAATCGTCGCCAAGCTTTCGAGACAGCCAGATTCCCACATCCGGATCCTTCTCGCGCGTTCCTCCAAACCAAGCGACCACTAGCCCTGACGAAGTCTCCGCAATTGTCGAAGCGTGACACTCCTTGGTCGGCTTATTCGCGATCGAAAAAATCTGGTCCGCCGAAACCAAAGCGCCGCCTACCTTCGCCACCGGTGGCAATTCGTATTCCTTCGCCGACAGCGAAACGCTCAAGCCAACAACCAAAGACAGGAAACAATACTTGGGGTAGGAGATCATATCCGCCAGTATTCAACTAATTCGAACAGGAGCAAGCTTCCTGAAATTCAGCGACTACGGTTTTCAGCCCTCCAAAAGATCTGAATTCGTTTCGATCATCTCTTTAACCCTACCACTCGCTTAACGCAATCGAGAATAGATTTCGATTCTACCTCGATTTCCCAGAAGCGAGCATTCGAGCGCTGACGACCGAATCACAATCCGTTGTTCGCAAAGCGAACGCCCATAGGGTCTCTAACTTGTCCCAGCGCAACAACGTGAAGACGGAAGCGGAGGCGCAAGGCCAGTACGGCCGTCGTCAAAATAAAACCTCAACTGAATCGATTTTAGAACAAAGCTTCGCTTATTGCTCCTCGGTCGCATATAGACGTCTCACGCTACGCGAAAGCCAATCGGTTTCTTCGATTCTGTTGGACGGAGGTATGCCCTCATAAAGAACTCGCTTGTCCAACTTCTACCATTACTCCCTAAAGAATACCGGACCTCTACATGTTTCGCCCCTACTACAGATTTACGATGGCCTACGCCGCCCTAGCTTTCCCTTTTATGGGAATCTCGGATAGCGACTTCGACGCAACCATCCAGCCCTTTCTCCAAGAGTACTGCATTGACTGCCACGGGGGCGAAAAGGTTAAAGGCGACGTCGATTTCACTGTCATCGACGGACCCGACTCCATCGATGCCAACCACGAGCTCTGGGAACTCGTCGCTGACCTTTTGGAATACGAGGAAATGCCTCCTGAGGAAGAGGATCACCGTCCCACGGCCGCCGAATCCGGCGCCGTGCGCGATTGGTACCATCAGCGCTTCGTCCTAAACGCTCAGGCCCGGCCCGCCCCCTTCACGGCGCGCCGACTATCCGCCAACGAGTACCGCAACACCCTGCGCTCCCTCCTTGGCTTCGATCTGGAAAACAAGGTCATGGCGGCCGAGCAGACGGCCACCGAGCCCTCTCTGGTTCTCAAGCTTCTCCCTACCGACCCTCCCGGCGCCAGCGGCTACGTAAATGATACCCATAGCGCGCCCCTTTCATCCCACATTTGGGAACAGTACGCCTACCTGACGGACAGGGCCCTCAACGAACTCTTCTCCCTGCAACGCCGGTCCGAACTCGGAGCCCTCGTCGGCAAACCGCTTTCGATCGGATTCAGTCTCGACGACTTTCAATTCGAACAGGCCGAGACGCTGATTCGCCATATCGCCCCCCAAGCTCTACGCCGCCCCATCCCGGAAAGCGAACTCGGCCACCGGATTGGCATCCTGCGCGACCGCTCCGGCCAAGATCTCGTCGCAGCCCTCAAGGAAGAACTTAAAGCCCTACTGGTCTCGCCCTCCTTTCTCTACCGAGGCATGCTTGTCGAAGGCCAGCCCGGCGCCCAGCAACGCGTCGAACCCTTCGAATTGGCCGAACGCCTTTCCTACTTTCTTTGGGAAGACATGCCTGACGCTTCGCTCGCTGAAGCCTCCAGGAACGGTTCTCTGCAAACGCCTTCAGGTCTGACTTCCCAAATCGACCGCATGCTCGCTTCGCCCAAGGCTCGCAACCTCTCGGAAAGCTTCGGTTATCAATGGCTCCTCCTTGCCGATATCGACAACGCTGCCAGCGACGTTACCACACGGGGCGCCTTGCGCAGCCAAGCGCTCGATTTCCTCCACTATCTATTCACAGAGAACCGGCCCGTCATCGAGCTCATCGATTCGGATACCGCCTTCACCAACTACATTACCGCCAGCTATTATCCCAAAGACCGAGCTCAGCTCGAAAAATACAGGAAACCCAAAGGGATTGAACGGAAACTCGTCCCCAACCAACGAATCCAAATCGAACAAGACATCGAGCGCCGGGCAGGCATCCTAACGACGCCGGGCATTCTAGGCATGAACCGGGGACCCATCTTGCGCGGCACTTGGATGCTTCGGCGCATCCTTGGCGAACACCTGGGCGAACCGCCCGCCGACGTGCCTCCCATTGAAGCCTCCGCGCCTCACGAAGATCTCACCTTTCGCGAACGCTTCGAGCTTCATCGCGCCGAACCTACCTGCGCCCGCTGTCACGACAAAATAGACCCGCTCGGCTTCGCCTTGCAGCGCTACGATGACAGCGGAGCCTATAAACTCGCGTCCAACTACAGGGCGCCCCGCCGCCCCAAAGAGCACGACACGCCGATCGATGAGATCGACACTTCAGGCCGCTTTCCAACTGGCGAAACCTTCCAGACCTTCGACGAGCTCAAAAGCATTCTTTTAGGTCCCAAGCGCCGCGACGTCATTCGCAATGCCGTCGAGCAGACCCTCTCCTACGCGCTCTGCCGCAAGCTAGAAGCATACGATCGACCCACCGTCGACCGCATCACCGCAACTATCGACGAAACCAACGGTACCTGGCGCGATCTCTTCATCCTCGTCGCCCAAAGCCTCCCTTTCCAAGAAACGATTTATCCAGAGTCCACAATCGCCGCTAACCCGTAGGCTCTTCGCTTGCGAAGGTCCTACAGTTCTCAAACAGCCGCACCCGCAATCTGCTTTGCAATTTTAGCAATACACGTTTTCATCTACATCCATCGCGCCCCCTTCAGCTCTTCACCCATTCACCCAAAGATGACCCGCAACTGGCAAATCGATCGCAGAACCTTCCTCCGCGGAGCCGCTGGAGCCCTGCTTCCCCTTCCTTTCCTCAACCTCATGGAAGGCGCGACCCAGCCCCTTGCCTCTGCCGCAAACGCAAGTAGCAGCGACGCCCCTCTGCGCTTTCTCACGCTCTTCAAGCCCAACGGCGTCCACCCCCCTTCCTGGAATATAAATGGCGGCACGGAATTCGACTTTCGCATGTCGCCGCTCATGGCTCCGTTTTCGAAGCACAAGGACGACCTGCTGATCCTCGACAATATCGGCGACTTCGGCTTCTCCTCCCACGCCAACTCTACCCGCCGCTTCCTTTCGGGCCACCACGACAATACGGAGACCGCTTCAATCGATCAGATCATCGCCGATAAGATCGGCGGCGATACGGCCCACCGCTCCCTCGAATTGACCACCGAAGGCCTCTTCACCGGCCAATTCGGTTGCTCGTACATTTCCTACGATCAAAACGGCGGAGCAATCCCGCGCGAAAGCGACCCCCAGCTCGTCTTCGACCGACTCTTCCGCAATCCAATGAGTGACGCCAATCGGCGCCGCTCAATGTCCAGCTTGCTCGATCGCGTCAACGATGACGCCAAATCGCTCCAACGAAAGTCAGGCTACCAGGATCGGCAAACCCTCGATCAATACCTGACCGCCGTTCGCGAAACCGAGCGCCGCCTCGAGACTCTCGAAAAGAAAGGCGCCAAGCCGCCCATCGATTTCTCCAAGCTCGAACCGCCTCCAGTCGCCACCAATCTCGACGAGCAGGTCGAATCCATGCTCGACCTCATCGCCCTCGCTCTGTGGACCGATTCCACGCGCTGCATCACCTACATGCTGGGCAACAGCAACAGCCGCATGGTCTTCGACTTTCTAGGCATCAGCGAGCAGCACCACTACCTTTCCCACTTCTTTCGCAATTTCAGCCGAAGCAATCTCGAGAGCCTGCTCAAGATCAGCCTCTGGCACATGAAGAAGTTCGATTCCCTGCTTACCAAACTGAAGAGCTACCAAGAAGGCGACCGTACCCTTCTCGACAATACAGCCCTGCTGTTCGGTTCGGGCATGGGTCATAGCGACAATCACACCGTCCAGCGCATCCCCGTCATACTCGCCGGCGCCCGCGATCACTTTAAGACAGGCCGCTACATTCGGTATTCGGAGAATCAGGAACTGAGCCGACTCCACCTATCGCTGCTCAAAACCTTCGGCGTCCACATGGATTCCTACGCCGTATCCGATGCTTCCCTACCAGGCATTGATGGCGGCTATTTCCCCGAGTATCGTGAACGCCCCTTCGAAAGCTGGGTCACACGCAACCCGGGATCGATTACCGCCCAGGGACGCCTTCGCATGTCGGACAACCTAGACGAAGCCAAAGTCTTCTATATCGACGTAGCTGGACAACCTTCCGTACGCATCGAAGTGGCCTTTCGCGACTTCCACGACTTCAATCTCCCCTACCACGTCGGCACCCCCATCACCCTCACCGGCAACAGCAGCGGCGAAGGCAATCAACTGCTCATCACCAAGATCACCGAGCTCAAAAGCCTCTTCGGCAAAAGCAAGCCCGGCACGCGCAACGGATAGTCGGGATCCTAAATTCACAGGATTAGCTTCCGGGGGAATCGCCCCTCTAGAATATCAGCAAGAGACTATTCCTTTGCTGTCATGGAAGGCTCCTGGCGATTTTCCATCGACCTTTTCAGAGCCGCGCGAATGGTTGTTCGCCCTACATCTCCGCGAATCGAATTAGGCCTATCTTCGCTACTTCAATCCCCTGATTTGCTCACCGAGCGAAGCAAAAACGCAGTCAATAAAACTCAGTTGCAACCGATTACGTTTTTATCTATCAAAGAATATCCAGATTGATTAGCTAGCGGCTGATGGAATGCAGTAGAGAAACAGAAATCATTTTAGGCGACAGGGTAATCCATACGAAATACCAAGGAGATGTAGAGTGTGACTTTATCCTGTCAGCAATTGAAGAGTGGTTGGGGATTCTCAATGAAAGAAAAGATATTGGATATCTGATCTTCGATTACTCCTCGGCGAATATGGATGGGCTTGGAGCGGAGGATGCTAAGAAGATCGCTTTATCGTCAGATGCCGTAGTTCGAGCAAATCCCGAGATAAAGCTAATTGGAGTAATGCCAAAAGATTCCGACCAAAAAATTACGGGCACTTGGGCAGCTTATTCTGCATCAGGACAAGGTCCGACTCAATTCAGCAATATCTTGATAATGAATTCGCTAGGAGAAGCCTTGGATTACGTCCAGGAAAGAGAAGCGGGAAAGTAAACGCCGTTCCACTAAGTCGCTCGCCCATTTAATTCGAATTCCGAAAATGAATAAAAATTTCAAACTACATTGGTCAGATGGGCAACTTACCATAGAGCTATTTGGCGATGTAAACTACGCTACCGTTCTCGCCTACCATGTATTTTACGAAGATGATCGTCTCAAAAATATTCGGTCCATAATCTGGGATTCGAGAAAGGCCGACTGCATTACGATTTCAAAAACCGAAGCTGCTACATGCACTGCCTTAGCGATTAAAGAAAGTCGATCATTGGAAGGAATTAGGGTGGCATTCTTGTTGTCCGAAGGACAATCCACTATCGGCGTTAATGAGTTTATCGACCGCGCGAATCGGCTATCATTGTGGCAATCACATCTATTCTACGATCCTGTTGAAGCGAGCGCTTGGCTAGATGAGCGTTCACCGAATCCCTAGCCTCTTTCGGGTAAATTCACTACAAAGCGATCGAATCAATGAATACTGACGCGCCCATCGATTCTACTCAGCGTTAGGCATGCGAACCTGCATACCCATACTTCTTCTCACCCTGCTGCAAACCTCTTCATCGCTCACTGAGATTTGGCCTGGAGAACCGACAGACTGGAACGGATTCGAACGCTACCATTTCATCGTCGATGGCACAGAGTGTTTCGTCACGGTACCGCATAATGCAACAGATGAAACGCCCTGGGTTTGGCGGGCGCGTTTTCCTGGGTATCACCCGGAAGCGGATCTCATTCTTCTGGAACGCGGTTTCCATATCGCTCATATGGATACCAAGGGCATGCTCGGTAGTCCTAAGGCTCTCGATCACTGGGACGCCTTCTATGACTATCTCGTCGAAGAAAAGGGTTTCTCGAAAACGCCCGCCCTAGAAGCTGTCAGCCGCGGAGGACTCTCGCCTATCGCTGGGCGGCCCAACATCCCGAGCGCGTATCCTGCATTTACGCGGATACGCCCGTGTGCGACATCAAAAGCTGGCCGCTCGGCCAAGGCGCAGGCATCGGTCACGAGACAACCTGGAAGCGCCTGCTCGATGAATACGGATTCACCCGCGAGCAAGCCCTTGCCTTCAAGGGCAATCCAATCGATGTCCTGGAACCGATCGCCGCTCAAGGCATCCCCATTCTACATATCGTGAGCCTCAACGACCGAGTCGTGCCCCCGGAAGAAAACACCTTCGAACTCGCCCGCCGCTATCGGCTGCTAGGCGGATCGATCGACATCATTGAAGTCGCTGAGGGAACGGAAAAATCCAACGGTCACCACTTCGACCACCCCGATCCCAAGCGAGTGGCAGACTTTATCGAGACACACGCATCTAGGTAAGGCGCCCACGACCGAAACAAACAGCCCTACCTTTCCGAGAATCTCACTCGGGCAAGGCAAACGCGATGTATTGATCCCCCGAAGCCGTACCCATCTTGCCGCCACCGCAAGCGATGACGACATACTGACGCCCATCGACTTCGTAGACGCTCGGCGTGGCATAACCTCCGGCAGGGAGCTTGTATTTCCAAAGCTCCGTTCCAGTACGCTTTTCGAATGCCCGAATATGCTCGTCCTTGGAAGCCGCGATAAAGATCACTCCTCCTGCCGTGGCAACCGGTCCTCCATAGCCTTCCGTACCTGTCTTGGGAATACCGCGCTCGGTCAGCTCTTCAAACTCGCCCAATGGCACCTTCCAGAGAATCTCGCCCTTGTTGAGGTCGATCGCATTGAGCGTACCCCAAGGTGGCTTGACTGCAGGATAGCCTTCCTGATCGAAGAATCGATTGTAACCTGTATGCGAATACGGAAGAACCTTATCGTTCGCTCTGATGCCAATCGCATGCGGATCGACTTCTCCGCCTTCTTCGCCCAGCAAAAACGAAACGATCGCGTCCAGCTGCATATCGCCAAGCTGGCGAAACGATGGCATGAAGCCTTTGCCGGTCTTCAGCATTTCTACGATTTCCTCGCGCTTCAATCGCTCGCCTACGGTTTGAATATTCGGGAAGGTCCCCGTGGGATCGCCTTGTCGTTCTGGGCCATGGCAAAACGCGCAGCGCCCGCCGTAGAGCGTCTCGCCCAAATCGGACATGCTCTTAATTTCGCCTGACTCGGCACTGGGTCGATTCGTTTCGACGAGCGTCATAATCCAAGGCATCTCGTTCGCATTCACATACATGATGCCCGTATGCGGATCCACCGAGGCACCGCCCCATTCTCCCCCTCCATCAAATCCGGGATAGATGATAGTGCCCTCAAGACTCGGCGGTATGAATTGCCCATCGGAACGCACATTGGCAAGGATACCCCGCGCATAGGCATTCGCCTCGGGACTGATATTCGTCGCGTCTTCCATGTCGAAGCGCTGACGCGAAAAGGCGGGCGGTTTTACGGGGATTGGCTGCGTGGGCCAGGCTTGCTCGCCAGGAATGTCCGAAGGTGGAAATGCCCGCTCTTCTATAGGATGCAAGGGTTCGCCCGTGTCGCGATCCAAGACGAACACGTGGCCCGACTTCGTGATCTGAGCAACCGCATCGCGTCGCTTCCCATCGATAGTGAGCGTGACGAGATTCGGCGGAGCCGGAAGATCGCGGTCCCATATGTCATGATGCACTGTCTGATAATGCCATTTGCGTTCCCCAGTCCGCGCATCCAAGGCGAGGATACAATTGGCGAACAGGTTTTCGCCGTGCCGATTGCCTCCATAGAAATCGAAGGAAGCCGAACCTGTTGGGACATACACCATGCCACGCCCCCGATCGATGCTCATACCCGACCAGGAGTTGGCGCCCCCTGCGAATTCGTGATAGCCTTCAGGCCAAGTATCGGAACCCAATTGCCCAGGTTCTGGAATCGTGTGGAAGGTCCAGACGACCTTGCCCGTCCTCACATCGAAGGCCCGAATGTGCCCCGGCGCCGCATCCACGTTTTCCGAAACGCGCGTGCCCAGTATAAGCGTATTCTCGAAAATCGTCCCGGGCGTCGTCGCAATCACGTAAAGATCCTGCGCCCGCTCGCCCAGTCCTGTTCTCAAGGACACGCGTCCTTGATCCGCAAAACTCTGCGCAAGCTTTCCAGTTTTAGCATCGATGCAAAAGAGCCAACTCCCCAAAGTCATGAAGATACGCCGGTC
>Ga0208127_1000699_pt1 | contig 17132 bp, 17 predicted proteins | sample ETNtaG_6_FD_185751 | JGI IMG/M metagenome (GOLD analysis project Ga0208127, IMG submission 185751) | Marine microbial and viral communities from oxygen minimum zone, Eastern Pacific Ocean - ETNP201306SV45 (SPAdes) (version 2) | ecosystem: Environmental > Aquatic > Marine > Oceanic ...
GCCACTCAAAAAGCCCTTTTTTAGTCGCAGCTCTTACTCCATTAACATTCCATGAAAATAATCTCATTTTTTCTCACTTTTTTTTAATTTTTTAATACTCTGTTCTAATTTTTAATTATTTTCAAAAATTTCCAATCAGAAGCAATAGCTCCAAAAACTCCAAATCCACCATCAATTCCTATTGAACGCCCTTTTGTAGTGGCTGAATTTAAAAGCGCATTTGAATATTCACCAGGCTCACCAACAATGAAATATTCGTAATAATTATCATCAAATGCAGTCAATCTTAGTACATAATCTTTAACAATAACTTCTTCGCCATCAGAAAAACATAGCCAAGGATAAATTGATGGGTTATTTTGCATTCCATCATTGAGATCAACGATAAACGGATCAAAATATCCCCCACACCAACCTGTATTAGAGTTATCATTCCACCAATCGCCAAGCATAACTTCAGCAGTAACCAATGCTTTACCTCTTGGTTCGTAATCATAACTTATATCAAATGGTTCGTCAACAAAGATAGTATCAGTTATTGATCCTCTTTGAAAGACCGAATTCAACTGAGGTTTAAAAGGGGTAGTAAGAAAACCAGTTACTGGATCAAAATTAGGAGCTGTAATGCTAAGTGTATAATTCTGTCCCTCTTGTGGCCTAAAGTTACCTGTAGTATCGATATAAAAATTTAACCTGAAGTTATTTGTATCAAAAATAGTTGTATCAAAATCGATATTGTATCCATCTATGAATATAGTAGTATCAACCATTATTGTATCGATCATTTCAATGTTTTCAACAAATGTAAATTCAAATCCTACTCCATTGTCATCTGTTACAAATACAGAAGCATCTTTGATTATTGCAGCAGGCTCATAAATCGAATCAACTTCCCAATATCCCTCATCATCACCCTCACACCAACACCTTTCATCTTCTTCCTCCGCCTCACAATTGCAATAAAACAATGTATCAACTCTAGAAAAACGTTGGGAGACTTCGTTTAAATCAGTTGTCCTATACAATCCTACAAAACTTGTGAATCCAGGATCTAAATTTAAAATTCCAAAAACATTTAGCACGTGATCATAATTAGATTCTATTTCCTCCCACTCTCTTTCAATACCAATGCAGCTAAATATTAGCAGGAGAAACAATAGTAAAGACGGCTGATATTTATTTTTAAAAGTCAAATTTAATTCCAAAGGTAATAATTAAAGGAAACATTGGCACTGCTCTCCTTTCTACTCCAATACGATTGCCTGTAAAAGGGTCTGTTTTTGTTCGATATGCATAGCTCAATACATTAAGATGTTTTGTAACGTTCATTATTTGCCAATAAGTATCATAATTGAAACGACCTATTTTTCCTTTCTTACGAGTCATGCCAACATCGACCCTGAAATATTTATCATATCTTTCAGTATTCTTTTCTCCGATGATATAGCTGTCAACTGGATACCAATATGTTTCACTATCAAGATTTTGTTGCCAGTCGTAAACCCTGCCTAATATTTTTGTGTAAGGATTGCCGCTAGACATTGTTAATCCAAAATTAGTTTGAATATCATCTGTTAGATCATAATTAAGTATCAAATTAAGAGTATGTGTTCGATCAAAATTAGGGTGATGCCAACCACTTGGCTCATTATAATAATTTGCCTCAGAGAAAGTATAACCGAGCCAACCATTTAGCTTCCCGGATGATTTTTTAAGCAGAAGCTCAATCCCCCAACTATTCCCTTTTGTATCCCAAAACTCATTCAATGTCGTGTCAGTTGAGTTACTTTCTTCAAAGGTATTAGGATTTTCTTGCTTTACCGTTAAAAGATTGTCAAATGTTTTTTTGTATACTTCTAAACGATAAAAAATATTTTGAGAAGACATATACTCAGCACCTCCAATTAAATGTTGAGAAATACTAGCATCTTTATCCTCCGGTATCCCTAGCCAAAGTTCAACTAAACGCAGGTTCTCATCTTGGTTATTTGCTGTTGTTAAAAATTGATGATATACCCCCCAATTAATTTTAAAAGCAATATCTGAATTGTAATGATATTTCAATCCAATCCTTGGATCAAAATATATTTTATCATGAAGGTTATAATCTGTAGCTCTTAACCCTATCTGCATCTTTACTTTTTCACTATAATTAAGTTTATCTTGAATAAATAAAGAAACTTCTCGGGTTTTATTTTTCAAGTCAAGTGGAACCCAATTTAATAGAGTATCTTGCGTTTCAAATTCGATATCAATACCTAGATCATATCCAACATTTTTTAATTGAAACCCTCCCGTTATCTCGTGCATATTATTCGCTTTCCAAATGATTTCAGTCTCCAATGTATTATCATTGATTTTATCAAATATACTATAATCAATATTTTGAACTCTAGTTGCTGAAGAATCAGAATAAGTAAAGATGTCTTCTTGGTCAAAACTAAAATTAAAATTAAATCTATAATAACTATTCGAAATAAAAGTCTTTGATATAATTGTAGGTGAAACAATCCAACGCCACGTTAAACCATTGGTTTTATTGCCCCAAGGCCAATCAATTCCAAATTTAAACTCCCTGGATACATTTACATCAGTGTCGTTATAATTTTCTTTTTCATCAAATGACCAATTTAGAATATCATCTCCATAAAACCTTGTATATGTCAATCTATGATCTTCGTTAATATCCAAATTAGCTTTAATTTGATAATCATAAAAATAATATGGAAATTGAAAATACTCATTTGAACCATCTGCTTTCTTCCCAATAGGTATTTTTAATGCATCAATTACTCTGTCAAAATAGGTTCGCCTACCTGAAATCATCCATGAACCTCGCATACCTTTGTAACTAGGCATAGGACCTTCCAATAAAAGTTTGCTTGATATTAAGGATATGTTAGACATCCCCTTAATTTGATTTACATTACCCTCTCTATTAATAATATTTAAAATCGCTCCCATTCTACCACCATATCGCGCAGGGAACCCCCCTGCATGAAAATCTGCCTCTTTTATTGCATCTGTATTGAATGTTGAAAAAATACCTCCTAAGTGGTAAGGGTTATAGACCGTAATGCCATCAAGCATAATTAGATTTTGATCTGGAGTACTCCCTCGAACATATAAAGCGCTAGAAAAATCACTTGATGTTTGTACTCCAGGTAACATTTGTAAAGTCCTAAAAACATCAGGCTCAATAAAAGCAGGTGCAGAATTAATTTCTCTTAAGTCTAAAGATATTTGACTGCTTTCAATGCTCCTTTCAAATTTTTGTCTTTCTGCTGTAACAATGATCTCTGATGTTTCAATGACCTCCTGATCAAGAAAAATTGTTAATCGGATAGATCCAGAATCATTAATCGTAATTTCTTTTTTGAAAATACCATAGCCTATCATCGAAGCATTAAGTGTATAACTACCCAAAGGGATATCAGAAATAACAAAATAACCATCTCTGTTAGTTGCAGCACCCAAAGATGTATTTTCTAGAAATATATTTGCGTAAGAAATTGGCTCACCACTTGACTCTTCTCTAACAAACCCATTTATTGATTGAGAGAACAATAAACCATTCAATGAAAAAAGAAATAGGAGCCTTATAAAAATTGTGTTTTTTGAAAGGTTTGATTTAAATATCATACAATAGGATACGGTATGTTTTTAATTTATTAAACATTTCACCCTTCATATTGCCTTTAAAATAAATTCTATTCATCCTGTTAATTTTTTTCCTAAAAAACCATTTTAGAAGTCGCATACCTTTTGGATACTGACTACTCAAATAAGTTGAAGAAAGATCTCGTACAGGAAGTGCAACATCATTAATAATTTTATCAATAAGATCATAGGTTCTTGCTGTTTCTCTTGTTATATCGATGTCTAATATGTTATTAAATGGGAAACTATTTAAGTGGTCTTGAAAAACCTTCCAATCGTGCCCCCCACCTAATGGTTTTGTACCAGTGCCTGGTTGTCTAAAAAAATCGCAGATCAATAGCTTACCATTATCATTAAGTAAGGAAGGAATTTTTTCAAATGATTTTTTGATATTTACATATTGAAAACTTTCACTGAATAATACTAAATCATATTTAGTTTTTACTTCAAGATTTTCAAAAGTACTTCTATGAACCCTAACTTTCTCAACTAGTTTATTTTCTATAGCGTCAGATAAAAAATGACTTGGTGAAACGCATTCTACTTTATAATTCTTTTCAACTAATTTCTCAGCCAAACCTCCAGACCCACTTCCAACATCAAGAATAGTACTAACATCACTGGGGATAGAGTTAATTATTTTTTCTGAGTGGTAGTCTTGAGATTTTTTCAGATTATCAATTGAAATTTCCAAGTCATCAGGCCAAAACCCAAAATGTAGATGCTCTGTTTTAAAGAAAAATTTGCTGAGAACTAATCCAACTTCTAAGCCTACTTCATTTGGAGATATTTTTTTTTCATTAGCCATTTAAATAATTATTTTAGTTGAGTTTAATCCAACCTGAATCTATGTGTTTCGATTCAGAAAAATCTGAGTGAATTATCTCTAGTAATATTTCAAGACTTTCTATAATTCTAGGTCCAGGCCTATTGAAAAATTGATTCCCGTCCGTGATGTAAACATTCCTATTTCTTACAGCTTTTAGACTTCCCCACCCTTTTTTGCTTTCTAATGTTTTAATTTCAATCAATGATTTTTTTATATCATAACCACATGGCATTACAATGATTATTTCTGGATCTTGTTCAACTAGATCGTTGTATTTCATCCAAGGTGAGTGTTTACCTGCCTCACCAAAAAGATTTTTCCCGCCTGCAACTTTAATTAGCTGAGGCACCCAATTACCTGCGGCCATTAATGGGTCAATCCATTCAATAGCGGCGACGGAGGGGCTTGATTTTTGATAAACTATTTTTTCTGTATTATCTATTTTTGCTTTAATTGACTCAACTAATTCTTTTCCTTTCTTCCTTACATTTAAAATTTCTGCAATAGTTAAAATGTCATTAAATATATCTTCTATAGAATTTGGTTCAACTGAAATGACCCTAGAAGATAATCCTGTGATGTTTTTTAGTGCGTTTTCTACATCGCTTACACTAACAGCGCATACTTCACATTGCGATTGAGTAAAAATTATATCAGGCTTTAATTCTTTTAATAATTTTTCATTTATGTAATAAATCGAAAGCGCACTTTGAACTAAAGATTTGACCTCATCATCAACTTCCCTACTTGTTCCATCAACATTAAACTTTGGGATAGTACAAATAGGTAACTCAGAAACCTCTTCTGGGTAATCGCACTCGTGCGAACGGCCAACCAATCTATCTCCACAACCAAGAGCATATATGATCTCTGTAGTGGATGATAGCAAAGATAGGACCCTTTGTTTCATAATTTAGACCAAAATATACTTTATTGTTATCTTACAAAAATTTATAGATTTTCTAATGCAATCTATTCAGAAATCTCATGATAAAACATCATAAAAGACTCTTTTTGAACATTATATTTTTCTTGTTATTTGTTTCATACAACTGTGACAAGTTATATACAGTGAAAAACAATGATTTAAATTATAATCTTCATACCTTTTATTATGCTTGGTATGGGAATAAAGAAATTGATGGTAGTCAAAGACATTGGAATCATGAAGTTTTACCACATTGGTCAAATAATACCTGGAATGATTTACCTGACTTTCCCGGCGGTGAGGATATTGGTGCAAACTTTTATCCCAAACTTGGTAATTATAGTAGTAATGATGTAAGCACAATATCGAAACATATAGACATGATTAAACAAGCAGGTATTGGAGTAATTACTCTTTCATGGTGGGGAGAGGATACATTTGAAGATAAAAACGTCAAATTAATTATGGACATAGCCGACGCTCAAAGAATCAAAGTCAATTTTCATCTTGAACCCACAAAAGATAGAACGGCTGAAAAAGTAGTCGAAATGATTAAATATATTTTGGATAATTATGGAAATCATAATTCATTTTATCGTTTTAATAGTAAGCCACTATTTTATATTTACGATTCTTATCACATTGATGCTAAAGATTGGGCAACAATACTTTCCGCGAATGGCGAAAAAACAATACGAGGCACAGATCTAGATTCTTATATTATAGGTTTATGGGTACACAAAGGAGAGGAAGATTATTTTATTAATGGAAATTTTGATGGTATTTACACCTACTTTGCAAGTAATGGCTTTACATATGGGTCATCATCAAAAAACTGGGATTATTTATCTAAATGGGCAGTAAGAAATAAAAAACTATTTATCCCATGCGTTGGCCCTGGTTATTCAGACAGCAGAATACGACCTTGGAATACGCAAAATTTTAAATCAAGAAATGAGGGCAAATATTATGATTCAATGTTTGAGAGTGCTATCGCTTCAAACCCAAATATCATTGGAATAACCTCATTTAACGAATGGCATGAAGGCACACAGATTGAACCAGCTATTCAAAAAAAGATAAAATCATTTGACTACGAAAATTATTACCCTCTAGATGAGAACTATTATTTAAATAGAACATTTTACTGGTCCAAACGATTTATAAAATAACTATATAAACAATAATACATCTTAATTTTTGATTTAAATTTCAGATTAATTATTATATACTAAACACAACAAAGAAGAAAAAAATGAGCAAAGAAAATTCTAAAGTTGGGGTACTAATTCCCGGTATGGGTGCAGTTGCAAGTACGTTTATTTGCGGAGTCATAGCTTGTAACAAAGGCCTCTCAAAACCAATAGGTAGTATGACACAAATGGGGTCAATAAGATTAGGAAAAAGGTCTGAAGACCGTTCCCCAATAGTCAAAGATTTTGTACCTGTTGCAGATATGGAAAATCTAGTCTTTGGAGGTTGGGACATCAACGATGAAAACGTTTATGATATCAGCATTCGATCAGAAGTTCTTGATAAAACACTATTGGATGAAATAAAGCCAGAATTAGAAAATATTAATGTATTTAAAGCAGTATTTGATAAAGAATATGTAAGGCGTTTAGAGGGAGACTGGGTTAAAACAGGTAGTTCAAAAATGGATCTTGCAGAGCAAGTAATGGATGATATCAAAGCATTTAACGAAAAAAATGATATATCATCAAATGTAATGATATGGTGCGGAAGTACAGAAATTTATTTTGAACCATCAGATGTTCATTCATCAATCGAAAAATTTGAAGAAGGCCTTAGAAATGATAGCCCAGATATATCACCAAGTATGATATATGCATATGCTGCGATTAAACTAGGGATTCCTTATGCAAATGGTGCTCCAAATTTATCTGCAGATATTCCTGCATTAATTGAGCTTGCGGAATCCACAAAAACTCCAATTGCAGGCAAGGATTTTAAGACAGGTCAAACTCTCATGAAAACGATACTAGCACCAGGATTAAAAGCAAGGCAACTTGGAATAAGTGGTTGGTTTTCGACAAATATCCTAGGGAACAGAGATGGAGAAGTTCTAGATGATCCTGATGCTTTTAAAACAAAAGAAGAAAGTAAATTGGGAGTATTAGATACAATTTTAGAACCTGAAAAAAACCCTGATCTATACAGTGATATCTACCACAAAGTAAGAATAAACTATTACCCTCCAAGAGGTGACGATAAAGAAGGCTGGGACAATATTGATATTTTTGGATGGTTAGGATATCCAATGCAAATTAAAGTGGACTTTCTGTGTAGAGATAGTATCCTTGCTGCTCCAATAGTACTCGATCTCATACTATTTTTAGATTTAGCAAAAAAATCAAATATGAGTGGAATCCAGGAATGGTTATCGTTCTATTTTAAGAGCCCAATGGCTTTACCTGGCTTAGATCCTGAACATGATATTTTCGTACAACTTGCAAAATTGAAGAACACACTTCGCCACATCATGGGTGAGGAACTAATTACTCACTTAGGGCAAGATAAGTAAGAAAAAATAGTTAGTTGAAGTTAGTAATTATAGCTGCAGGGTTAGGCTCTAGGCTATCATCGGTTTCAAGTGGTACTCCTAAATTATTAATGCCCATTCTAGGGACACCACTTATCAAAAAATTGTTATCAAATTGTATTGATGCGGAAATTGATAACATTGTTGTTGTTACAGGATACAATAATCACATCATTGAAGAATATTTAAATGATCTATCCACACCTGTTAAAATTAATATTGCATATAATCCAGATTGGAAACTTGCAAATGGTGTTAGCGTCCTTGCAGCAAAAGAATTCATTTCTAAAGGTGAAGAATTCATGATTTCCATGAGTGACCATTTTTACAATAGTGAATTATTAAAACTCATTAAATCACAAAGTATCGAGAACACCATTGCTAGCGTTGGTGCCGATTATAAAATAAATGAAATTCACGACATAGATGATGGAATGAAGTTAGATATAGATGAAAATTCACATTTAATAAATGCAATGTCAAAAAACCTTGATACCTATAACGCAATTGATTGTGGTATTTTTAAATGTAAATACAGTTTTTTTGATTATTTGATTCAAGCAAAAGAAGAAGGAAATTGCTCCTTGTCTGATGCATGCAATTTATTAATTGAGGAGAATTTAATGGGTAGCGTTAATATAAAAAATTATCCTTGGATAGATATTGATACACCAGAGGCACTAGCATTCATTGAGCAAAATCCTGAAAAATATAAATAAAAAATGAAGGATGTTTATTATTTTGCCAACCAAGTTTATCAATATGGCCATGCTAAACCCATATATGATAAGACCGGTGGGACCTTCATTGTAAATAAATTAAATAGAGCGGCGAGATTTAAATACTATCTTCGTTTTACAGAAAAAAAAGATCCTGGATTTTTAGGGGCACCAAGAGTTATTCGTAAACCAAAAAATGAAGTTTATGATTTAGAAGGAGTAATCATATCAGGGTCTAATTCAGAAATAAAACATGATAAAAAAAAGTCTATCTCTATTTTCATAGGTCATGGTGCAGGTGATAAAAAATTTGGAGGATCTGGAAATACTCTTGAGACATATGACTTTCATTTTGTATCTGGCCCAAAACACATTCATAAACAAAAAGATATGGGCATCCACATCCCTGAAGAAAAATTAATAAAAATAGGTTATCCTAAATTTGATGATTATGTAAATGACCGCATAGATAAAGAAAAATATTTTAATTTTTTAGGAGTTAAAGATAAAGAAAGAAAAAATATACTTTATGCTCCTACTTGGCGATGGGGTAATGGCACGTTAGACAAGTATGGTAAAAAATTCATCCGAGCCCTCGATAGTGATTACAATTTGATTATAAGACCTCATTTTCATGATAGAAATAAAATAAAAATTTTAAAACTATGGGCGAAGTATAACGGGTTTAATAATGTCTATTTTTCTAATCCAGCTAAAATCATTAAAAATAGCACCATGAACGATTTTGCAATCTCAGACCTAATGATAAGCGATACTTCCTCAATTATTTATGAATATTTAATTACAAAAAAACCTATCATCATTGCAAATAATGATTATGACCAACTTCATAATATGCCAGACGAATTAAGCGTTCTTTCAATAGCAAAAAGCTATGATGGTGAAAAATCTTCAATAAGTGAACTTGTCAAATCTGATCTAGAAGATAAAAACCTTATTAATATTTATGAAAAAATGCTTAACAATTGTTTCTATTTTAATGATGGAAAAAGCACAGATAGAGCTGTTGAGTTCATAAAATCAATAAAATAATATCAAACGGACTCTTTCTGAAATGGAATGAACTTATTCTTTCCTTCAAATTTTTTTGTGCCATTAACATAACTAAAATATTTTCTACATTCACACGATAAATATTCAATATCAATTGGTAAGAATTCTCGTTTCGCTTCAGGCCAATACTTTTTTTGCAATTTTATCATTTTTTCACACGTGTCTTGATGATTCTCTAGACCCAAGAATTCTTGAAGTCTATCTAAAAATGCTACAGCACCTATTCCCGTAGGTACAGGACTAGTTGGTATTATTATATCTGGTCGAAACCATGATATATCAATTATCGCCATAAATATTGGAAAATTATTTACCATTTTAAATCTTTCATTTACCTTATCTGTAGCAACAATAACATTACCATCAGCACTACTAATTAAATCTGCTAATGAAGTTTTTATATCGTCAAATAACTCTACAGCAGAGTTCAATCTAGAGTGCCTTTTATCATCCCAATTTATTGGCTCCACCGGGTAAGCATTAAAATTGCACCATTGCTCAAAACTGTTTACCTTTTCTTTGAGCATTTTTTTATTAGTAAATATCTTATTAGATATACTATCAATTACTTCTTGTTTATTGCACCACCTTGCAAAGAATAAAGCCTGTACTAATAATGGTAGATCATCTTTATATCTACCCGCAAAATTCAGTATGGATCTACTTACTCTATCGTCCTCCCTGAAAACATTTAAAAATCTTCCATTTTGAAATATTAAATCATCTGACCATGGAGAAGGCTCATTTTTTTCCCGCTTTATTCTAATTTTTTCTCTTTCCTTACAAAAATTAAAAAAATCATAAACAGGATCTTTTATATCTAATCCATCCAAAGCATTTGCATAAGGGTTGATAAGTTCATTTTTCATCTTTAACAAATCCCTTCCAATTTTTCATATAATCTATAAAAACTTTACTCAAATCCGCTTTACGAAGATCTTCAGAACTAAATGGCATCTTTTGAGGGGAATAATCCTTGATATTTAGGTTAGCTGCCCATTCAGGATGAGGGATAGCCACTCTACCAACGCCAATTAAATCAGCTCCTTGATTCATTACAGCTTTTGCATCTTTTGTTGACCAAATTCCTCCTGTGCTAATTACGGTTGGTAAATCGTCAATACTTTGGGTAAACCATTCAGTTAATGTTCTTTTATCTTTGGGGTAGCCTGTAGAGCTTTTAAAGCAATCCCAGCAAGATAAATGAATGAAATCAATTTCAGTCTTCGCTAATAATTTGCCTAGCTCAAGACTCTCATCTAAATGAATACCTAACTCCTTTATTTCAGGAGATATTCTTACTCCAACAATAAATGATTCAGGGACTACTTTTTTAATCTCTTCAATTATTCTTAATAAAAATTTTGCCCTATTATTTATACTTCCACCCCAGTTATCTTTCCTTTGATTTGTCTTCTTACCTAGAAATTGAGAAATTAAATAACCATGCGCGCCATGAAGTTCTATTCCATCAAAGCCTGCTTTTACGCACCTCAAAGCTGCTGAACTAAAATCATAAATCAGTTGTTCTATTTGCTTGATACTGGCAGCTTCAGTAAATCCTGTTGATGACAGATCGCATGGTATGATGCTAGCAGATATTGGAACTTGGCCAGTTAGCTTTTCAGGAGCCCTCATCCCTCCATGAAATAATTGAGCAAAAATAAGACTATCGTATTTATGAATATTTTTAGTCAGTAAGGTTAATCTATCAATGAAACTATCTTCAAATACTCCAAATTCACCTTCCCATCCTTGACCATATTTTGAAACATGTGATGCTGCTGTTGTGATAATGCCAAAGCCATCCTTTGCTCTTCGTGACAACCATTTAATTTCTTGATTTGAAATTACTCCATCGCCATGGCTTTGCTTGTTTGTCATAGCAGCTAGAACAGAACGATTTTTAATCTTCTTTTTAGTTCTTGGAAATGTATACGGTAAATGAGGCTCAGATTTGTTTAACATTTATACACCTAACGTTTACCAAGATCTTTAAGAATATCATAAACAACTTTTGGTTTATTTGTAATAATGCCATTAGCACCTATTGAAACTGCATGCATAATATCTTTAGAATTATCTATTGTCCAATAATGCACTTCTAAATCCATTTTTTGTTTTTCTTTTATCCAATCAGGAAGATTCATACCATATTTTTTAATTGTCTCAGAATAAAACGGGAGTTGAAATGCGTCAAATCTATTTTTATAAAAAGGAACCCAACCCCAAAACATCATCCTCTTTATATCGCTTCTTGATGCTGCTGTAGCAATTTTATTTTTAGTCAATTTTCTAAATTTTTTAATAACCTCATAGTGTGATGATACAACAAGGATATTATCTTGCATATTATATCTACTTATTAATTCTATGAGTTTTATAAGACCACTTGCGTCCGGGTCCTTTATTTCAATATTAATCCTTTGTTTAGGAAATTTCTTAAAAATTTCTTCTAATGATGGAATGTAATATTGAATATTTTTAGATCTTATAATACTAGGATTATCTTTATAAAATCCAAAACCAGCATCAAAATTTCTGATTTCTGATAACGAAACATCGCCAATACTTATATCTATACCTGTTATTCTTGATAGGTTCTCATCGTGAATAACTGTCCAGATTTCATCTTTAGTCTGCCAAATATCTAACTCAATTATATCAGCGCCTTGATTAATTGCTAATTCAAAAGCTTCAATTGTATTTGGAGGTAATTCAAGAGACGATCCTTGATGAGCAATTATCTGTGGACAAGGACAGTCAAAATAAGACTTACTATTTTGTGAAAATAAACTACTTAGCGAAACTAGAGCAAAGCAAACTACATATTTTAACTGATCGTATTTAGTTAGCAAAAATACTTTCTTAATTAATAATCAATCGGGTCAAACATCGTCCCTATTTCTGTGGTCCCATTTGCTCTGTATCGCTGGCCAGTCTCAAGATCTTCTATTATCCATTTAGTAGGACATTTTGTCTTAATAATTAATTGAACAGATGAATCTAACTCCTCAGCCTCTTCACCATTTTTTAATTTTCTATATTTAGCCATAATTACTCCATTTATTATGCATATTATTCTTTATTCAATATATAATCCTTTAGCAGTGCTTTGCATCCAATCATCTATATTTTGGTTGACATCATCTATTTGGACCAAATGATTCAATTCACCATTAACCCAAACACAAGCACTTTCTATACTATAACTATCTAGTGTGTCTCTAGGAACTTCACCAACTACAACTACATTACCGTCTGCTATCTTTATATCATAAGCAGCACCAGTACCATATTCTGTTCTCATTCCTTCTTCAAGATCATGCAAAGTTCCATTTTTCCAATATTGCGGTGTATACCCTCCAGTGGGACCTTCTTGCCCAGTATCACCAAACCAATCGCGGTAACCAGCGACATATATATCTTCCCCATCTATCGTTATTGCATTACCCACTGCACCATAAACATCCATAGTTGAGGCTCCTAAAGGAAGATTTGTTCTAGTGGTATGACGCCAATATGCTGGGGTTGGTGTATATCCTGCAAAACTTGATGTTTTTAGTACATATCCGCCATAGTACCTCATATTACCATCCATAAATGCAATGTCATATACCTCCCCATCACCACCGCTTGGCACAGGTAAATTCGTACGATTATTACCATCTTTCCAAAAACAAGGAATTACATAATGATGATTATTCATGTAATAGCCGCCAATGTATACACTGCCATTATTCCTAATTCCGATTGCGAAAGCTTGAGAATCGCCATTTACAGTCAAGTCGACTTTTTGCCCATTTTTCCAATAACACGATCCATTATTATACCAACCAGCTACATACACATCATCACCATTTACAGCAATGGCTTCAGCTTCTCCACCTAAACCAGGTAAATCATATCGTTGTTGATTGACCCAATAGCACGCATTGTAACTTTCGCTGGTACCAGAAATATAAACATCACCATTTGATACTGTAATATCAGTAGCCCATGCTCCTCCTGGAAGTTCATTTCTTACACCATCAACCCAATAACATGCTGTCATATCCCCAGCAGAATTGTAAGAACTACCTGCTATGTAAATTGTTCTATCTGGAATAAGTCGATCAAGTGAGCTTTTTTGATCACCATCTTCTTCACAACTATAAAAGAATGAAAATATTGCAAACAATGGTATGTATTTATTTTTCATCAATAACTAATTCCGCTTTAATTAAACTCATTCAAGATAAACCAAATGTATTTTTTATGCCCGAGATAACATATTCTATAGCTAACGCTCCTAATAATAAACCAAATACTCTCTGGATAACACTTAATAAAGATAAACTTATTATCTCAACAAGCTTAGAGGATAACCACATACAAACTCCAGCTAGAATTACAGAGAGCATCACAGGTAAAAAGCTAATAACTCTACTAATTAATTCAGGCTCAGATTTTTCTGCGATTAGCATAGTTATTGTAATTGCACCAGGTCCAGCAATAAGTGGAATTGCTAATGGGAAAGTAGCTAATGATATGGCAGAAATTTCATCAATTGCTGAATCTGCTAAATTTTGCCTTCTTTCATCTCTTTTCTCAAAAACCATTTCAAACGCAATGAAAATGAGAAATAAACCACCAATTATTTTGAAAGAATTTATATTGATTCCCATACCATTTAGTAATGCTTGCCCCAATAATGAAAAAAAGAGAAGAATAACAAATGATATAAACGTGGCTCTCAAATAAATGCGCTTGATTTCATTTTTTTTTAACCCATGAGTGATACCTGCAAATATTGGGATGAGAGCGAAAGGGTCAATCGCTACAAAGATAAGTAAAAAATTATTCAAAAATGTCGTTGCAAAAGAATCAGTCATCTAAAAATTTACTTACTTTGAAAGTAATTTTAGAAGATTTGAATTAAGAAAATAATTTATATTTATGAACCACTTTGAAATTTTTTATCCATCAAAAAAATACTTATACAAAGAAAAAAAGTTAAAATTACTGAGCCTTCAAAACCGAAGCTTCCACCTGTAAATAAAACATGACTAGCTAATTTTTGTTCAAACAAACTATTTATTTTATTGCCACTGACTTCAAAACCATATATCGGTCCTTGCAAATAATTCCATACTAGGTGAGCTCCTATGGGAAACCATAGATTATTTTTATGAATCGTGTATATACCTAAAAATATTCCCGCAAGGAATAAATTGACCATAGGTAATACTCCTATATTGGGGTTGCCAATATGCATTAACATAAAAACCAAGGATGATATAGCAAGAGCAATATACTTGTTAAAAGAATGGCTTAGGTTCTGAAGGATATATCCTCTTATTGCAATCTCTTCATTCAATGATACAATTACAAAAAGAAAAAGATAAAATATCTGATCGTAGAAAGAGAAGTAAGTCAGATCTACTTCAATTAGGTTAAAAACAAATAATATTAAAAATCCTGAACTTATGAGTGCACCTCCAACTAATAATCCTTGAAGGAAATCACCCTCATAATTAGCAAATCTCAGGCCAATTGAAGTAAAGCTTTCTTTATTAACGAATGTTTGAAAAATCCACACTGTAAATAGAGTTCCTAATAATTGGCAAAACATCATTAACAGCATCATTTTGTTTTGCATAATTAATTCAGGATCGGATATAAATTCTTCAAAACCGTATTCACTAAATTGTGAAACAATTAAAATTCCAATAAGATCAAAAAGAGCAACTATGATAAAAAAAGAGATGAAGAAGAAAAGTGCTCTTAACCATCCTTTTTTAATTAGCAGAGATTGAGTTTCCATGACTTATTTTACAAGGGCAGTATTATGGTTTCCTAGTATCTTATGATCCATTATTTAAATCATATTTTGAATAAAGAAGAAAAAAAATTTACACTACTTATGATTTTTGCTATGATTACCTGGGGTTACTCTTGGGTTGGTGCGAAAATTCTTGGGCCTTATGGCCATGTTACTGTTAAAATCTTTTTACGATTTTTTTTAGCGGCTCTGGCTCTGATTCCAATTTTAATTAAATACCACGCCACATTTAAAATCAACAAAAAAGGGTTGTTATTCATTCTTTGGAATTCTATCTCATTGTGCTCATATAATTATTTTTACTTTAAGTCCACGCACATTGGTTTAGCAGGTGCAGGTGGAGTACTTGTCACGACCTTAAATCCAATTTTGACATCTTTATTTGTTTATTTAATTCTTGACAGAAAAACCGCAAAACTGAAAGATATAATTGGACTAGTCATTGGACTTATTGGCGGTAGCATTATAATAAGAATATGGGACATGGATATAAATCTTATGATTCAATCCGGGAACTTATATTATATCTTAGCTTCTTGCTCTTGGGTATCCGTCACAATTGCATCGCAAAGGGCAAAAGACCAAATTCATTTTCTTACATACAGCTTTTGGAGCTTTTTGATTTCATCATTATTAATTTTACCTTTTTGCGAAATAGAAGCTGTTATCCAAGTCACCAACTATAATTATATTTTTTGGATCAATATGTTTCTTCTTTCAATTGTTGTAATGTCATTTGCAAATACAATGTATTTCTTTGCATCATCCAAAATTGGAGCGATAAAAGCCAGTTCTTACATATTCGTAGTGCCACTAACTGCAATTATTTTTTCAAAAATAATCCTTAACGAACAAATTTTACCCACGACTATCCTTGGCGGCATGCTATCAATATCTGCTATCTATTTAATTAATAAAAAATAATTTATGATTGGTTTTATCTTTATGTTTAAACAATCTTAATTTCTAATAATTCAAAAGTCATAAATAAGGTTTTAATATGGATTTAAAAGAACAAATAGTTGATGATATAAATAGTAATTCAATCATTCTTTATATGAAAGGAACTAAAGAGATGCCTCAATGCGGTTTCTCAAATAATGTAGTTCAAATACTTAATCATTATGGCGTAGAATATAAAGATATAAATGTTTTAACAGATCCAAACATTCGTATAAAATTAAGTGAACACTCTGGTTGGCCTACCATTCCTCAGTTGTTTGTAAAAGGAGAACTAATAGGGGGAGCCGATATCACTAATGAGCTTCATCAAAGTGGTCAACTACTTGATATTTTAGATAAAGCGAATAGTTAGCCTATAGTATTAAAAATAGTTGGCCTCAGGTCGTAGTTAGGATAAATTTAACCTTCATATTTTTAAAGCTTATATAAAATTTGGCCCGTTCGTCTAGTGGTTAGGACTCCAGGTTTTCATCCTGGCAACAGGAGTTCGATTCTCCTACGGGCTACAGATTTTTCAGTTAAAGTTTCTACTCTTCAAATGTTAATTTAACTATCCTAGCAACTCCACCATA
>Ga0208127_1000700_pt1 | contig 17129 bp, 17 predicted proteins | sample ETNtaG_6_FD_185751 | JGI IMG/M metagenome (GOLD analysis project Ga0208127, IMG submission 185751) | Marine microbial and viral communities from oxygen minimum zone, Eastern Pacific Ocean - ETNP201306SV45 (SPAdes) (version 2) | ecosystem: Environmental > Aquatic > Marine > Oceanic ...
TTTAATTTTTTTTTAATTAAACAATAAGGAAGCATTCCGTAAAAAGTTGATGAGGAAAACCTTCCACCAATATTTTTTGGAGAAATTAATACTTTAAAAAAGTTATTTTTCAAAGCAAACTTTTCTAAATCTGTTCCTTTATCAGTTATAGCAATAAAGCTTTGACCAAAATTGTTATTTTTAATAGCTTTAACCTTATTTATAAAAAAATGCATTAATTTTAAAGTTTCTAATGTTGTTCCAGATTTGCTCATTATTACAAATATGCATTCTTTTAAATTTAATTTTTCAGAAATACTTTTTATTTCCATTGGATTTGTTGAATCAATAAATAACATATTATTTTCATTTGAAATTTGACTTAAAACTTTACCGGTTTGAATACTTCCACCCATTCCAATGAAAATAAATTTCTTTGAATCTAAATTTTTAATTGTTTTAGAACATTCATCTTGAGATGAATTTGTGACCTTATTGAAATCTAACCACCCCATCCTTTCTGTGTGTCTTAAAGGGTGTTTAATCCATATATCTTTTTTATTTAAAACATCTGATATATCTGATAAATTTTTTTCATCAATTTTTTTAACAATTGAATTTAAATCATAGATAGACATTTAATTAAGAAATTTTATTTTTAATTTCCTGAATTAATGCGTCGAAAGCATCTTCAAATAATTTGATTCCAACTTCTAATAATTCATCAGTTATTATATTTAATTGATCAGCTCCAATTACTTCCGATTCAGAAGAATTATTACTATTTAAATTTTTAAAACTTGAATAATCAATTTCATTGTTAATTATTTCTTTGTAAACATCCTCAGGTACAGTATTTACAGTCATTGGAGCAACAAGGTTTTCTACATATAATAATTTTTCATAATTTGGGTTTTTAACTGAAGTTGATGCCCAAAGAAGTTTTTGAACATTGCCACCCCGATTCAATATATCTTTAAAATTTTTATCTGAGAAAATATTCTCATAATCTTCATAGGCTTTAATAGCATTCCATATTGCAACTTTACCTTTGTGTTTATCATCTATAACTTTATCTACTTCAGTATCAATTCTACTTATAAAAAAGGAAGCTACAGAATTTACATCTTCGATGTTAATTTTCTCTGTGTTTATTTTGTTTAGCCCTTCAATGTAAGCATTTGCAGATTTCCTATACATTTCTCTACTAAAAAGTAAGGTTACATTCACATTTATTCCTAAGCTAATAAGTTTTTCAATAACAGGGATTCCTTCATTTGTGCCAGGTACTTTTATCATTACATTTGGCTGATTTATAGATTCATGTAAATATATTCCCTCTTTAATACTTTTTTCAGTATCCTTAGAAAATTTTGGATCAATTTCTATACTTACAAATCCATCATTTTTATCCTTTTTCTTATATATTGGCAATAAAATTTTGCAAGCATCAGTGATATCTTTTATTGACAATTTATGAAATATTTTTTTAGGGTCATTAATGCCTGATTCAGTTAATGCTTTTATGTCTTCATCATAAGAATCTTCGTTTGATAATGCTTTTTGAAAGATTGATGGATTAGACGTTATTCCAGATATACCATCTTCAACCATTGAATTAATCTTTCCAGTTTTTATCATCCCCCTTGAAATTGAATCAATCCAAACTGACTGATTGTTATTATTTAATTTTAAAATTTCTTTATTCAATTAAGTACTTTCAGAATTTTCAATATCAATTACTTTATTTAACCTTCTAGAATATTTTTCATCTGTGAGAAATTTGGCATTTAAAAATTCATCAATTATGTTTTCTATTATATTATGATCAACTATTTTTGAACCTATACATAAAATATTCATATCATCATGTTCTACGCCCTGTCTTGCTAAATATTCAGTGTGGCACAAACCGGCTCTTGCTCCTTTAACTTTATTTGCAGTTATTACAGCACCAATTCCACTCATACAAGAAATAATACCTTTATCAGCTTCATTATCAGAAACCATTTTTGCAACTGGATAACAGAAATCAGGGTAATCATCTGTCGAATTAAATTCGTGAGCTCCTAAATCAATCACTTCATGATTTTTAGATTTGAGAATTATTTTAATTTTTTCCTTTAGATCAAATCCTCCATGATCACCGCCAATTGCAATTTTCATTTAAAATTTACCTTTCAAGTAATTTTTTATATGTATTACATATATTTTCTACTGAAAAGCCTTTTTTTTCCATTATTACTTTACCCGGCGCTGATTCTCCAAAATCATTTATGCCTATTGATGCACCATAATTGCCCACATATTGAGACCATCCAATAGTAGTTCCTGCTTCAACTGAGATTTTATTGTCTACATTTTTTGGCAAAACTTTATTCTTGTATTCTTCTGATTGCTGTTCAAAGAGTTCCCAGCAAGGCATAGAAACAACCCTCACATTAACATTTTCTTTTTTTAATTTTTTTGAAGCTTCTAGGCAAAGACTTACTTCAGATCCGGTGCCAATTAAAATTAAATCAATTTCTTGCCCTTCTATTTCTTTTTTTAAAATGTAAGCTCCTTTTTCAATATCATCATAATTTTCAATTTCTAATGTTGGTAGAGATTGCCTGCTTAATATTAGAGACGATGGAGTGTTAGTCAATTCAAGTGCTTTTTTGTAACAATATATGGTTTCAAAATAATCTGCTGGTCTGTACACATTAAGGTTTGGGATTAATCTCAATGACATTAGTTGAGAAATTGGTTGATGAGTTGGCCCATCCTCGCCCAACCCTATCGAGTCATGAGTAAGGATGTATAAAACTTGTAATTTGCTGAGAGCTGATAATCTTATTGAGTTCCTCATGTAATCAGAAAATATTAAGAATGTTCCTCCATAAGGTATGAAAGGACCGTAAAGAGATATTCCATTATTTATTGCAGCCATTGCATGCTCTCTTACACCATAATGCATATTTAGACCACTAAAGTCAGATGAGTTTATAGAAGCTGAACTATTTATTAAAGTTTTCGTTGAACCTGCTAAGTCAGCTGAGCCCCCGAAAAATAGATTTGTATTGGAAGCAATAGCATTTAAAACTTTTCCTGAAGCATCTCGTGTAGAAATACTATCTGGGGGTGCATTTTTAATTATATTATTTAACCAATTATCATCAATATCTAGTTCTGGATAACTAAGCTTGCTTTGTTCTGAAAGATTGTAATTATTTTTCTTCTTCTCAACTATTTCTGAGAAATATGAATAAATCTCATTGGGTATTTCAAATGGTTCATAATTCCAATTTAAATTATTTCTAGTAAGTTTAACTTCCTCTTCGCCTAGGGCTTCTCCATGAGCTTTTTCAGAGTTAAATTTATTTGGGCTACCAAAGCCAATCTTTGATTTTAAAATTATTAAAGAAGGGTTTGAAGATTTTTTCGCTTCACTTATCCCTTTTGATATCTCAATATAATTCTCACTGTTATCTATTTCAATTACATCCCAATTATAAGATTCGAATCTCAATTTTACATTTTCGGTAAACGCTTTATCGGTTGAGCCTTCAATAGAGATTCTGTTTGAATCATAAATATATATAATATTCTCTAAATTTAATGTACCTGCAAGAGAAGCTGCTTCAGATGAAATGCCTTCCATTAAATCTCCGTCAGATACAATTGAATAAATATAATGATTTCCAAATCTTTTATCATAGGCATTAATTTTTTTTGCAGCAATTGCCATCCCAACACCGTTTGAAAATCCTTGGCCAAGGGGTCCAGTTGTTGCTTCTACTCCATTGGTAATTGTATTTTCAGGGTGACCTGGCGTCTTACTTCCGTATTGCCTAAAATTTTTTAAATCATCAATTGTTAAATCATAACCAGTAAGATGCAGCATTGAATAAAGAAGCGCAGAAGCATGTCCTGCGGAAAGAATAAATCTGTCACGATTTACCCAATCTGGGTCATCTGGATTAAAGTTTAGATGATCTTTCCATAACGCAAAAGCAAGTGGAGCAAGGCTCATTGGTGCACCAGGGTGACCTGAATTAGCTTTCTGAACCATATCTATTGAAAGAAACCTTATTGCATCTATGCATTTTTTTTCTATTTCCGTATTCATAATCCTTGTGTCAAAGTTTTTATTCTATATAGTGATGTTGAAGCAGTAATATACAAATCAGATTTATTTTCACCTCCAAATGTACAATTTGCAACTCTTTCAGGAATGTTTATATTTCCAACATAATTAGAAGATGGTTCAAATATATGTATTTTCATTCCATTCGGATCACAAACAAACAAATTTCCATCCACATCAACAGTCATGCCGTCAGGAAAACCATCATCAATTTCAGCAAAAATTTTGTTGCTGATAATGTTTTCATTTTCATCAAGTTCAAATACTTGAATATTGTGAGGCCTAGATAAATCAAAATTACCTGGATTAGCTGCTCCACTATCTGCAACATAAAGATATTTTCCATTTGGTGAAAAAGCTAATCCGTTTGGCTTATCAAATTCAGCATCAATTTTATTTATTTTAAGATCTTTATTTACCATGTATAGATGATTTCCATCTTGTTCACTTATAGATTTGTGCCCTTCCTGATTTGTTAAAATCCCGTAGGGAGGGTCAGTAAACCATACATTACCTAATTTGCTGACAACTACATCATTAGGGGAATTTAATTTTTTATCATTGTAATTGTCTGCAATTACTGTAATTTCGCCATTTTTTTCTTCTCTAATCACTCTTCTTAAACCATGCTGACACCTTATAATTCTTCCTTCATGGTCCGTACAATTTCCATTATTAAAATATGAAGGATTTCTGTAGTCTTTTACTTCTGATGTCTCGACATTGTATGAAAGCATCTTATTGCTTTTTACATCACTCCATACAATAATCCTTTCTAATTCAATCCAAACTGGACCTTCGGCCCATATTGTTCCTGAATAAAGTTTTTCAAGTTTAAAATCAAAAGAAATCAAGTTTTTTAAATTATTACTATTCATTTTTTAAACCCTAAAATCCTTAGCACTCATCAAGTGTTGATCAACTAGTTTCCTGTCTATTAATCTTGAAAGTATCGCATCCTTAATATGAGGGCTGAATGATAGTTCGTCTTTTAGTTCGGTTGCCCTTGTAGTAATTACTGTTGGAAGAGCATTATTATGCCTTGAAACAATTAATTGATAAATTTTTTCTTCAGCCCATGTAGTATTAGTTTGAGAACCGAGGTCATCAATTATCAAGAAAGGGTGTTCTACAAGAAAATTAAAATAATTATCAGGTTGGTTGTTATTAAAATTTCTTAACTTTTCTAATATATTTGGTAAAAAGCCAAAGTAAATAGATTTAAAGTCTCTAATTCTATTGCCTGCTATGGCAACTGCTAGATGAGTTTTTCCTACACCTGTGGCTCCAGTAAGAAGCAGCCACCCTTTTGGGTCATTAGAAAAATTAGTTGAGGCAATCTTTGCATCTGACAAATTTGAATCTTGCTGAGTAGTTTTAAAATTTTTAAAAGTCATTTTTTTCAACATACTCAAAGTAATATCACCAAGATCTTTATTATTTACATAATCTTCGTATTTATTCCTATCCCCAGATTCTTTTTCGCATTTGTTGCAAACAACATATTTGTAATTGTCATCCTTAAGTGAAATCCAGCCCAAATCATTACAAAATTTGCATTCAGTCGTCTTGATACCTTCTCCTATCTCTTTCAGCTTTTTTTCTTTTAAATTCTTCGAGGTATTCTTTTGATCTTTTGTATTCAGATGATATTGAATTTTTTCTAGGTTCTTCCTTAGATCTTTCATAATATTTTTTTTGCCTTAATGCTTTATTTAGCCAATTTTTCCAGCCAAGCTTCCAACTACCTTTCCTATTGGTTTTTAATTTCCTTTTTCCACTCCAATAGTAAACGAATTTTTTTGCTTCATCTACAATTAATATTTCTTTATAATCTTCCTCAATATCTTTAATAAAGTGAATGTCAGCATCATCTGCATTAACTTCATTTAATCTATTAAGTATATTTAGCCACTCAGGAATTTCATCTTCCCAGATTCTTCTTTGAACCATCCTATCTTCTATTAGCTGACATAAATCTCGCAAATTGATCTTGTACAACTAAATTAACGTTTCCTATAGGGCCATTTCTATGTTTTGCAATGATTAATTCGGAAAGACCTTTAGGGTATTCTTCTTCTATTGATCTTGACCTGAGCCACTCTTCTTCAGATATATATTTTTCTTCCCTGTGAATAAACATAACAATATCTGCATCTTGTTCAATACTTCCGCTTTCTCTTAAGTCTGAAAGAACAGGTCTATGACTTTGTCTTTGTTCTATAGATCTGCTTAATTGAGAAATTGCTATTACAGGTACATTTAAGTCTCTAGCCATCCCTTTTAGTGCACGTGAAATTCTACTTACTTCTTGAGCTCTGTTGTTTTCGTTAGAGCCTCTTCCTCCGTAAATTAATTGCATGTAATCAACAACAACAAAGTCTAACCCTCTTTCTTTTTGGAGCCTTTTAGCTTTTGCTCTCATTTCTGTGACAGTTTGAATAGGGGTATCATCAATAGCTATGTCCAAATCTGACAATCTACCAATCGCTTCTGATACTCTTTCATCTTCTATTTCAGTTGTAAGCCTTTGTCTTATCCTGTTAGTCTCAATCCTGGCCTCAGATGAAAGTAGTCTCATTGCAATTTGGTCCACCCCCATTTCCAAACTAAATATGGCAACCTTTTTTCCGTCTCCAGCGATATTCCTAGCAATATTAAGACCTAAAGTACTTTTTCCGATACTTGGTCTTGCAGCCAATACGATCATATCTGACCTATTTAAACCACCAAGTAAATTATCTAAATCTTGAAATCCTGAAGGAAGTGGAGCCCTATCAGTTTCTTCTTCATCATCAAATCTTAAATAATAATCTAAAGGGTCTTTCAGCAAAACAAAGTCTCGTGAATCATGAAAAGTTCTTATATCATAAAGAATGTCTTCTGCCTGGTTCAACGCCTCATCAACATCTTGGCTATTTTGAAACCCAATTTTTGCAATATCATTAGCAGCTGAAATTAATCTTCTATGTGTAGCTGTTCTGTGTACAACTCTAGCATAATGTTCAATATGAAGATGTGTAGGAACTTGAGACACCATATAAGCAAGATAACCTCTTCCTCCTTCTACCTTTGCAAGCCTACCTTCTGATTCTAAAAAATCTCCAAGGGTTTTTTCATCAATAGCAACACCCCTTTCAAGCATTTCTATGCATGATTGGTAGCACATCTCATGAGCTTCATTAAAAAAATCAGATGGTTGTAAAAATCCAGAAATTTTCACAAGTGAATCCCCATCGATAATTATTGAACCAATTACCGATGCCTCTGCTTCGATGTCATTAGGTGGCAGTTTTTCGCCAAGCAATTTTACTCTTCTTCGCTAGGTTCTGTTTCTGGGGCGCTGTCTAAATTATTTTCTGTATCAGGATTATTTTTTTCTTCAGAGCTTGATTCTTCAGAGCTTGATTCTTCAGTGCTTGATTCTTCAGAGCTTGATTCTTCAGAGCTTTTAGGTTCAGGTTCAACTTCACCTTCAGTAATCTCTACCATTTCTTCTGTCATTATATTTCCGTCGGATTTAACAAGTAAATTTACCTCAGCATCTACACCTTCGAAAAGCTTCATTGGGACTTTATATGAACCAATCATTTTTATTGGTTGGGTTATCCTTATAGATCTTCTATCAATCGTAACTCCATTCAAATTTTCTTCAATTGAGGAAGCTATTTGTGAATTTGTTACAGAACCAAATAGTTTTCCGGTTGGGCCAGTCTGAGCAACTATTTCAAGGCTTAGTAAATTAATCTCATTAGCTACAGATTGCCATTTTGCTTTCATTTCACCTCTTCTAATCTCAGCTTGCTTTCTAAGTTTTTCAACACGTTCAATTGATGATTTATTTGCTTGTTCAGCAATACCTTGTGGTATTAAAAAATTTCTTGCAAAACCTGGCTTAACCTCTTTTATTTCTCCAGCCATTGCTGTAGGTAAATTATCTTTTAAAAATAAAACTTTCATTACATCATTTCTCTTCTAAATTTTTCATATCAACTTATCTACTTTATTATAAAATAAATTAAGTTGAAAATTAATAGAAGATTAATAATATATTAGTTGGGTAAAAACTTAAATGCTAAAAATTGTTTGGGGGCATTATGGATTTTGAAAAAATAAAAAAAATTGGCGATAGAAAACCAAAAATTACTCCTAATATCGAAAATCTTGACGAATTTAAGAAAAATTTTGATTGGGAGAATATATTTGATGAGATTCCATGGTTGCCAGGTGGCGGTCTAAACAATGCTCATGTATGCATAGATAGTCACGTTGAAAAAGGTGAGGGTGAAAAAAAGGCTATGATTTGGCATGGAAAAAATGACGAAAGAGAAGATTATACTTTTAATGACCTGAAAAATCTTACTGATAAGTTTGCTACAGTTTTGAAAAATCTCGGAGTAAAAAAAGGGGACAGGGTATTTGTGTTCATGGACAGGCTGCCTGAATGCTATATTTCAGTATTTGGTGGATTAAAAATTGGAGCTATTGTTGGGCCATTGTTTTCTGCATTTGGACCCGAGCCAGTAAAAGATAGAATGCTAGATTCAGGAGCAAAAATATTAATTACTCAACCTGAATTAAGAGAAAAAATTAGTACCATACTAAGTGACTTGCCAGATTTAGAAAATGTATTAATCGTTAATAAAAATAATAGAATTGATAGCACATTAATTGGAAGTGATCTTTCCTATGAAGAATTAATGAAAAATGCAGAACCCATTGGGTCAATTGAAAATACATCTCAGTATGATTACTCCATAATGCATTATACCTCTGGTACAACTGGAAAACCTAAGGGAGCCCTTCATAGGCACCAATCAATTGTTCAACAATATGCAACTGGTAAGTGGGCTTTAGACATGAAAAAAGATGATATATACTGGTGTACTGCAGACCCGGGGTGGGTAACTGGCACTTCATATGGAATGTTCGCTCCATGGAGTAATGGCCTAACTCAAGTTATATTTGAAGGTGGTTACTCTGCTTCAAAATGGTACTCAATAATCCAAGACCATAATGTCAGCATATGGTATACAGCCCCAACAGCAATAAGAATGCTCATGAAAGCAGGATCTGGTCCAATTTTAAAGCACGATATTTCTACTTTAAGATTTATTGCGAGTGTAGGTGAACCTCTTAATCCAGAAGCTGTAGTATGGGGCAATGAAAATTATGGAATGCCAATACACGACAACTGGTGGCAAACTGAAACGGGTGCGATAATGTGTGCTAATTATTCTTTTATGGAAATTAGACCTGGAAGCATGGGCATACCTATTCCAGGAGTTGAACTTGCAATACTTGATAAAGATTTTAAAAGATTAGAGCCTAATGAACCAGGAATATTAGCAGTCAAACCTGGGTGGCCATCTCAATTTTTTGCATACTGGAAAAATGATGAAAGGTACAATTCTAGGTTTAAAAAAGGTTGGTATATTACTGGGGATGAAGCATTTATGGATGAAGATGGGTTTTTCTGGTTCCAAGGGAGATCCGATGATGTTATTAATACTGCGGGACATTTAGTTAGCCCGTTTGAAGTAGAAAGCACTTTGATTGAACATGAAGCAGTTGCTGAGGCAGGTGTTATAGGGGTCCCTGACAAGATAGCTATGGAAGTTGTTAAAGCATTTGTTTCATTAAATAATGGCTTCGAGTGGAGCAAAGATTTAAGGCTTGAGTTGATGCAATTTGCCAAAAGCAAATTATCTTCAGGTGTTGCTCCAAGGGACATTGAATACGTTGAAACTATGCCAAAAACAAGAAGCGGCAAAATTATGAGAAGGTTACTTAAGGCTAGGGAATTAGGTCTTCCAGAAGGAGACACTTCAACACTTGAGGATGACTAAAAAATAACCTCTCCACCTTTTATAACATGTTGAGGATCAAAAACTAGATTTCTAATGTTTTTAGATGGATCATTTTTGAAAAAAACCATATCTGCGTCATATCCTTCAGAAATCAATCCTTTACTTTTTTCAATTCTCATAGCCTCAGCATTAGTTATTGTTATGCTTCGTATAGCTTTCCAATGGTCAAAACCTAACCACTCAACATGAGCCCATGCACTCGCAACCGCTTTGTTGAAATCTGCTTTTGACATACCCATATCCAATGCTCCAATAATTTTTACTCCTTCTAAGTCTAAATATCGAAAGATATTTATTATACTTTCATATGACGGTTCAGAGTTTACATTAGGATTAGATGGCCTCTGTTTCTCTCCCTTAAGTTCTGATTCATATTCGAGAAGATGTTTTGAAATAGTTGAATCTACGTATATCCCTTTATCTACAATCATTTTTGAATAATCTTTATCAAATGAGTATGCTTTATCAGTAGATTCATCAAACCATCTTCCATGTATTATATTTTGAACACCACTTTCAATGCATTGAATTGTAGAATTTCTTGATAATGTATGTGCGCACAAATATGTACCATTGCTATTGCAGTAATTTACTGTCTCCTGAATGGTTTCATATGAATATTGAGAAATCCTTGGATTTGAACTTGGTGTAAAGTTTCCTCCCGATGCCATTATTTTTATGTGCGTAGCACCTAAATTTAATTGATTATCAATAACTTTAAAAATTTCACTTGAGTTATGTGCAATTGATCCAAAAAACCAACAGTGACCATCTTTTATAGTTATTGGTGTTCCAGTAGGAAAAATATTTGGACCTCTTTTTATTCCTTCATCAATATCTTTTTTTAAAGGAAAAATTAAATTATTTGGTGATCCTAAATCCCTAATAGAAGTTACACCTGATAAAAGTGACTTTTCTGCATTTTTTATTGCTCTTTCATATCTTTGGTCTTCATCTTCATTAAAATAAATTTCATAAGCATCATGTGTTGCTGAAAACTGTAAATGAGCGTGAGTCTCTATTATTCCAGGGATTGCATAAGATTCACCAAAATCAATAATTTCGTATGAAGATAATTCTGGTATGCCTTCTTGGTTAATTACATTAGAGATCTTTCCATTTTCAATAATTATTGCATGATTATTAACCCACCCATTAAGATCTTTGTTAGAAATATTTGAAGATTTAATTATTTTATTTTTTGTCATTATCGTATAATTTAATTTATTAGTTAATAATATTATTTGAGGTAAACAATGGTAAATAAAATATACTCTGAACTTGGAATAAAGCCAATAATTAATGCAATTGGTAGTGTTACATTATTAGGTGGATCAACCCAACCAAAACAAGTCATAGATGCTATGCAAAGTGCACAAGATATGTATGTTCCCATGGATGAACTTGAACAAAAAGCAGGCGATTTTATAGCTAAACTTTTTGGTGCAGAGGCTTGTTACGTTACTTCAGGAGCTGGATCAGCTTTAACATTAACAACTGCTGCATTTATGGCTGGCGATGATGATGATTTAATAGTTAAATTACCAGATACTACCGGCATGAAAGATGAAATTTTAATTCAGTCTAGGCAAAGGTATCATTATGAAAGATGCCTTACATATGCAGGGGCTAAATTAGTTGAATTTGGCAATAAAGATTTAGTCACATCTGATGACTTAGAAAAATCAATTACTGATAAGACAGTAGCTGTTCATTATGTTGCTAATGAAACAATAAATGACCCTAATGCATTAAGTCTTGAAGAAACTATTGAAGTTGCAAAAAGCAATAACCTATATGTTATGGTTGATGCAGCTGGACAGATTTATCCACTTGAAAATCTATCAAAATATTCCAATATGGGCGCTGATTCAGTATCTTATGCAGCAAAATACTTTGGTGCTCCACATTCAACAGGATTTGTTGTAGGAACAAAAGAAATTGTTGATAAAGTGGCATTACAAAGTTTTATATCATATGAAATGAGAAGAGTAAGAGGGGTCGGCAGGCCACAAAAAATTGACAGGCAAGAAATAATTGGTGCAGTTGAAGCAGCAAAGATGTGGATGAATACTAATCATGAAGATAGGCTTGCTAAGGCTGAAAAGACATGTTTAAAAATTGCTTCATACATCAAAGACATTGATGGGATAGAGGTTGAGGTTCAAGAAAACACCATAGGGCATGATCCTCATGGAGTAAAAATCAAGTTAACCAAAGAAAACGCAAGCCTAATTGATGTTCAAAATGCTTTAAGAGATGGTGAACCGAGGATTTGGATTCGATGCGATCAAGATATGGAAGGAAATTTTAACAAAAGATTGACTAGAATATCACCATTTGGTCTCTATGAAGGCGAAGCAGAAATAGTTGGTGAAAGATTAGCTGAGGAACTAAATAAAATTTAGCCTTTGAAGCTTTCTATTACTGCAAGAGAAATGTCTAAAAATTCCTCTTTTACCGTGGTTGAAGTCAATGCTGCTGGTTTTGTGCCAGCATTATGTTCAGCATTTAAAGATATTGTCCCAAGTTTAGGAATATCAAACTGCTCTGAAATTTCTTGAGCTGCCCCAGAGCCAAAAACAGGACCAGAAAAATTTTCAACAACACCTATTACATTTTGATTTAATTTTTTAATCATATTTATAGACCTTATTGCATCAAGTTTTGCTACCTTTTGGGGGGCAGTCACAATAATGAAACCATCTAGATTTAATGTTTGCATTACAGTTAAAGGACCATCTGAAGTTCCTGGGGGTAAGTCTACTATTAAGTAGTCAAGTTCTCCCCAGTGTGTCATTTGAAGAAGCTGATTGATAGCATTTGTTATCATTGGTCCTCTCCAAATTGTTGCCTCTTCTTCATTCTCGTGAAAAAAAGACATTGTCATAACTTTTACATCAAACCTAGATGAAGGGTAAAATTTCTTATCTTCTTCGTTTTGAGTTGGGCCTTCGCTTAAATGGAGTATATTAGCAACATTAGGGCAATCAATATCAACATCAAATATACCTACTGATTTACCTTGTGAAGCAAGTGAGCACGCAAGATTTACTGATACGGTTGTTTTTCCCACACCGCCTTTACCACTATAAACTCCAATCTTATTTTTGATTGATGAAATACTTTCGGTAATTTTTTTTCTTTTTTGAAAATTTTCTCTGACTTGTGATAGTCGAGCTTCTTCTTGAGGAGTAAGCTTTCTTTTTGATGACATTTAGTCTATACCAAGGAGTTTTTTTCCGTCTTCGGTTATTCTTTCTGGATCCCATGGAGGGTCAAAAACAATATCTACATTTACATCTTCAACATCTTCAAGTTCAGATATGGCCCATTCTGCTTGCTGTGCAATATACGGCCCCATTCCGCAACCTGCGGCTGTTAGAGTCATTTTTACATCAACATCTGTTCCATTTATATCTACATCATAAATCAGACCTAGGTCAACGATGTTGACAGGAATCTCAGGATCATACACTTCTTTAAGTGCATCTATTACTTTATCTTTATTTAAATCATTACTCATATCTTTATTATATAACAAGAAAAATTATTTATTCTACCTTTTTAGTTATTATTCTTATGTCATGAATCTGGTCTCTTATAAGTGCAGCTTTTTCAAATTCCATGCTTTTTGCAAAAGACTTCATTTCTTTTTCAAGTTTTTTTATCAATTTATGTGCATCTTTCTTATTAATTTCAATATTTTCTTCATTAACTCCTTCTTCATTACTCTTTAATTTGTCAGTAATATCTCGAATGGTTGTGTTAATTGAAGTTGGAGTAATATTATTTTCAATATTAAATTTATTTTGAATTGCTCTCCTATTTTCTGTTTCTGAAATTGCATATTTCATCGATTCAGTTTCTCTATCTGCATACATAACCACTTCACCCTCAACATGCCTTGCAGCTCTTCCAATCGTTTGAATAAGTGACGTTGATGATCTTAGATAACCTTCTTTGTCAGCATCAAGAATTGCAACTAAACTTACCTCAGGTAAATCTAATCCCTCTCGCAGTAAATTTATTCCAACTACCACATCATATACTCCATATCTTAAGTCACGAAGAATTTCAATTCTTTCTATAGTATCAATTTCTGAGTGTAGATAATGAGTTTTTATACCCATCTCAATAAGATATTGTGATAATTCTTCAGCCATTTTCTTTGTAAGGGTAGTGACAAGAATTCTTTGCTTCTTTTCGATTTTTTCATTAATCCTTTGTATTAAATTATCAATTTGATTTTTTGAAGGAGAAATTGTAATTTTTGGATCAAGTAATCCTGTTGGCCTCATTATTTGGGTGACTCTTCTTTCCTCTACTTCTTTTTCATGCGGCCCAGGTGTTGCAGAAACAAATGTAATTTGATTTACCTTTTGGTTAAATTCATCAAACTTTAAAGGTCTATTATCAATTGCTGATGGAAGCCTAAATCCGTATTCAACAAGAGTAGATTTCCTTGAAAAATCACCACTAGACATTGCTCTAATTTGCGGCAGTGTTATGTGACTTTCGTCAATAAAAGTTATGAAATCATCCGGAAAATAGTCAATTAGAGTTTGTGGAGGAGAACCTTCTTTACGCCTACCTAAGTGCCTTGAATAGTTTTCTATTCCCGGGCAGGTTCCAGTTTCTTTCATAAGGTCAATATCAAATAATGTCCTTTGTTCTAACCTTTGAAGTTCGAGTAGTTTATTTTGTTCTCTTAATTGTTTAAGTCTATTTTCAAGTTCAATTTCAATATCTTTTATTGCTGAAACCATTCTTTCTTGGCTTGTAACCCAATGTTTTGCAGGGAATATGGAAACACTACTTTTTTTATCAATTATTTCTCCAGTCAAATTATCAATAATTGTTATTTTTTCAATTTCATCTCCCCAGAATTGAATTCTGGAAACATATTCTTCATCGGAAGGTATAATCTCTAGGGTGTCACCACGAACCCTGAAAGTTCCTCTTTGTAAATCAATTTCATTTCTTGAATATTGCATTGAAACTAATTTCCGTTGGAGATCTCTTAAATTTTGCTCACTTCCTTCATGTAGTTCAACTTTAAAGTCGTTATATTCATCTGGATCACCTAATCCATATATACAGGATACTGAAGCAACAATAACAACATTTTTATTGTTTAATAAATTGTTTGTAGAGGCATGCCTTAGTTTTTCAATTTCTTCATTTATATCAGCTTCCTTCTCTATGTATGTATCAGATCTTGGCACATATGCTTCTGGTTGATAGTAATCGTAATATGAAACAAAGTAATGTACATTTGTTTCTGGCAAAAACTCTTCAAATTCCGTTGCGAGCTGTGCAGCTAAGGTTTTATTATGAGCAATTATTAAAGCTGGTTTCTTTACTCTTGAAATTGTACTTGCCATGGTATAAGTTTTACCGCTTCCAGTAACACCCAAAAGAGTTTGCCTTTTTTTTCCATTTGATAAATTGTTACATAATTGATCGATGGCTTTCGATTGGTCCCCTTTAGGTATAAATTCAGGATTTAGATTGTAAGAATCCATAGGTATTATTCGAAATCATCTATCAATTCATTTGTTATTTCTAAGTTAGAAAATACTTTTTGTATGTCATCTAAATCTTCAAGCTTTTCAAGCAATTTCATTGTTTTTAGGGCTACGGTTTTATCTACATCAGCAAATGTATTAGGTACCAATTCTATTTCAGATCTGTCAATGCTTACAGAATCGTTAGCTTCTAAAAATTTTTTTACATTTTCGAAATCTTGATAAGTGGTATAAAAAGTTATATTTGCTTCATCAACATCAACATCAATGGCTCCAGCATCAATTCCTTCCATAGAAATTTCTTCAACACTATCTTTATCCGCATTAACATCAATGACCCCCTTGGTTTCAAAATTCCATGAAACAGCTCCGCTTTCAGCTAAATTTCCTCCATTTTTAGAAAAGCACGATCGGACTTCAGCAGCAGTACGGTTCTTATTATCTGTTAATGCTTGAAGAATAAAAGCAGTTCCTCCAGGCCCATATCCTTCATAAGTAATCTCTTCATAAGTTGCTCCGCTTGTATCTTCCCCAGAACCTTTTTTGATACTTCTCTCAATATTGTCACTTGGCATATTGGAAGCTTTTGCATTCTGGATAGCGAGTCTAAGTCTAAAATTCATCTCTGGGTCAGAACCTTCTCTGGCTGCAACAATAATTTCTTTACTTAATTTAGTAAATAATTTACCTCTCTTTGCATCCAAAGCACCTTTTTTATGTTTTATTGTGCTCCATTTAGAATGTCCAGACATTTAGATTACCTCCGGTAGTATTACTTCTAATATTTTTTTATCTTTATTAAATTTTTTTATAAATGATTTAGTTTTTGGAATTAGAATTTCTTTTCCATCTAATTCTTTTATTACATAAATATTATTAGCTTTTGTTTCTACAATTTCAATTAGTGTTCCTATCTCAGAATTATTATATACGACTTTAGATCCAATTAATTCAAAATAGTAATTCTCCCCAGAGGGAGCTTCAGGAATTACATTTTTATCAACATAAATTTTTTCCCCAATTAGACCTTCTATTGCATTCCGATTATTTTTTGAAGTAAATTTTAATAAAATCCCACTAGAAACTTTCTTACAATAATCGATTTTTAATATTAAATTACTAACAAATACTTCATTAATTTTAAAAATTAAATCTGATTGAGGAGAATGCAATTTAAGTTTAATTTCACCTTTTAACCCATGTGGTTTTACAAGGATACCTAATTCAACATGGTTAGATGTATCAACTTTAAAGCTAGTCAATGCTTAGTCTAATAACCTGATTTCTTTTTACAGCACCAACTCTTAAAATTGATCTTATTGACCTTGCAACTTGCCCTTTTCTTCCTATGATCCTTCCCTTATCTTCCTGAGCAAGGTTTAATTTCAGTTCAACAACACCATCTTCATTTATATTTTCTTCAACATTAACTTCGTCTGGATTATTTGCTATTGCTTTAGCAATATATTCTACCATTGGGGCTAAGCTATCTTCACTCATTTATCTTCACTTTCTTTGTTGTCTTCAACTGGAGCTTCTTCAACTGGAGCTTCTTCAACTGGAGCTTCTTCAACTGGAGCTTCTTCAACTGGAGCTTCTTCAACTGGAGCTTCTTCAACT
>Ga0208127_1000702_pt1 | contig 17118 bp, 16 predicted proteins | sample ETNtaG_6_FD_185751 | JGI IMG/M metagenome (GOLD analysis project Ga0208127, IMG submission 185751) | Marine microbial and viral communities from oxygen minimum zone, Eastern Pacific Ocean - ETNP201306SV45 (SPAdes) (version 2) | ecosystem: Environmental > Aquatic > Marine > Oceanic ...
TTGCAATTCTACATGAACATGGTAGATGTTTATGTGGATGTGCGGTTTCCAGAATCCTGACAATAATACCCCACCCACAACACCTGCCAATAGGAGAAGATTAAAAGATCCTTCCAAACCTAGTTTTTCATCTTCTGACCCAGCATACTCATGCGGAGATTCTTTTCTGTAAAAATATGTATCAACGCCGAAAAATATAATCAAAAGTGATACAACCATAAACAGCATGGGCAAAAACATTGCTGAGGTTGTCCAAAAAAAGTCCACTCCCTTTAAAAATCCCAGAAAAAGTGGTGGATCTCCAAGAGGTGTTAATGAGCCTCCTATATTTGCAACCAAAAATATGAAAAAAACAATAATATGTACTTTATTCTTTCTATGTTGATTAGCTCTTATAAGAGGACGAATTAAAAGCATTGCTGCACCGGTAGTACCCATCCAACTGGCAAGTGATGTACCAATAAAAATAATAATAGTATTAAGAGTGGGCGTTCCAACTAAAGATCCTTTCAATTGCACTCCACCAGAAATAGTATATAACGATAATAACAAAATTAAAAATGGCACATACTCAAGTAGACCAACATGCAATAATTCATAAAGTGTAATAGATAATCCTTGAGAAATTGAAAAAGGAATTATCAATAATAATGCCCAAAACAAGGAGATTTTTCCAAAATTATGGTGCCAAAAGTGTTCAGCAACCAAAGGAAAGACTGCAATAGATAATAAAATACCTATAAAAGGAAGAACCCAGAAAATAGCTAGGTCTTGTCCATTAAGATGAGGAGCACCCTCTGCACCAGCAAAAATAGTCATAGGCAGGCTGAATAGAAATAATAAAAATATTTTGTAGTTCTTTATCATTGCAATTATTCTCCTAAAAATAAGTTATAAAATTACGCTTTTACTTGTTAATGTAAAAACACGATCGGTCAATATTATATATAAAAATAATGCTAAAATAAGTTTAATTTTATGCATGGAAATATTTTTAGGTGTTTTTATTTTAATACTAGCCATTACAGGAATGTCAATTGGCGTTATTTTTAACAGGAAACCCTTATCAGGATCATGTGGCGGTTTATCCTCAGAAGGTAGCTGCTCTATATGCGGAAATGATCCAAATAAATGTGATAATGAAATCCCATCTGACTAAGTCTATTTCATTTCAAAAATAGGTTCTATAATCCTAAAATCTCCTTTTTTTGCGATAACTCTGGTTGTCTTACCGGTTTTCAATAACCAAGCTGCACCAATATTTTTAAACTTATCTAGAATTTTTAAACCGTCTTCATAAGATAAAGTCATTAAGGCTGTAGCCCAGGCATCAGCCTCCATACATGTTTCAGCAACAACTGATACGGATAAGACATCTGTTTGAACGGGGAACCCTGTTTTTGGATTAATTGTATGTCCTAAAATCGTTCCATCAAGATCAACAAAGTTTCTATAATTTGCTGAGGTAGCAACAGCAGCAGATTCTCCCTTAAATATCCCAAAAAAAGGGTCTTCTACGTCCATTAATCCTGATGGTGGATTTTCAAGTCCAATCGACCAATTATCAAAATTTCTATTATGTCCAGAAAACCTCACTTCACCACCAATTTCAACAAAAATATTTTCATAACCTAAAGATTGAATGTAATCAAAAATGATATCTACTCCATATCCCTTTGCGATTGCATTTAAATCAATTCGAGTCTTTTTATGTTTTTTTATGAGATTATATTCTTTTGCATTTAAAAATTGAAATCCTGTGTAGGCCAAAACCGAATCAATTTTATTTTTTTCTGGAATTCCTGATTTCGGATTTGGACCAAAACCCCAAAGGGAAAGCAAATCAAAAACTGTAATGTCAAACATTCCTTGTGATTGTTCAGAAATAACTAATGCTTCTTTTACAACATCATAAAAATATTTGGAAACTTTGAAAGAATCCAATGAGTTCCATCTGTTAAATGTTGAAATCTCACTTTTGGGATCCCAAGTTGACATTTGCTGATTAAAAACAACCAGTATAGAATCAATTGAAGTTTTTATTTCCTTGGTATCAAAATTTTTATCCGTGACAATTTTTATATTATATGTAGTACCCATTGTTTCTCCATTAAGTGACAATTGATTAATAGGAGTGCTGCAATTGAAACAGAATAATAAAAAACCCAACAAGAGTTGGGTTTTTATAATTTGATTGATAATAAAGAATTTACCCAAAGCTATCGTAGGCTATCATCTCTTTTTCTACTCCTAAACTGTCAAGCATATTATCGCAAGCATTAATCATAGGAGGAGGACCACACATATAATACTCAAGCTCAGTGGGATCTTCATGATCTTTAAGATATTGGTCGTGGAGGACCTGATGAATAAAACCAGTATATCCTGTCCAATTATCTTCTTCCATTGGCTCCGAAAGAGCTACATTGTAAGAAAAATTTGGAAATTGTTTTGCAATTTCTTTGAACTGATCATCATAGAACATTTCTCGAACAGATCTAGCGCCATACCAAAATGAAACTTTTCTACCAGTTTTTAACGTATGAAATAGATGAAAAAGGTGGGATCTCATTGGTGCCATACCCGCTCCGCCGCCAATGTATACCATCTCTCTTTCGGTATCTTTGATAAAAAATTCTCCGTAAGGACCAGATACTGTTACTTTATCTCCTGGCTTTAAATTAAAGATATATGAAGAAGCTAATCCTGGAGGTGCTTCATTCCATAAAGGAGGTGGTGGGGTGGCTATCCTAACATTAAGCATCACTCTGTTGCCTTCTGCAGGATGATTCGCCATTGAATATGCTCTAAATACAGGCTCATCATTATTGGCTACTAAATCCCAAATTTTGTACTGATCCCAATCTGGATGGTATTCATCCTCTACATCAAATCCACTAAACTTCAAATTATGATATTCGGGAATATCAATTTGTATATATCCACCTGCTTGAAAATTTAAGTTTTCACCTTCAGGTAAGTTTAACACGAGTTCTTTAATAAAGGTTGCAACGTTATTGTTAGATTCTACGGTTGCTTCCCACTTTTGAATGCTGAAAATTTCATCTGGAACCTTAATTTTCATATTCTCTTTGATTTTTACCTGACATGCTAGTCGCCAATTATCCTTAGCCTTAGATCTGTTGATATGCCCTGTTTCAGTTGGTAGAATGTCACCGCCGCCTTCAAGCACTTGACATTCACACATCGCACATGTTCCACCACCTCCGCAAGCTGAAGGCAAGAAAACGGACTGCCCTGCTAATGCAGTGAGCAAGGTGCCCCCAGGCTTTGTAACAATATCTTTATCATTTTCACCGTTGATGTTGATTCTAATATCTCCTTGAGGAAGTAGCTTACTTTCTGCAAAGTTTAAAATAGAGACAAGGATTAAAACAAGTCCGGTAAAAACTAAAATGCTAAGAAAAATTTGTTCCATTATAAATCGATTCCTGAAAAGGCCATGAACGCCATTGAGACTAAGCCGGTTAACAACATGGTAATTCCCACGCCTCTAAGCTGAGGAGGCACATTGGAATACCTAATTCTATGCCGAATAGCTGCCATGGAAGCAATAGCTAAAAAGAACCCAATTCCTGATCCAAAACCGTATACAGTAGATTCAACAAATGTATAATTTCTTTCAACTAGGAACATCGAACCACCTAAGATAGCGCAGTTCACAGCAATTAAAGGAAGAAATATTCCTAAACTAATATATAATTTTGGAGCAAATTTATCTAAAGTCATTTCTACTAGTTGTACCATAGCTGCTATTACAGCTATAAAAATTATACTATTTAGGAAACTTAGATCAATTACATTCGTACCATTAACACCAAAATCAGCATTAACCCAAGCTAATGCGCCTTCTTTAAGTAGGAAGTTGTGAATGGCCCAATTGGCAGGAGCAGTTATCGTTAATACAAAAATTACTGCAAAACCAAGACCGATGGATGTGTCAACTTTTTTTGATATGGCAAGGAAAGAGCACATACCTAAAAAGTAAGCTAGTAAAATATTTTCAATGAAAATTGCTTTGGTAAGTATACTAATATAATGTTCCATTTTTTAGTCCTCTTCCACCCCACTTGCGATTCGATGAACCCATACAATAAGCCCTAGGATAATAAAGGCTCCAGGAGATAAAACCATGATTCCCATATTTTGATAGCCTGCGGCATAAAGTGATTCTGGAATTACAGTATATCCGTAGATAGATCCATTACCTAATAACTCTCTAAAAAAGGCAACTGAAATCAAAATACCACCATAACCTAGACCATTACCCAGCCCATCTAAAAAAGATTTTCCAGGTGTATTTTGCATTGCAAAAGCTTCGGCTCTACCCATGACAATACAATTAGTAATAATCAAGGCTACAAATACTGAAAGTTGTTTACTAATGTCGTACATGTAGGCTTGTAAAATCTGATCGGTCAAAATGACTAAAGTAGCGATAACAGACAATTGTACAATGATCCTTACCTTACCAGGTATCATTGTTCTTAACAATGAAATTACTGTGTTGGAGACAGATAAAACAGCCACCACTGCAAGGGTCATAACTACAGCAGTATTTAATTGAACTGTCACAGCAAGTGCAGAACAAATTCCTAATACTTGCAAACTAATCGGATTATTTTTCATTAATGGATCAGTCAAAGCTACTTTTGATTTTTTATCTAGAAAATCCAATGTCTTATCCTTCCCTAACATTTTTTAAAAAAGATTCGTATTTCTTAAGGTCATCTACAAGGAAAGATTCCAAACCTTTGCTCGTAATGGTAGCACCTGAAATACCATCGACCTCATAGCTACTATTTGGATCCGCCTTTCCTTTCACAACTTTGATACCAACAAGTTCTCCTTGATCATTAATGAATTTTTTTCCAACAAAATTATTTTGGAACCAAGCTTTATCTACTTCTCCTCCTAGTCCAGGAGTCTCTTTGTGAGCATAGAAAGTAATACCTTTTGCAGTAATTCCATCAGGTTCTATGGCAAAAAATCCATAAAGTGTAGACCATAATCCCTTTCCTGATATGGGTATTGCATATCCTTCTATTTTATCATCAACTTTACTTATGTAAATAGGAAAGTTATTCTCATCTGTTTCAGCATCAATAGTTTTTGGATCAAGATCGGTTCTTTTACCATTGATATCCAAAACGATAGCTGTAATATTTTTGTTAAACTTATTTTGAATTTCATCTGGACCCCATGGACTTTTAGGATCCTCTTTAAAACCTAGACAAGATAGAATATTCTTTTTACTGTCGTTTTCAACATTCAATTCTTGAATTTCTTTTAAAGAGCCAGCGGCTATTGAAAGAAATGACCCAAGAATTACAGCTACAATAGTCATAAAACCAAGAGTATATTTATTACTGTGCATATCGAACCATTCTTTTTTTAATATTGCTTTGAACAACAAAGTAGTCGATTAATGGAGCAAAGGCATTCATTAAAAGAATCGCTAACATAATGCCTTCAGGGTAGGCAGGATTCACACTGCGAATAATTACAGTTAGGACCCCAACTAAGATTCCAAATATCCATCTGCCTGAATCGGTATGAGCTCCGGTAACAGGCTCTGTAGCCATGAAAACTGTTCCAAATAAAAAGCTTCCCATTACAAGATGATAATGAGGGGGAATTGAAAGCATCGCATTACTTGAATATGGAGATAAAAGATTCATGATATATCCCATCACAAATAAACCAATTACAGATCCAACCATAACTCTCCAACTAGTTATACCTACCAGAATTAAAAACCCTGCACCAAGTATAATTATAATCTTATTAGTTTCACCAATAGAACCTGGAATCCAGCCTAAGAGCATATTCATCCAAGAGAAATCAAACGCTAAATCAGCACTTGCTTGATTCAAAAGATCTACAGCATTAGCATTTGTCTGTCCTGCAGGAATACTTAAGGCTGTAGGACCTGAATACCCATCGGGAGCAAGAGCCCATACTTTGTCACCTGAAATATCAACTGGGTAAGTAAAATACAGAAAAGCCCTTGCCATCAAAGCTGGATTGAAAATATTCATTCCGACTCCGCCAAAAATTTCTTTACCAATAACAATTCCAAATGATGTAGCTACCGCAACCTGCCAAAGGGGGATTGATGGGGGAAGAGTTAAAGGTATAAGAGCACATGTCACCAAAAATCCTTCTGAAATTGGATGTTTCCTAACAATACCAAATAACAGCTCCCAAAATGCACCAGATGCAAAAGTTACTGCTATAATTGGTATAATTGAAATTAATCCAGTAAACAAATTTTCTATCCAAGAGGATGAGTAGCCAAATGTCAGAGATTTCTGATACCCAACATTGATTGCTCCAAATATGTAACAAGGAATCAAAGCTATGACGACAAGAATCATAACACGTTTAATATCAACGCTATCTCTTACGTGGGGGCCCGAAGAAGTGCGCTCATCCGTACTAAATAAAATTGTGTCTGTAGCTTCAAAAACAGGAGCAAGCTTTTCAAATTTCCCTCCACTTTCAAAATGAGGAGCTAAATCATCTAATAAACTTCTAAGCCATTTCATAACTAGCCTTCTAATTCCATTAGGTCAAGACCATCTCTTATAACTTTCCCAACATCTATTTTACTTGGGCATGCAAACGAGCATAACGCGAAATCTTCATCATCACACTCCCATATTCCTAGCTTTTCCATCTCTTCAATATCTTGAGATAAAATAGCTCTGTACAGTGGATTAGGAAGGATGTCCATAGGTAATACATTTTCCCAAGCATTAATTGGCACTATTGCTCTTTTTTCACCGTTTTGTGATGTGGTAAAATTAAATAATGAATTGGTTAAAGTTAAAAACGTATTTGTAAGACTATATTTTGTTTTACTACTACCTAAACTCAACATTCCAAGAAAGGGTCTCTTTACATCATCATCTATGATAGTGACAGTAGAATCATACATACCGATAAAATTATCACCATCAACAGTGTTACCTGTTAAAACATCACCGGAAATAAGTCGAACTAGCTTATCTTTAGACTGATTCACAAGGAAAGAATCAATCTTCGCCCCAGTACGTGTTTTTACTACATCTGGGTTACTTGCTCCGGAACCACCGATAGAAACAATAATTTTTGGGTCATAGGATCCAGTCTTAAACAACTTACCAAAAGTGATAACGTGCTGAGCATTCACAGTCCATATTACATCATTAGGCTTCAGAGGTTTCGTATGATGAATTTGTACACCAACATTTCCAGCAGGATGTGGTCCAGAAATTGTTTGAACCTGCGCATCCTCAAAAGACATTTTATTTTTTAAGGTTAAGAAAATTTCCCCTGATGTTAATTTCCTAAGGGCGGTTAATCCCAGTTGAAAAATTTCTTTGTTTTCGGCAATAATTTTTTCTAAATCAACTGATAAAGGGGCGGTATTATATCCAGATATAAAAATATCTCTAGGTATGATATTTGGGTCAGCAACTTTATTAAATGGCCTTTGACGAATTAATGGAAACAAGTTGGCGTCTAAAATATAATTTAAAATTGTTTCCCTGTTAGAAGATTTAATTTGTTCTTTTGAGAGAACATCGCTTTTTAAGACTTCATCACCATCAATAGAAATTTCAATTTTTTCTATTACTCTTCGTGCACCAAACTTGATTTCTTTTATAACACCATTTGCTGGCGATGCCCATTTTACATCTGGCTTTGTTTTATCAAAAAAAAGTGCTTGCCCAATTTTAACTTTTTCGCCTTCAGAAACCGTTAATTTTGGTTTTACACCTCTAAACTGATTAGGCATTAAGGCAACACTCAAACAAGGAATTTCAGAAAAAGATTGGTTTGAAGGTACTCCAGACATTTTTATATCATGTCCTTTTTTTAATACTATATTTTTCATTTTTTTTTAGATTTATAAATTTTGTATGAAAAACACTAGCGAATTTTGTATCCAACTAGCAATAGGATTCCAATAAATTCCTAAAAATAAAGATGGGACAGCAGTAAAAATCAAAGTACCGGTAAGTACATTGGATGGAAACAAGATTTTATCCGTTCTTTCACCTTCAAAGTACATAACTTTTACAACTTTTAAATAATAATATAAGGAGACCACACTATTAATTCCGCCTATCACAACTAACCAATAATATGTACTACCTCCTTTAATTAGGGATGCAAAAATATAAAACTTTCCTATAAAACCAGCAGTAGGAGGCAAACCTGTCAATGAAACCATAAAAAGAGTCATGGCAGCACCGACAAAAGGCATTTCCCATCCAAGCCCCTTGTAGTCGTCAAATGATTCACCACCTGTTTTGTTTTTAACAATAATAACAACAAAAAATGCTCCTAAGTTCATAAATAGATACATGACTAAATACATCATAATTGCATAAATACTATCACCTGACATCACAGGCATCGCAAGTAACATGTATCCTGCATGAGCAATACTCGAATATGCCAACATACGTTTTATACTTTTCTGCTGTAGAGCAACGACATTTCCCAAAGTCATAGTAGCTACAGAAAGTATACTCAATATTTCTGGCCATGGTAGCTGGGTAAGTGAGACCGAATCTAAACCTTTCATAGCACCTCCATCAGCAAACGTCTGGTTAAAAAACCTAATCATCAAAGCAAATGCAGCAGCTTTTGGGGCTACAGATAAATAAGCTGTAATGGAGAGAGGAGCTCCTTCGTAAACATCTGGAGTCCAAAAATGAAAAGGAACGGCTGAAATTTTATATCCAAAGCCAGCTAAAACCATTAGAATTGCCAATGTAAGAGCGGTGCTTGATGCAGGATCAAGTTGGGAAACTGCCTGCTGTATTTCAAATATATTAGTGCTTCCTGTCAGGCCAAAGATATAGCTTAAACCAAACAGCATAATTCCAGAGCTAAAACCCCCATATACAACATACTTGAGAGCGGCTTCATTAGATCTTGCTTTTTTCTTAAGATAACCAGCTAAAACAAAAGATATAATTGAAACAATTTCTATCGAAATATATATCATAATCAAATCGATAGATGAGACCATAAGGAACAATCCAAAAGTTACAATCCCTAATAATGCAAAATACTCTCCCTTCCTGTATTCATCAAGCTCTCCTGAAAATAAACTAACAATAGAAACAAGTATGGTAGCTAAGATAACAATTTGTTTAAAAAAAGATGCAAAAGGATCAAGAACAATTGCATCACTGAACAAAGTAGTAACTCTCAAATCTTTTTGGAAATGAACAACTAAAGAAACAAAAACAAGTCCAATTATAACCACCCAGCCAACTCTTCCAGAAAAACTCTTATCAATAAATAAATCGTAAATTATTGCACCTAGGATTACTAAAGTCAGGATTAGCTCCGGATAGAAATAAGATATACTTTGAAGATTATTCATATCAATTGTTACATACTGGCATAAGAACCGAGAGAAACAACATGATTGATAATAGTATCCATCGTGCTTGCGATGAGATCAATATAAGGAGCTGGATAAATACCAAAGAATAAAGTAATAACCAATAACGGTATTACCGTAAATAATTCTAAACGATTAATTTCAGGGAGGTCAGTATACTTTTCATTAAGTTTTCCAAAAAATACTCTCTGAAATGCCCATAAAAAATATGCGGCATTGAGAAGTATACCTATTGTTGAGGCTATTACGATCCAACGATAAACAGGAAAAGCACCGATGAAACACATTGCTTCACTAATGAAACCTGACAATCCTGGTAGCCCCAACCCCGCAAAAAAAGCTATCGCTGTGATTCCAGTATATACAGGCATTTGACTAGCTAAGCCTCCAAAGCCCTCAATATCTCTGTGATGAGCTCTTTCGTAGATCACTCCAACTAAAATAAAGAGCATAGCAGATATTGTTCCATGGTTAAACATTTGAAAAACTGCCCCACCAAGTCCTGCCTGAGCAGCTTTCATATTTAGCCCATGGGATTCACCAGCGGCAACTACTGCAGCCATCCCAATTAGAGAATATCCCATATGATTTACACTTGAATAGGCTACCAACTTTTTCAAATCTTTTTGAGCGAGAGCACAAAGCCCTCCCCAAACAACATTAATTAATCCTAATAAAGCAAGTGCATAAGAAAACCAGTACACACCATCAGGCATTAAGCCATAATTCACCCTCAGTATTCCATAAACGCCTAATTTCAGAAGAATTCCAGCAAGTAGTACCGAAATCGCTGTTGGTGCCTCAACATGAGCAAGCGGCAACCATGTATGAAAAGGAAATACCGGTACCTTTATAGCAAACCCAATAAATATTAAAACCCAAATAACCTTTATTGCGCTCATGCCCCACCACAAAAGTCCGCTCAATGCTTCAGGTGCAACTTGGGTAAGTTCAATAATATTGAAAGTTTTCCCACATGAAAAGTAGAGACCTAAAATTCCAATCAACATAAGAACAGAGCCAAATAAAGTATATAAGAAAAATTTTATGGCTGCATATTCTCGTTGCGGACCTCCCCACATACCTATGAGGAAATACATTGGCAATAGCATTACCTCCCAAAAAATATAGAAAAGAAAAAAGTCTAAAGAGAGGAACACTCCCATTACACCTGTATTTAATAGCAGAAATAACGCAAAATATCCTTTCACAGCCTTGTTGATATTCCAACTAACAAATACACCTATGAAGAACAATAAACCTGTCAAAATCACCATTGGAATACTTAGACCATCAACTCCAAGATAATATTCAATATTAAAAGATGGAATCCACTCATACTTCTCTTCAAATTGTATAGATCCAATCGAGGAATCAAAGTTATTCCACAGAACAAGTGTTAATAAAAATTGTAAACCTGTTACAACAGCGGAAACAGTTTTTATTAGGTCGACTTTATCTCTCGGTATAAATGCAATCGCTGCTACCCCTATAACAGGTAACCAGATTAACCAACTCAATATATTATAATCCATTTACTCCCCTACTCACACGTTTGTGTTAAAATGTTTGGATGATCATCAAGATAATTAAACCACAAGTAACATATAAAACATAATTTTGTAGTTTACCTGTCTGAACAGTTCTTAAAAGCCTTCCTAGAAGATTTGCTATTTTAGCAGTACCATCAACAAGGATCTGATCAATAGCCTCATAATCAAACTTACCAGTCACCTTGCTTGCTAAATTTGTTACTTTACCAAAACCATTAATAAAATATTTATCATATAACTCCCAATCAATCCAAGCTATTTTTTTTGCAAGACGTAAAGTAGGCTGATAAAGATACTTACTGTAATTTTCATCAAAGTAGTACTTACCTTGACTCCAGTGGTATAAAAAACCCAATCGTTTTGACCATGCATCAGCAGATAAAGATTTTTTAATATAGAAAATCCAGGATAAGAGGATTCCAACAGATGCAACTGCAATCGATAAATACATAGCTAAGTGGTGAGCATGATGTGCTCCTTGGGAAATGTATTCTGCAGAGGGATTACCTGGAACAGATGAATCTCTCGGAATTACAAGGTCTGTAAACCAGCCGTGACTTGACATAAAATTAAAATAAGGTAATGTGTACCAAATAAAAAAACTAAGGCCACCTAATAGGACTAAAGGACCCGTCATTATTTTTGGAGATTCATGAATATCATTTATTAATTCAGGCATTTGCGGTTTTCCGTAGAAAGTTAAAAACATCATCCTAAACATATAAAAAGCAGTAATTAGAGCTGCACCAAAACCGAAAATAGGTAACAAGAAATGTTGAGGGTGATGCTGTGCAAAGGACAACGTACCAGCGAGGATTGCATCCTTTGAAAGAAAACCTGAAAAAAGAGGCACACCTGCTATTGCCAAAGTACTGAGCAACATAGACCAGTGAGTGATTGGCATTTTAGTTCTAAAACCTCCCATATTCATCATATCCTGAGGGTCTGTATCATGATCATGTTTTTTGTGTAAAGCATGATGCATGGAATGAATAACCGAACCTGATCCATAAAACAAATTAGCTTTAAACATTGCATGCGTAAGCAAGTGGAAAAAAGCTGCTGTATAAACTCCTGTCCCAACAGCTAAAATCATATACCCGAGCTGACTTACGGTGGAATATGCTAACACTTTTTTGATATCTCTTTGTGTAATAGCAATACTTGCGGCAAACAAGGCCGTAAAGCCTCCAACATAAGCAACAACTAGAAGAGCATCTGGAGTTAAAATTGGAAAAATTCTAACCGAAAGATATACGCCAGCTGCAACCATAGTAGCAGCATGCATTAAAGCTGAAACAGGAGTTGGACCCTCCATAGCATCTGGAAGCCATATATGAAGTGGGAATTGGGAAGATTTACCCATGGCCCCCATAAATAAACCGACGCCAGCAAGAGTCAAAGTAGTACCAGTAATCATTTCCGATGCAACACCATTAAAGATATCACCAAATGCAAAAGAGCCTATGGCATTGTAAATAAGCATAATTCCAATAAAAAAGCCAATATCCCCTACTCTATTGGTAAGGAAAGCTTTTTTACTTGCATCTGCAGCAGAATCTTTCTCAAACCAATGACCGATAAGAAGATAGGAGCTAACACCAACTAGTTCCCAAAACATGTACATGGATATTAAATTATTTGCAAGAACAATACCATTCATAGAAAAGGTAAAAAGCCCTAAATACGCAAAATAGCGAGAATAACGAATATCTCCTTTTAGGTATTCTGTTGAAAAGAGATGGGTACAAGTAGAAATTAGAGTAACCACCAAAAGCATTATGATGGTCAAATTATCCACCAGAAAACCTAACCTAATTTTGAATTCACCCATATCAAACCAAGTAAAGGAAGCTTCCTCTTTAAAATTGGGATCATAGCTAGAGATCATCGAAAAAAACATAATTATAGCCAATACAAGAGAAGTCATAATTGCTAGAATAGAAACCCAATCACCTTGCCTAGGGAGTTTTTTACCAAAAAATATTTGTATTACAAAAGCCAGTAACGGTAGAAATAAAATAAACAATGAATAATCAATGAACATATGTTTATTCCTTCATCATTGCTGCATCATCAACATTAATCGTATGCAGATTATTATATATGTTAATTACAATAGCTAAGGCCACAGCAGCTTCAGCAGCTGCTAACACAATTACAAACAGACTAAATATATGACCATCCATATTCATTCCCCCAAATCGAGAAAAGGCAACAAAATTTAAATTAGCAGCATTTAAAATCAATTCCACGCCCATCAAAACAGCAATACCATTCCTTCTTGTCATAACAGCAAAAGTGCCAAGAGAAAAAAGGATGGCTGAGATATAAAGATAATTATTTAATTGATCCACTAAGTAGCTTCCCTTGATAAAAGAGCTGCGCCAATAAGAGCGCCAAGCAACAACAGAGATATGGCTTCAAATGGTAGAAGATACTTGCTCAAAAGAAGAGTTCCAATCACATTAACAGTGCCTGAGGGCTCTGAGGATTCAATCTGCAGCCACGGCGTTTTGGAGATCACAAGCGAAATTAAGATCATTAACCATAATGCAATTACAGCACCGACACCCTGTTGGACATTGGTTTGAGATAGACGCACAGAAGAAATTTTGTTGGTAAGCATAATTCCAAAAATTATTAGAACATTTATGCCGCCTATATAAACGAGAAGTTGAATACCAGCAATGAAATCAGCCCAAAGAAAAATATAAAGTCCTGCAACACCAAAAAGAGCAAAAAGCAATGCAATAGCAGAATAAAGTAATTGGTTATTTAATACCACAAAAGATGCAGATATAATAGTAAACGCTGCAAGAAGCCAAAAAACAATTTCAGCTAGAGGCATAATTAAGCTTCTGCCTCTTGATTACTTAACATTTCTTGTAAACCATCTTTTGTACCCGGTTTGGAAAAATGATATATCAAATCAGTACGTTCTGGCTCAGAGAATTCGTAATCAATTGAATGTCTGCTTTCATTAGGTCCTCCTGTCATAAAAATACATTCTTCAGGGCAAGGGTACGTACACAAATTACAATAGCAACACTCAGACATGTCAATGTCAAACCTTGTTACCACAAGAGCTTTTTTAGTACTATTAGAAGTAATACCTATATGATTAATATCTTTTATATCCTCGCCTCTGCTAGGAGATTTTTCCGTCTCAATTTTAATGCAATCAACAGGACATGCTCTTTCACATTTTAAGCACCCTATACAATCATCGATATCTACATGTAACCTTGACCTAATCACATTGTAGCTACCGTGTTCAAAACCAATAGTTCTTTCAGGTCTTGGCCATCTTTCTTCAGGGTATTGCAAGGTTGCAATGCCTTTTTTTGCTCGAAACAAATGATTAATTGTTAAATACATTCCACTTAAAATTGCGGTTGTTGAATTATAGATATCAGCAAAATACTTTACCATTAGATTAACCTCTTAAAACTGTCCAAATTGAGACACCAAAAATATTAAATAGACCAATTGGAATAAACACTTTCCAACACAAATGCATAAGCTGGTCAACACGCAACCTTGGGACAGTCCATCGAACCCAAATCATGATAAAAACCAAAAAGAAGGCCTTGCTTATCATCCAAAAAACACTCCATGCAGGAGTATTTAAAAAATTTGGAAATGGACTTTGCCAACCACCTAAAAATGCGGTAGACGCAACTGCACTTATTACAAACATGTTAACATACTCGCTTAAGAAAAAGAATGCATAACGTGCTCCAGAATATTCTGTGACAAATCCAGCAACTAATTCTGACTCAGATTCCGGAAGGTCAAAAGGAGTTCTATTTGTTTCAGCAAGAGCACTTATAAAAAAAATGATAAAGGCTATCGGCATAAAAGGATTATCAAAAATTATCCAATTAAACATACCTCCTGATTGATATGAAATAATTTCCTGCATACTTAAAGAACTAGCCAAAAGTATCACGACTATTAGGGATAAGCCTGCCGGTATTTCGTAGCTAATTATCTGTGCTGCAGAACGCATTCCTCCATAAAGAGCCCATTTATTGTTTGACGACCACCCAGCTAAAATCAAAGCTATAACCGCTAGACTACCTACGCCTAAAATATAAAAAATACCAATGTTCATATCACTGATTATAATTGCCTCGCCAAACGGTATAGCGATTATTCCTACAAACATCCCTATGAAAATCAGAAATGGAGCAAGAATAAAAAGAGGACGATCTGCAGTTGCTGGAATAATATCCTCTTTGAAAAATAAGTGCAATCCATCAGCTACAGGCTGCAAGAAACCCCATTTACCAGCATGAAAACCATAACCTTGTCCCATTGGTCCCGTTTTATCCTGGATAAAAGAAGAAACTTTTAACTCTGCATAAATAACACCAAATCCATAAACAGTTATAAAGCCAAATAAAGCAAAAAAAGGTAACAACATAGCTAAAATCAATAAAAAATCATTGCCCAAAAAACCTGGCAACAAATCAATCATAAAATTATAAATAAAATCGACAGTCATCTATCAATCTCTCCTAGGACAATGTCCAAGCTACCTAAGATTGCTAAAACATCAGATAATAACCAACCTGCACCTATCTCATCAATGACAGAAAGAGCTGTAAAAGCAGGAGAACGCATTTTTAAGCGATATGGGATAGGAGAACCATCACTTTCAATATAATAACCTAAATCACCACGCGGCGTCTCAGTTCGAGAATAAATCGAACCTTTTGGCGGCCTTAGTTTTTTTGGAAGTGATTGGTGCACATCGCCATCTTTTGGCATACTTGCAAGTGCTTGCCTTATAATTTTTACACTTTCACGTATTTCTAGTATTCTAACATAAAATCTATCCCAGCAATCACCAACAGTACCTTTAATCCCTTCACCTATTGGAATATCAAACTCGAAACGATCGTAAATGGAGTATGGATCATTTTTTCTTAAATCCCAATTTACTCCTGAAGCTCTAAGGTTAGGGCCTGTGACTCCATAACTAATAGCCACATCTTTTGGCATAACACCTATATCAGCTGATCTCTCAACTAAAATTTTATTGTGGGCAAGAATATTCTCAAGCTCATCAACTTTTGGCTCAAAATAGTCCAAAAACTCGTATGTCGATTCAACAAAACCGTTAGGGATATCATGACTTAAACCACCTACCCACATATAATTATAGAGTAACCTAGCTCCACATGTAAGTTCAAATAAATCTAGGATTCTTTCTCTGTCTCTAAGCGCCCACAAGAAAGGAGTAAAAGCACCCAAGTCAAGTCCAAATACGCCAGTGCACAAAAGATGACTAGCTATACGCTGAAGTTCGGCCATGACTACTCTTATGTGCTCAACTCTATCATTAACCTTAATATCCATTAACTCTTCCATAGCAACAACATAACCGAAATTCATAGACATAGAGGACAAATAATCACAACGATCTGTAAAAGGGATAACCTGCTCGTAAGTTACATTCTCACAGTGCTTCTCAAAGCATCTATGTAAATAACCCATGTAAGGCGTTATCTGAGAAACAACTTCACCATCTGTCTTAACCTGCAACCTAAGAACACCATGAGTAGCAGGATGCTGTGGTCCTATATTTAGGACCATCTCCTCGCCTCTAACTATTCCCATCCTTCTTTCACCTTTGGAACAACAATACCATGATAGGTTTCTTGTTCCTGATAATCTTTACGCAATGGCCAACCCTCCCAATCTTCTGGCAACAAAATTCTTCTTAAGTCTCGGTGCCCTACAAATTCAATTCCAAACATATCATAAGTTTCTCTCTCAAACCAATCTGCTATTCTCCATACTTGCTCTACAGAAGGAACTTTTGGGTTTGATCGAGAAACAGTTACCCTAATTTCAACATAATGATCATGTTTCATTGAATGAAGATTGTAGCGGGACTCTAAATTTTCTTCTCCAACGTCAATACCCATCTGGCACTGTAGAGAATCAAATAGCAAGGACTCTTCTGATTTTAACCATGATGCTATCTCGAACCATTTCTCAGAGGTCAGCTGGATATAACTCTCTCCCTCAAGTGTAGAGCCAGGAAACTCTTTCTCAATCATATCCTTAACTTTTTGATTTACATCCTTATTTATCTCAGTAAAAGAGGAATCTTCT
>Ga0208127_1000706_pt1 | contig 17077 bp, 12 predicted proteins | sample ETNtaG_6_FD_185751 | JGI IMG/M metagenome (GOLD analysis project Ga0208127, IMG submission 185751) | Marine microbial and viral communities from oxygen minimum zone, Eastern Pacific Ocean - ETNP201306SV45 (SPAdes) (version 2) | ecosystem: Environmental > Aquatic > Marine > Oceanic ...
TTAGCAAACCCACACCGCTTTTCAGCATAGCACGAGCAGACAATACAGCGGCACCCATTTTCCCATATGAACCTGATAACAATAGAGCATGACCAAAATGTCCTTTGTGAGAAAACTTCGATCTAGGTTTAACTTGATATATAATTTCTTTATCAAGAGCATAGATGTTGGAATTGCTTTGTTGAATAAGTTTTTCATCCAATCCAATATCAACAACAACCCATTGTCTGACAAAATTTTTATGTTCAGGAAAAAAGAAAGAAACTTTAGGGCGTTGAAACGTCATAGTTATATCTGCCTGAATGACAAGTTCTGAATGGGTTATCGAGTCTGCAGGCAAACCCGATGGAACATCCACCGAATAAACCATTTTTTTTGAATTATTGACAGCCTTAATAACCTGAGCATATAACCCCTCCAATTTTCCGTGTAAACCGATTCCAAACAAAGCATCTATGATGATATCTGCATTGCTTAAATCTGGAATTTGTGTGTGATTTGAAACAAGAGTTGTGCTAGGAAGTCTTTTTAAGTTAAAAGAACAGTCATAAGAAAGTTTTTTTTTAGAGTTTATTAGAAATGACTTAGTTTCAAAACCGTGTTCATTTAAGAGTCTTGCTATTGCAAGACCATCTCCTCCGTTGTTTCCTGGTCCACAAAGAATAATAATCGTTTGGTTGTCAATGTGTTGAGTCATTAAATATTGTACACAAGCTTTTGAAGCCTTCTCCATCAGATCGATTGATTGAATATTGTTTTTCTCTATGGTGCGTTCATCAATCTCTTTTATTTGATTTTTGGACAATATTTTTTTGAGTTCCTTCATTTCTTTAAAATTAACCAAAAAAAAACGCAACTCGAAAGTTGCGTTTATTATAAATTTTTATTGATTGAGTTAGTTGTTGGCAGTCGCTTTTTCCATGCCTTGCTCAATCAATTCAAAAAACTGATCGAGTTTAGGTAGAACAACAATACGAGTTCTTCTGTTTTTTGCTCTTCCAGAAGTTGTTTCGTTGTCATCCAGGGGAATGTAGTAACTACGACCTGCAGCCGTCATACGCTCTGGAGATACTCCAAAATCGTTTTGTAAAACACGAACTACAGAAGTAGCTCTTTTGACACTTAAATCCCAGTTGTCTAACAGGACTTCGTTTCGAATTGGAACATTGTCTGTATGCCCTTCGACTAAAAATTCAATTTCAGGTTTGTCGTTAAGTACCGTAGCTACTTTACCAAGGACTTCTTTAGCTCTGTTTGAAACCATGTAGCTCCCCGAATTAAACAATAATTTGTCTGAAATAGAAATAAATACAACACCTTTTTCAACATTGACCTCAATATCAGAGTCGTTGATGTCAATGAGCGCACCTTTAAGACTTGTCACAAGGGCTAGTGTTACAGAATCGCGACGAGTGACAGCGTCTTGCATTTTACGAATGGTTAGGTCTTTTTCTTTTAGAGACTCTAGTGATTTTTCAAGGTTTTCAGCACCTTTTTGGGATAATGTAGTTAAATTACCCATGTTGTTTATTAAGTCTTGATTATTGGCTCTTAAAAAACTGTTTTGTTCCTTAAGTGCAGCCAATGAAGCTTCGCTTGAAGCTTTTTCATCTATGCAAGTATTAAGCTTAACAGTTGCTGTGTTAAGCAAATCTTTGGTTTGGTTGTGTTGTGTTTCAAGAGAAGCATATTTCTTTTGAGATACACATGAGGCTAAAAAAATTGGAGCCGCCAATAGGACGAGGATTTTTTTCATTGAAGTGGAATTAATTTTTGTCAAATTTAAAAAAATTAACAGCGTATATTTTAAATTAACGTTATTTTAACGAATATCGTATTGTGCGTTTGTTTTTACTTTTAAATATTCAATAAAGACTGATTTGTTTTGAAAAGGATTGAACAGAATAGATCTTTTTTTCCAAAATACCCGAAGATTGTAGAAGTAACTGTGGTGACCTTTAACAATGGCAATCATATGTTTAAACCGACCAGTTAAAACAAAATATAGCCCTAAAAAGAAGTCGAAAGCCAAACGCAAAAAGAGCCAATAAATAAAGACATGTAGGGGAAGGGACTTTGTGTAGGTCAGCATTGAGTTTCGAATGTTATAGAAGAGTTTGGTTGGGTTGTTTGTTTGAAGACTTCCACCTCCCAGGTGATTTACTTGTGCCATTCCTAAAAAATGAATATTCCATCCTTTTGCCAATGCTCGAAGGGACAAGTCAATTTCTTCGAAATGCATAAAAAAATCTTCATCGAATCCATCAAGTTCTAAAAAAACTTCTCTACGTATGCAAAAAGCAGCACCACTTGCCCACTGTATTGATGCAACATCATTGTATTGACCTCTGTCTTTTGCACAATATTGGAGCGCACGACCTCGACAATAGGGAAGCCCCATAAAATCAATTCTACCACCTGCTGCACCAGCATAATCAAAAAATCCATCATGAACGTCTGAGAGGATTTTGGGTTGAATGATTGCAACTTTATGATGTTTTTTAAAATGATCCTCAATTTGAGGAATCCACTCAGAATCGACTCCGACATCATTGTTAACAAAACATAGTATGTCTGCGTCAATTTGTTGAACACACGCGTTGTATCCACCGCTATAACCTAAGTTTTTTTGAAGTTTCAGAGTTTTGACAGTCGGATGGTTGTTTTGAATAAATTCTAGTGAAGAATCAGTTGAAGCGTTATCGACCACCCATATATCAGCTCCGGAACTAAACTGGATGATACTTGGTAGATATTTTGCGATTAAATCCTTTCCGTTATAGTTGAGTATGACAATGGCGGTTTTCAAATATCTATGGATTTAAATCAGGGAGATCCGGAAGGAAAACATATTTTTGGTTCACAAGGTCGAAGGTACAGAAATAATGTTCAATTCCATTAGTAACCATCATATAGGTTGCATTGAATTTTAGATTGTATCGCGCAATTTGGTCAAAAACCTTTTGATCAATAGAAACATTGGGAGCTTTGCATTCTACGATAAGTTGAACGGAGCCATCTGATCGATATAAAAGCACATCAAATCGCTTGCTAAGACCAGCTAATGAGAATTGTTTTTCTGCGTTTAGCCACGAGACTGGTGCTTTCTTTTTTTTAATTAAAAATTGTATGACGTGCTGACGCACCCATTCTTCAGGCGTTAAGGCAACAAATTTTTTACGAATTACATCAAAAATTTGACGTCCCTTTTCACTATTTTTGATTTGAAATTGATATGTATCAAAAGCTAGTTTGAGCATATTGCAAAATTGGTAAAAAGGTTTGAATTCCCTTCAAAGTATTTTATCGGATGTTAACAACAAACGATTTTCTCCTGTTTATTTTCTTATGGGTGAAGAGGCTTATTTCATAGATATGATTGAAAAAGCCTTATCTCAGACCGTGCTTAATGAAGAAGAGAAAGCCTTTAATCATACTCTTTTTTACGGGAAAGATTCTAGCATTGCTGACATTGTAGATTCATGCAAACGATATCCTATGATGGCCGAACATCAACTAATCGTTGTTCGAGAGGCACAAGAATTGTCACGAACAATTGACAAATTAGTGGATTATGTCAACCAACCCCAACCGTCAACAGTTTTAGTGGTTTGTTACAAGTATAAATCTATAGATAAACGCAAAAAATTATACAAAGCTCTCCAAGAAAATAGTGTAATTTTTGAAAGCAAAAAACTCTACGAAAACCAAATACCAGATTGGATTCAAAGGTGGACTAAAAACCATAATCGCTCAATAAACAACAAAGCTTCCCATCTTTTAGTAGAGTGTTTAGGAACCGAACTAAGTGCCATTGAACGAGCACTTGATAAGTTGACAATCTTGGTCAGTTCTGGAGAACAAATTACAGAATCACACATTGAAAAACACATTGGGTTTAGCAAGGACTATAACAATTTTGAACTTCGGAAAGCTTTAGGAGCAGGAAATGTCACTCACGCTCAGAAAATTTGCCATTACTTTGCTCAACACCCCAGACAACATCCTATTGTAGTGACTCTTTCTACACTTCATAATTTTTTTATGCAACTGTTACAATATCATGCATTAGAAGACCACAATCCGAACCATGTAGCACGTGTATTGGGTATTCGTCCTTTTTTTGTTTCAGAATACCAGCAAGCTGCACGTCGATACCCTATGAAGTCTTTGGCCTTCATAATGGCTAAAATCAAAGAAACGGATATGCAGTCTAAGGGAGTAGGAGTGGGGAATGTTAAACAAGGTGATCTGCTCAAACAACTGATCAATGAAATAGGAGGCTAACGCAGCTCAGGATATTTTTTAGGATCTACCTCGTGCAATATTTCATATGCGTTTTCAATGATGTCATCAACAGATGGTTTTGAAAAATAATCTCCATCAGAACCATATGCTGGCCTATGAGCTTTGGCACTCAATAACTTTGGGGGGCTGTCTAAAAGATTAAAAACCTTTTGTTTTTCGAGTAGCTGACTTAAGATATATGCCGTTCCACCTCCGGGAACATCTTCGTCGACGATCATAAGACGATTGGTCTTAGAAAGACTTTTCTTGATGTCTGCATTTAAGTCAAATGGCAACAAACTTTGAACATCTATGACTTCTACATCAACACCCATCTGAATAAGCTCTTCAGTTGCCTCCAGAGCCAATCTAAGAGTTGATCCATAGGAAACCAAGGTAAGGTCACTTCCTTCACGTAAGGTTTCTACTTTTCCTATCGGCACTGTAAAAGTCCCTAAATTTTCTGGCATGTTTTCTTTAAGTCTGTAGCCATTCAGAGATTCAATCACCAGCGCAGGATCTTGACCTTGTAGCAAGGTGTTGTAGAAACCTGCTGCTTGGGTCATGTTTCTAGGTACAAGAATGTACATTCCTCTCAATAGATGAATAAGCCCACCCATAGGAGACCCTGAATGCCAGATCCCTTCTAGTCGGTGACCTCTTGTACGTATGATAAGCGGAGCGATTTGTTTTCCATGGGTTCTGTAATGAAGAGTGGCCAAATCGTCGCTCATAATTTGCAATGCATACAACACGTAGTCTAAATATTGTATTTCTGCTATGGGCCGTAAACCTCGTAAAGCCATTCCAATACCTTCTCCAATAATAGTCGCTTCACGAATTCCACGATCTGCCACACGATGACTACCGAATTTTTCTTGAAGACCCTCTAATCCTTGATTCACATCTCCGATTTTGCCTGAGTCTTCCCCAAATACCAATAAGTTTTTATGTTTCTTTAATAAAGCTTCAAAATTTTCACGAAGTAAAATCCTGCCATCAACCCTTTGGGGTGATTCTGAATAAGTCGCGTCTAGCTGATTAACACCCAACGAAGAGGTGGAGCATTCGTTATAAAGTTTGGCGCTAAATTTGGGTTGAGTTTTATCAAAGTATATCTGTAGCCATTCGTTAAGCGAATGATATTGTTGAGATTGATTTCGAATAGACAGACGAAGTGCCTTTCGTGCTGCATTGGTGATTTTCTTTCTGCTAGGGGCTTTATCCTTTTTTAGTTGTTGTGAGAGTTTGACAATTAATGAGTTGTCAAAGGCCTGCAATAAGGAAGAGAGTTCTTTTGCCTCATCTTGAATAGGTACAAGACTCGCTGACCAAGCATTGTTTTTTGCCTCTTTGGCTTCTTCATTTGCTTCTGACTCTATCTTAGCAAGCTCCTCAGAAGTTGCCAATTTAGAATGTAATATCCAATTTTTAAACTGAAGATTGCAGTCATAATTCCGCTCCCACTCTAAGCGTTCTTTGGTTTTATACCTTTCATGTGAGCCAGAAGTTGAATGCCCAAGAGGCTGTGTAAGCTCAGTAACATGAATCAATACAGGTATATGATGGATTCGTGCAAGTTGAGAGGCTTTTTGATAAACGTCAATAAGCGCAGCATAGTCCCATCCATTTACTTCATATATTTCAAAGCCTTTTTTTGTAGCAGTTCGTTTAAATCCAGACAAAGCTTCTGAAATACTTTCCTTGGTTGTTTGAAAAGTATTGTCAACCGAAATACCATAACCATCATCCCATATACTTATCACCATTGGGGTTTGATGTACTCCAGCAGCATTGATGGATTCAAAAAACAAACCTTCACTTGTACTGGCATTACCAATAGTACCCCATGCAACCTCATTACCATTGGTGGAAAACTTAGGATTGATAAATTTTGATTCTTCACGATATAATTTTGAAGCCATTGCCAGACCAACCAGTCTTGGCATTTGAGCAGCAGTACACGATACGTCAGAACTAGAATTATAACGATCTGTTTGGGACAACCAATTCCCGTCTGTATCTAATAAATCTGTGTTAAAATGCCCACCCATCTGACGTCCTGCAGACATTGGTTCGGCATCCGGGTCTGTATGAGCATAAAGCCCCGCAAACAATTGCTGTGGAGTTAAAAGCCCCAAAGCCATCATGAAGGTCTGATCTCTATAGTACCCCGACCTAAAGTCACCTTTTTCGAATGCTTTGGCCATAGCCAGTTGCGGTAGTTCTTTGCCGTCGCCAAAAATTCCAAATTTTGCTTTACCAGTTAACACCTCTTTTCTTCCTAAACGACTTAAAGCACGGCTCAAAGAAGCGATTTTAAAATCGTCTAAAACTTCTTTTTTAAAAGATTCAAAAGATATTTTGGATGTAAGTTCTTTAAACATAGGGACTCAAAAGCAGTGCGAATTTACAAAAATTCAAACTGCAATCCCAATCTGGGTACATCTGACTAAAACCATGTGCGTGAAAACAACCCAAATAACTCCTCTGGATCGGCTGTAAGTGTAAAACGAATTTTCGAAGAATAATTACTAGCATTTACTTCCCATCCAAGGTTAGAGTAGACAGGAAAATAGAGCTGAAAGTAATTCTGAATTAAATTAATCCCTAGACCTGAATCATAAATAAACTCCTCTGTAAAGCCTCTATTTTTTATAAAACCAAAATCAGCATATAGTTCTAAAGCACGCCATATGGTGCTGTTTAAATTGGTTACAAACATCCAATGATCCGCCTTTTCTGTTTTTAAAAAAGATTTAAACCCGCCTTCTGCCATGACAAACTGTTGACTGTAAAATCCTGTTTGTTCAGATCTTCCAAATAAATTATAGCTGAATGCATAGTCGTTGACTCTGGAAACACCAAAATTGTAAAAATCTTTCTGTTTATTGCTTAAAAAAACACCTCCAAAGAAACGAACATAAATTTGTTTAGCTTGTTTGTAAAATTTACGATAAGTATATGAAAAATTCAATTTTGAAAATTCATCACTGGCTTGGATTTGAGAAAATAAAGACTGAGTCAAAGCGCTGCTGAAATTACTTTTTACATAATTTAATTCAAACAAGTTAAAATCGGGCAAATTTGACTGATCTTTTGCACTTTCCCGTTTTAAGGAAACATATCGAAGTCCTATGGAAGATCTTCTATTGTCACTAATTCCGTAGGGGCGAAAATACCAATTAAGCACAGGAGAAAATCTGAAGTATCTTAAGTTTGGGGCATAATGATATGATTCAAAAGAAGCCCCATAAGTTGTCTGGCTTAGTGACTGATTTTGAAAAAAATTTTTTTGATATAGTTGAATTTTCCCGTTTAGTGTGTTTGTTTTTGAAGAAAACAGTGGGGATATACTAAAAAAGAATGGGTGTTTCATCGCAAGCCCATTATTTAACATCAATCCTGCTTGAAGTCCATCATAAGCATTAAAGCTTACGTCAGGAACCATAAACCACTGAGAATAGTGGCTGTTAGGAATGTCTTCGAATAAACTAAATTTTATATTTCTTAGAGATTTAGACCCCTTAGACTTGATGTTATTGTTGTTTAGATTTACTTCTACAATGTCTTGGTCAGGGTTGATGACAATTTTATCTGCAAATTGATTTTCAATTCGAAGATTTTGTGAATACAACCCACCTGACATCCACATTGTATGAACCAATGAATCTCCTTTAAGAAGAGCGATAGGAATAGGCGTAGTCGAAGATGTGCGGTTAATGATTTTGTAAAGTGTTTCTTTTGAATCTACTTGACTTGTTCTTACAGCATAGTCATTTAATGTATACTCTGATAAATATTCATCGAAGTACCAAGAAGCACGACCCTTTGTTTTGTTTAAAACAATATTTTTAAAACTGATGTGCTCAAGAATTTTGCTTGAATTTTGAAAGAAATATGATTGAATACAATCATCAACCACTTTAGTGCCCTCTGATTTTTGCAAAATTTTGAGTCCCAGTCCTGCTTTTGAAGGATTTGCAATTTTTCTATTGTATTTTGAGAGTTGATTGTTCGGTGTGTTTAGGGGTTGGCTTACATTCTGTCGAGCTGCAAAACCAGCTAATAAAAAGTATCGATCGTTAAACTTTGCTTTAGAAAACCCATAATTTCGAAATCCAGGGATTTTATCAAAGTTTCCAACTAATTTCAAATCCGCTTGATGGGTGTCAATATATCTCATAAACAAATACTGTGCGAGACCATCTACCAACCAAGGCTGATTACGATAAGTGACAAGACTATTTTCCCTAACCATTGAAAAAATAAGTGTTTTAGCCATTTTAAGGGTCAGTATTTGATCAGGAGGCAAAGGTTTTAGAGTGTTGTACAATAAGTCAATTCCGACAATTGGGTGATTGTCATACTGATCAGACTGAAGAAGCCATGTTTTTGTTTCGTCTAGGGGGAAATATGAATTTATAAAATGAATGAGTTGTTCTACACTCTCTTTGGCGTCTTGAAGGTGTTTCTGTTTATCGGCAAGATCAGTGATAAACTGGTATTTTCTGATCTGAAGCGTGTCGAACTTAGAGTCATTGTTTAACACAAATGGAATTTTTTTTACATACTTGTTTTTACTCAACCAATTTGAAAATCCTTCATTACTTGATAATTCACCTGAAACTGAAATGGCTAATTTCATCTCTTCAGGGAAACGAATTGCTAGGTGTTGATGCGAGGGATTTAAACTGATGTCGTCATATCCTAGATTTGAGTCAAGGGTCCATGAACCGTCTTTATGAAGGTAAGCAAATAACAGTTGCCAGTTGTCCAATATGAGCTCTTTTTTGTTTGTGATTCCGTACCCTGTGAAGTGATCGCTAGGAAGGTTTAATGTGTAATTGGTTGAAATTGAAATAGAGGAGTTTGGCTCAATAACTTCAGGGAGTAAAATCTCGACGATATCTGGCTGGTTTTCCAGTCGTTTCCAAGAAAGAATTTTGAGATGATTATAAAAATTCAAAATAGATGTATTGCCTTTTTCTGAGGGCAATGATTTTTCGAATCGGAAGTTGTAATCATCAGATAATTGATTAGATAGGGGAGATCCAGAGTCAGAATATGCATGATTCCAGTCATTGACATATATTCTATCTAATCCTTTCGTGCTATGATTATAGAAAACCATTTTTTGATGCACCGATATTTTTTTTTGTGCGGGATCAAAAACAGCATCTGTTTGGTAAGTGTGCTGAGCAAAGATTTGAGAAAACGCCATCAGAAGACCAACAGCGATAAAATTTGATTTCATTAAAAATTGGGGCCTGTTTCTTGAGCTGCGTAGAATTTTTCGAGAATGGAAATAACCTCATCTGTAGTATCTACACATGAGAACAATTCTATATCTTCTTCACTAATTTTCTTCATATCAAGAAGTGTTTTTTTGATCCAGTCCATCATTCCGGACCAAAAAGAGGTGCCTACCATGATTATGGGAAACTTTTTGATTTTTAGAGTTTGTATCAAGGTCAGTGCTTCGAACAGTTCATCTAAAGTTCCAAATCCACCTGGCATTACGATGAATGCCTGGGAATATTTAACAAACATCACCTTTCGAACAAAAAAATAATCAAAATTTAATACCTTATCCTGATCTATATAAGGATTGTTATTTTGTTCAAAAGGCAAATCAATATTTAAACCAACAGAAACTCCTCCACCTTGTTGAGCGCCTTTGTTTGCAGCTTCCATGATCCCTGGTCCACCACCAGTGATCACACCAAAACCTAGTTTTACAACTCGTTCAGCAATTTCAGTAGCCTGTTTGTAATCATTCTCTTCTGGCTTTGTTCGAGCAGAGCCAAAAATAGACACACATGGGTTTAGTAATCCCATTTGTTCAAAACCATTGACAAATTCGCCCATGATTTTGAAAAGCATCCATGAATTTTTTGTCTTAAGTTCGTTAAGTCCTTTTCCGTTGTTTTCTATCATAATATGCAGACTCTAATTTAGTTCTTTTTTTAAATACTTTCCCGTATGGCTGTTTTTATTTGCAGCAATTTGTTCAGGTGTTCCTGTTGAACATACATTTCCACCTTTAAACCCTCCCTCTGGTCCAATATCAATAATATAGTCTAAGGTTTTTATGACATCCATATTGTGCTCTATTACAAGAACAGTATTTCCTTTATCGACCAGTTTTTTCAATACATCTAATAAAACTCTGATGTCTTGAAAGTGCAACCCCGTGGTTGGCTCATCTAAAATGTAAAAAGTATTTCCTGTGTCCTTTTTAGAAAGTTCGCTCGCCAATTTAATTCTTTGTGCTTCTCCTCCAGAAAGGGTGGTGGATTGTTGGCCCAATGTGATGTAACCCAGTCCTACATCTTGGATTGTTTTAAGTTTTCTATAAATCTTAGGATATGGTTCAAAAAAAGTACATGCTTCGTTGATCGTCATATTGAGCACATCATTGATGTTTTTGTTGCGATAACGAATTTCAAGAGTTTCTCTATTAAATCTTTTACCCTGACAATCATCACAATGTACATAAACATCAGGAAGAAAATTCATTTCAATCGTTTTTAAACCAGCGCCTTGACAAGTTTCACATCGACCTCCAACCACATTAAAACTAAAACGTCCGGGTTTATAGCCCCTAATTAGCGACTCAGGTGTTTTGGCAAAAAGACTTCGAATTTCGCTAAACACTCCTGTATAAGTAGCAGGATTACTTCGTGGGGTACGTCCAATGGGTGCCTGGTTGATGTCAATAACTTTATCAATGTGTTCTAAACCTTTTACAGTTTGATAGGGAAGGGGCGTTTGTACTCCGTTATAAAAATGGTTGTTTAAAATAGGGTAGAGGGTTTCATTAATCAAACTCGATTTGCCACTCCCAGAAACTCCAGTTACGCCAATCATTAATCCTAAAGGAAAACGCACGTCAATGTTCTTAAGATTGTTTCCAGAACAATTTTTTAAATAAAGATTTTTTCCATTACCTTTTCTTCTTTGTTTAGGTACTTTTATTTCCTCTAAACCATTGAGAAACAAGGCTGTTGTATTGGATAATTGTTTAAATGATTTAGGGTCACCCTGAGCAATGACTTGGCCGCCATGTTTACCAGCTTTTGGACCTAAGTCTATTAAGAAATCTGCTTTCTCCATCACCTCCTTGTCATGCTCCACAACGATGACCGTATTACCCAAATCACGCAATGACAACAACGACTGAATAAGACGGTTGTTGTCTCTTTGGTGAAGACCAATACTGGGTTCGTCTAAGATGTATAGCACACCTACAAGCTGAGCACCTATCTGAGTAGCCAAACGGATGCGTTGAGATTCGCCACCAGAGAGAGATTTGGAATTTCTATTAAGGGATAAATATTCTAACCCTACATTAATTAAAAACTGGGTTCTTTTTTTGATTTCAAGAACCACTCCAGAGGCTATAGCCTTTTGTTTTTTGGAAAGTTTTTTTTCTATAGTTTCAATCCAGTGATGGAGTTGCAACAAATCCATAGAAACCAAATCGGCTATGTTTTTGTCAGCGATTTTAAAATGCAGCGCTGTTTTATTGAGGCGAGCTCCATTGCATTCTGTACACTGAATTTCATTCATGTAAGATTTTGCCCATCTTTTTAGAGAAGCAGATTGACCGTCTTTAAATTGTAATTTTAAAAAAGGGATAATCCCATCATAATCGATTTGATAATTACGTGTAACACCCAGTGATTTTGAAGCGACTGAAAACTGTTCTTTGCCACCATATAGAATCACATCTAGCGCTTCCTTCGGAATTTTTGAAATCGGATCATTCAAAGAAAATTTGTAATAGAGTGCAATGCTTTCGAGTTGTTTAAATGTCCAATTGTTTTTAAAAGAACCTATGGGTTTGATCCCACCAGCCTCAATCGATTGTTTTGGGTCTGGAATGATTTTATCCAAATCGACTTCGAACAAGCTGCCAAGCCCACTACAGTTGATACACATCCCTTTAGGGGAATTGAAAGAAAAACTATTTGGTTCTGGCTCAGGATAAGCCATCCCTGTTGAGGGACACATCAATTTACGGCTAAAATAACGTACCTCTTCATTATTAGCATCCCAAACCATCATGGTATCATTCCCATGATACATGGCCGTTTCCAAGCTTTCTTTCAGCCTTTTTACGGTGGAAGGTTTGTTGTCATTTGGAATTAACCTGTCAATTACAATTTCTATATCGTGTGTTTTGTAACGGTCTAGTTTATAACCGGGTTTCAGGTCTACAAAATTGCCATTCACTCGAACTCGACTGAAACCTTGTTTGATAATGTTAGAAAACAACTCCCTGTAGTGACCTTTGCGAGCTCTGACTACAGGTGCCAAAAGAATGATTTTTTTCTGATTGTATTGTTTAAGAATTAATTGTTGAATTTCTTCATCACTGTATTGGACCATTTTTTCACCAGTCGCACTGCTGTATGCCTCAGAAGCACGGGCAAATAACAATCTTAAAAAATCATAGATTTCTGTAATGGTTCCAACCGTTGAGCGAGGGCTCTTGTTGGTTGTTTTTTGCTCAATAGCAACTACAGGAGACAAACCATCTATTTTATCAACATCTGGCCGTTCTAATCCTCCAATAAATTGACGAGCATAAGCAGAAAAAGTTTCTATATATCTTCGTTGACCCTCCGCATAAATTGTATCAAATGCTAGTGACGATTTACCACTACCAGAAAGCCCTGTAATAACAGTTAATGCATCTCTAGGAATGGATACATCTATATTCTTTAAGTTGTGCTCGCGGGCACCTTTTACAACAATTTTTTCTTCCATAGAAACCAAACTCGCAATATAAGGTTTTAACAGGAAACTAGTGTTGTAAACGCATCAATTGTTTTATGAAAAATGAGTTTGTAAGTCCTCAAAAAAATCATAAAATGAGGATCTATAAAAAGTGTAATCTTTTGAAAGAATTTCTACAGAGTGCCCCATGTTAGACATGTTTTTTCTGCGTGACATCATCTCTAAAATAGCTTCTAACCCCTCAAGAGAAGCATACTGATTAAGCCAGTTGTGGTGTTCCATAGCTATTAGATAGCGCTGAGCCGAAAGAGGCATATGAGAAATATACTTGTGTAGTACATTTTGAACTTTTTGACTGAAATCAGTTAGTGGGTTTCCGGAAATAGACTCAAAATCATAAGCTAAAAAGTGATCATAAAACAAATCTACAATGACTCTTGAGCGATGTCGATATTCTTTAAATAACGATGATCGTAATCGACGTGTTATTGGGTGAGTGTCTGTAAATTGGTCGATGGCTCGATGCATTTGTACACCAGAACATATTGATTTGGGAAGAAGTCTTAAATCTTTGTTTGCAACATGATCTCCAATGAAGTTCCCAACCAATAAACCATCATCGTGGTGAGATAAATATAAGTGCGCTAGGTAGTTCATCGCCCAAATATAAGCGATAGACTTACTATGTTTTATATCTTTGTCGATCTTATGACATTAATAAATTCTATTTCAGGCATCAGAGGCACCATTGGAGGGTTCGCAGGTGAAAATCTCACTCCAATAGATGCGGTTCGTTTTGCTAGTGCGTATGGCGCTTGGCTCTTGTCTCAACACAGCAAACCCAGTGTGGTTGTTGGACGTGATGCACGAATTTCTGGTCCCATGTTGCAAAATTTGGTTCAAGAAACCTTGGTGGGCCTAGGAATCGACATCGTAGATGTAGGTCTTTCGACAACCCCCACTGTTGAAATGGAGGTTGTACGTCAAAACGCACAGGGTGGGATTATCCTGACAGCCAGTCATAATCCAAAAGCTTGGAATGCATTAAAGTTGTTAAACGATTCGGGAGAATTTTTAGATGCAGAAGCTGGTAAGACCATTACTGACATCAGTCAACAGCTCGATCAAATCAATTTCGCCGATGTCGATGCCTTGGGTGTTATCATTAAGGAAAATAATGCTTTACAGTTTCATATAGACGCCGTTTTGTCCTTGCCTTTGGTGCAAACTGAAAAAATTCGTTCAAACTCTTTTAGAGTAGTTGTAGATGCTGTCAATTCGAGTGGGGGTGTTGCTATTCCAAAACTTCTAGAAGCCCTTGGAGCAGAAGCCATTCCGATTCATTGTGAACCTACGGGTGATTTTCAACACAACCCTGAACCATTGGCTCAACACCTCACAGACCTTTCTAAAGCAGTTGTTCAACATCAAGCAGACTTTGGAATTGCTGTTGACCCAGATGTGGATAGATTGGTATTTGTTGATGAAAACGGTGTGTTGTTTGGAGAAGAATACACACTTGTTGCATGTGCTGATTATGTGTTGTCCAAAAAAGCTGGAAACACGGTTTCAAATTTATCTTCAACAAGAGCCTTGGCAGAAGTCACAGAAAATCATGGGGGTAGTTATCTTGCCAGTGCTGTTGGTGAAGCTCATGTGGTGGCAGCTATGAAAAAAACAAATGCCATCATTGGAGGTGAAGGAAATGGGGGTGTGATATATCCTGATCTACATTACGGTAGAGATGCTCTGGTTGGTGTTGCACTGTTTTTATCATTGTTGTCTGAAAAAAAATGCAAAGTTTCATCCTTGCGTGAAACTTATCCTAATTGGGTGATGAGAAAAGATAAATTGCCATTAGACTCCTCAAAAAATGTAGATGATTTGTTAGATGCGATGGCAAAACACTTTAGCAATGAAATAGTAACGACGATAGATGGCGTAAAAGTAGATTTTGATCATGGGTGGGTGCATTTAAGAAAATCTAACACCGAACCTATTATACGTATTTATGCAGAAGCTAAATCTGAGGCTGAGTTAGAGGCTTTGGTAAGAGAAGTTAAAAAGGTATTAAGCGCTTATTAAGACTTCATGAACTTGAAACGATTGTGTGACCAGAGATAATAATTTGGGTTCTCTCTTATTTGTTTTTCAAGCTCAATAGTAAAAGCATCTGTAATGGCATTTTCTTTTTCCTTTGCAGGTTCGTCTGATAATACAATCAAATCAGTTTCATAGTAACCTCTTTTGACTTTACGAACCTTGGCCATAATCACAGGAACATCATTTTCTTTTGCCAAACGTTCCGCTCCAGTAAACACAGGCACCTCAGCACCTAAAAATTCTCTGAAATAGGTTTTTGATTTTACTCTAGGAGACTGATCGCTTGCAAACCCATAGAATGCTAAATGGTTCTGTGAAAGGTGTTTCTTTATGGTAAGAATGGTTTCTCTTCTTGGAATTAAGAAAGCTCCGTACCGTCTTCTCGCCTTGCGGATCAATTTGTCAAAATGCGGATTCGATAATGGGGTATATATTCCATAAGCAGTATGATCTGAATAGTAACCCAAAGACAGCAGCCATTCATAACTCGCGTAATGCCCACACATTATGAATATAGACTTGTTTTTTGCTGCCAAAGAAGTCAACAACTCAGTATTGTGAACAACAAATCGCTTTTGGATTTGTTTTTTAGACATGGTAAGTGACTTGAATGTCTCTAAATACATATCGCAGAAATGTCGGTAAAAAGCTTTTTCAATGACTTTCAGACGATCAAAATCTTCATCATAACCTGCAATAGAAAGGTTTTTTGCAACCATTCCCCTTCTGTATCTAATTATATGATAAAGAAAAAACGACAACCCATCGGAAAATATGTAAAGCATACGGAAAGGCATTAATGCGATCCCATAAATCAGTGGTAGACTTAAAATAAATCCTATTTTTTTCATGGGCACTTCTTGATGAGGTTTGATTTTTTATTGGTTGTCAAAGATATATATTTGACACCAAAGCTGATTGGTCATGCAAATACTTTGGGTACTTATTTTAGTAAATGTTTTAATTTCTTATTTAGGATTTAAAAATCCATCTTTTTTTAATCGATATAAATTTCATGTTGGAAGCATCTTAAAAGGGGAACAAACAAGACTTTGGTCCTCAGGTTTCTTGCACGTTGATTCAACCCACTTGTTGTTTAACATGTTTACCCTTTATATTTTTGGAAAGGTTGTTTTGATGGATTTGGGGGGCACTCTGTTTATAATTCTATATGTGTTTTCTTTGTTTGTGGGTAACTATTTTACCTTTCGCAATCATAAATCAGAACCACAATACTCGGCTGTTGGCGCGAGCGGAGCTGTTTCAGGAATTGTATATGCATCGATTCTATTGTTTCCTGAAATGAAATTAGCGTTATTAATTTTCCCAATACCCCTTCCTGGTTATGTGTTTGGAATTGGCTACTTAGCTTATAGTTTATTTGGAATGAAAAAACAAATCGGTAATATAGGACATGCTGCTCACTTTGGAGGTGCTGTAGCAGGACTTTCAGGTGTTTTGATTATTAAACCTGAAATTATGATCTCACAAACCCTTCTGGTTGTATTGTTATTGGTGCCAGTATTTGCCTATGCACTTCTTAGAAAAAGAGGTGTCTTATGAATCAGTAAGTGATTTCTCAATTTCGGCAGATAATTCATTTACATCACGACCACGGTAAATAACGACGCCGTTTTCGTCTAACAAAAACAACTCTGGAATGGCATTTACACTATAGTCCTTAGCAATAGGCTCATTCCAATATTTTAGATTGGATACATGAGTCCAATTTAAATTATCCGCTTTGATTGCATCTATCCACCGGACCACATCTCTGTCTAGGGACACACTAATCATGCTAAGGCCATTGTCTTTAAATTGATTGTGCATATTAACCAAGCGGTCACTTTGCATTCGACAAGGCTTGCACCAAGAAGCCCAAAAATCAATCACAGTAAGTTTGCTTTTTACTTCTTTCAAAGAAACCAAATCCCCTGTA
>Ga0208127_1000707_pt1 | contig 17077 bp, 13 predicted proteins | sample ETNtaG_6_FD_185751 | JGI IMG/M metagenome (GOLD analysis project Ga0208127, IMG submission 185751) | Marine microbial and viral communities from oxygen minimum zone, Eastern Pacific Ocean - ETNP201306SV45 (SPAdes) (version 2) | ecosystem: Environmental > Aquatic > Marine > Oceanic ...
GGTTTGGTAAGTTGGCGAATTTGTTCAACATAGGCTTCTCGCATCGTTGGTGGAATGGCGATCATAGCTGCACGATCGTACCAGGCATCTGCTTGAGTGATACCTGCTTTGAGGTTGAAGATATCACCTTCAATGATTGTAAACGGTTCGCTTGTGTGATGAATCTGTTCATGAATCGTCTCACGAGTAACGTCCAATTTGTTCTCTTCGAAGAATGCTTGAATCGCTTCTTCGACCATTTCAAGCCCAACCACGGTATATCCTTGGCCTGCAAACCAGAGCATATCGAGCGACTTTCCGCATAATGGGACAAGGACTTCATCACCTTTTTTTGAATCGATTCGTCCCCAATACTTTGTCAATAAATCATTGTAGACGTCTCGATGCCATCCGATCTGCTGCGTTTGCCATCGATTGTGCCAAAACGCCATGCAAACCACATCTGATTGGGGGCGATGACTGATGGTCAGTAACGGACCTTTTGGCGTGTAATCGTTCTCCAGATACGCTGGAGAGGATCGTAGTATCGATCGACAACACGTTCCTTCAGTTGGATAATCGCATCATCGGTGATTTGAATTCCTGCAGGACAGACTTCTGTACAGCATCGTGTAATGTTGCAGTATTCAACACCGAATTCCTTCTTGATTTCTGGAATACGGTCTTCCGTATCAAGCGGGTGCATTTCGTATTGTGCAAGACGTACGAGGTTTCGTGGTCCTGCAAATTCATCAAACATCTCATGATCTCGAAGAACGTGACATGTATTGACACAAAGGAAGCACTCAATACACTCTCGGAAGTGTTGAACACGGTCAGCTTCCATTTGATTGAATTGCCAATCCATTTCTTCTGGACCGTTGATTGGTGCAATACGTTGAGCAACATCATAGTTCCAAGAAACATCCGTCACCAAGTCCTTGATGTGGGGGAAGGTCTTCATCGGTCGAATTTCGATCGGCTTTCCTTCAGGCGTTTCTGCAACAACATCGCTCATTCGAGTCATGCACATCAAGCGTGGTCGGCCGTTGATTTCTGCTGAACAGGAACCACACTTACCTGCCTTACAATTCCAACGAACAGCCATATCAGGTTCTTGCTCGTGTTGAATACGATGCATACAATCAAGAACGACCATGCCTTCATCGAGTGTAATTTCATATTCTTCGAGATTGGTTTCTCCATCTTCTCCACGAGCGACTTTGAACGTCTGCTTTCTTCCTTTCAATGACATCACTTGCCACCTCCTTGTTCTTTGGCACGCTCAGCGATCATGGCCTTGACCTCCTTGATGACATCTTGAAGATCATCGCGCATTTCTTCGACAGGCTCTTGTCGAATCTTGATTTCACCTTCTTCCATCCAGATGATGTTGAGCGTCTTACCCCAGTATTCATCCTCTGGTGTTGGCATGTCCTCTCGAGTGTGACCTCCACGGCTTTCTTCTCGAGTGAGGGCTGCAAGCGTACAGGCACGGGAAACATCAGCCATGTTGATCAAATCAAGGGCTTGATGCCAACCTGAGTTGTATCGGCGGCTCGTTCCTGGGAAGGACGCCATCGCACGTTCTTTGAAGGCTGTAAGGTCATCCAATGCTTCTTCAAGTTCGTTCTTGGTTCGGATGATTCCAACCTTATGTTGCATCATTTCTCGCATTTCATCGTAAATCATACCTGGGTTTTCGCCACCTTCTCGTGCAAGTGGTGCAAGCATGTCTTCAATCGCCTTGTTGACTTGCGCATCATCAATGCTTGGCTGAGCAAGATCCGTTGCTCGCTCTGCTGCAAATTCACCAGCACGCTTTCCAAAGGTAATCAAATCGGAGAGGGAGTTTCCACCAAGACGGTTTGCACCGTGGAGTCCGGATGCAGCCTCTCCACAAGCGAACAGGCCAGGAACGGTTGTCTCTTGCGATTCAGCATCAACTCGAATACCACCCATGATGTAGTGTGCAGTCGGCCCAACTTCCATGGCATCCTTGGTGATGTCAACACCGGCTAATTCCATGAATTGGTGATACATGGAGGGAAGTTTCTTCTTGATCGCTTCTTCACCACGATGTGAAATATCGAGGAAAGCTCCGCCGTGTGGTGAACCCCGTCCCGCTTCAACTTCGGCCTTGATCGCTTTCGCAACGACGTCACGAGTCAAGAGTTCGGGTGGTCGTCGAACGGTTGCAAGTTTACCACTCACGACCTCTTCGACCCATTGGTCTGCTTCTTCGATGGTTTCAGCATGATCGCCTTGGAACATTTCTGGAACATAGTTGAACATGAATCGATCGCCTTCGCTGTTGGTCAATCGACCACCTTCACCGCGAACACCTTCTGTGACGAGAATACCACGAACGGATGGTGGCCAGACCATTCCCGTTGGATGGAATTGAACGAATTCCATATCTCTCAGTTCTGCGCCTGCCCATAGTGCAAGTGCATGGCCATCGCCTGTGTATTCCCACGAACCTGAACAAACGCTCCAGCATCGTGTACTGCCTCCCGTGGCAAGAATTACCGACTTTGCTGAGAAGGCGTGGAAGTCACCATCAACACGAGTGTAAGCGACGCAACCAGTAACGCGATCACCTTCCTTCAGGAGGTGACGAACGGTGTATTCCATGAAGATATCAATGCCTTCGTGAATACCTCGTTCCTGGAGTGTACGAATAATTTCGAGACCTGTAGCGTCACCTACGTGCGCAAGTCGTGGGAATGTATGCCCTCCGAAGTTGCGTTGATTGATGAGATGCTTTTGTGTTCGATCGAAGACAGCACCCCATTGTTCGAGTTCACGAACCCGATCAGGTGCTTCTTTGGCATGGAACTCAGCCATGCGCCAGTCAGCAAGCCACTTGCTCCCTTTCATGGTGTCATGGAAGTGAACCTTCCAACTATCACGAGGGTCAGCATTCTGTAGGGCTGCAGCACAACCACCTTCGGCCATGACCGTGTGGGCCTTACCGAGAAGAGACTTCGTAATGATCGCAGTCTTCGCACCGCTTCGTGCTGCTTCGATGGCAGCTCGCAGGCCAGCACCACCAGCGCCGATGACAACGACATCGTATTCGTGTTTGGTATATGTTTCACTCATCTTGTTCACCCCACCAAAACAAAGGCTATGTCACTGATGTGCCCTTGATCAACAGCAATGGTCCAAAGATCGCCAAGGAAGACAAAGCCGAGGCTTGTCCAGAACCAAAATCCGTGTGAGCGATTGAACACACTGATTCGCTTGAAGAGACGACCGCGTAGCGCAGAAATTCCACTCGCCCATCGGTCAAGGCTGCCCCCTGCAAGGTGGCGAAGTGCGTGACAGGAAGTCACGTACATGGTCAAAAGGAAGGCTTCAGTAGCCATGATGAACGTACCAATGGAGAAGCCCCAGCCTGTATCAAAGTGCAACGTATGGGTCACATCCCACCACTTGATGACGATGATGATCATCGCAGCATAGAGGAAATAACGGTGAAGGTTGTTGAAGATGAACAACCGCTTCTCGCCACCATATCCAATCTTCTTGTTGATGTCAGGTTCATCGACCCAGCAACCGGTTGGTGATTGGAAGAAGGTTCGATAGTAGACGCGACGCATGTAGTAGCACGTTCCTCGGAATCCGAATGGAATCCAAAGAACCAGAATGGCTGCGTTGACCCAACTAGGTGCATCGTTTTCTCCCCATTCTTTGAGGCCGAAGAGTTCCCATTCGAGGATGTTTGGCGAGAAGATCGGTGAGACGACCTTTGAACCTTCAAGCTCGTAGTCGATGCTCTCAGGAAAAAGAATCAATCGCCATGCAGTGTAAATCAGAGCAGCGGTGAGGGCAAGACCCATCCAGAAGGGTTGCGCCCACCACTTATCGATTCGGTCGGTACGTCCAAGCCCGTTAATCACGGGGAGTTTGATGCCTTCGCCCATAGGTTCACACCCTCCCCTTACAGGGGAGATAGTTATTCCAACAACTTGGGGTCTTTGAGGTTGGCCCTTCGCTCGTGTGCAACGTTTGAAAGAAAACCAATGGTAATTCGAACGATTAAGCCAGTTCGTCCCATCGAACTTCTGCTTCAACCATCTCGATTTCTTCAACATCCATTTGTGCGAGTTGCAACTTTCCAGAGAGTTCATCGTTGACAGCATGCCAGTAGGAATAGGCTTCAATAACCCAAATTCCGGATTCACGTGTACCATTTCCGCTGCCCTTGACGCCACCAAACGGAAGGTGAGCTTCAGCACCCGTTGTGGAGTTGTTGATTCCAGTCATACCGGCCTTAATTCCAGTCTTGAAGCGATATGCTTCAAGCCGTTCATTGGTGTAAATGGCTGAGGACAAACCATAGGGGCTTGCGTTGGCCAAGTGGAGTGCATGATCGAAGTCATCTGCCTTGACCAAGGTGATCGCAGGTCCGAACATTTCCTCGTGGAAGCATCGCATGTCTTCAGTAACATCTGCATAGACGTGTGGCCACATGAACACGCCGTCTTCTGCGGTTCCAACAAAGCCTGATGGTTTGTTGTCCGATGAGATTCGTCCTTGACCGTAGAGTTTGGTTGCACCATCCTCTTCGCAGATTTGAATGACTTCTAGGAAATCGTTTGCGTACTTCTCAGATAGCATTGAGCCGTAGAGGACTCCTTCATGCTCGAGGGAATCGCCGATTCGGGTCGAGTGAACCTTGTCCATCAGTTTCGAAACGAATTCGTCGTAGATATCCTTGTGGATGATGAGGTTTCCAAGCGATGTACAACGTTGACCTGCCGTTCCGAATCCAGCCCAATATGCTCCTTCAACAGCGTTCTCGAGGTTCGCAGATGGCATAATCACGAGTGGATTCTTTCCACCGAGTTCGAGCGAACACGAGACGAGGTTTCGTCCACATACTTCGCCGATCATCTTTCCAACAGCCGTTGAACCGGTGAATGAAATCTTGTTGACACGACCTTCATCGACAGCATCGATGAGGTGCTGCCCTGCTCCACTGCCCTTGCCATGAACAAGATTGATGACACCATCTGGCAATCCAGCTTGGTGCATGATCCGAGCAAGTGCAAACGAAAGCAATGGCGAATCTTGAGGCGACTTCCATACGCAGGTGTTTCCACACATAATGGCTGGAATCATCTTCCAGAATGGAACTGCAGAAGGGAAGTTGCAAGCATTGATGATTCCACAAACACCAAGCGGCCGCCGATAGGTGAACAATTCCTTGTCTGGAAGTTCTGAATTGACCGTTTGACCGTAGAGTCGTCGACCTTCAGATTGGAAAAACAAGCAGGTGTCAATGGCTTCTTGGATTTCTCCACCACATTCTTTCAGTGTCTTTCCAATTTCACGTGCTTGAAGGCGAACGAGATCATCCTTGTGCTCCATCAGGAGTCGTCCCATGTTGCCGATGATTTGTCCGCGGGTTGGAGCAGGTGTTGCAGCCCATGCAGGGAATGCAGCATGAGCGGCATCGAGGGCGGCGTTAACGTCATCCTTCGTCGAGAGTGGAAATGCACCGAGAACATCGCTAAGCATTGCCGGGTTACGTGATTCAAAGGTTGCACCGTCGCTCGATTCAGCGAGTTGTCCATTGATGATATTGAACCCCTTTACACTCGGGCGATTTTTTGGATTGTTGGCTTCAAGAAATGTCAGACCTGCTTCAAGAACGTGGACCATGAACCCCCGAGTTGAAGACCCATCATGAAGGCTACGATTCAATCGCATGAAATTCATAAGGGATTTTCCGAACTCATGGTTTTAGTACTCTCGCAACTTGGAACAGGTATGTCCGGCGAAGATAACGAAGTATCATTACGAGTAGCAAAGGCCATTCCTTCCGATGTGGGGCATGGCCGTGCCAGAATTTCAGGAGAACATGGGCTTGACCTCAAGCCTGGTGACATCGTTGAAATCAAGGGTGAAAAGCGATCAACTGCAGCAATCTATTGGCGTAGTCGTCCAGAAGATGCGAAGATGGATATCGTTCGCATCGATGGAATCATCCGCAAAAATGCAGGCGTTAGTCTTGGAGATCGTGTGACCATCGCCAAGGCAGAAGCGAAAGAGTGCACAAAGCTCACCCTCTCCCCCGTCATGGCCAACAAGCAGAAGGTCAAGTTCGGTCCAGGAATCGAGGGCTTTGCCCGACGTGGTCTTTCCAAGCGCCCTGTCATGGCAGGTGACAGAATCTTCATTCCAGGCATGACCTTGTTTGCCGAGGCTTTGCCTTTCGCCGTCGTTCAGACCACACCAAAAGGCATCGTCAAGGTCACCAGTGACACGGACATCATCATCAAAGATGAAGCCATTGACGACGAAGATGTCGGCCAATCGGAAGGTATCACCTATGAGGACGTTGGCGGAATTGGCCAGCAATTGCAAAAAGTTCGAGAAATGATTGAACTGCCGCTCAAGCATCCTGAGTTGTTCCGACGTCTCGGTATCGACCCTCCAAAAGGTGTCCTGCTCCACGGCCCTCCAGGTACTGGGAAAACGATGATTGCAAAGGCTGTTGCTACTGAAGTAAACGCTCACTTCAAGGCGATCAACGGTCCTGAAATCATATCAAAGTACTATGGTGAATCGGAAAAACAACTCCGTGAGATTTTCGATGAGGCGAGTGAAAAGGCACCTGCGATTATCTTCATCGATGAAATCGATTCAATCTGTCCAAAGCGAGAAGATGTTAGTGGCGAGGTTGAGCGACGTGTTGTTGCTCAAATGTTAACGCTGCTCGATGGAATGCAAGGAAGAGACAACGTTGTCGTTATTGGTGCGACCAACCGCCGAGATGCCCTCGATCCAGCACTCCGTCGTGGTGGACGTTTCGACCGTGAAATCGAGATTGGTGTGCCCGACCGTGAAGGCCGAAAGGAAATCATGGAAGTTCACACACGTCAGATGCCGATAGCAGACGACTTTGAAGTGAACTGGGTGCTCGACAACACCTACGGATTCGTCGGTGCTGACCTCGCAGCGTTGGTGCGAGAAGCTGCCATGAAGGCGCTTCGAAGGTATTTGCCAGAAATCGACCTCGATGAGGAAACAATCCCTCCTGAAGTTCTTGAGAAGATGGAAGTACGAATGAGTGATTTCCGAGATGCAATCAAGGATATCGAACCTTCTGCACTCCGCGAAATCTATGTCGAAGTTCCTGAAATTGCCTGGGATGAAGTCGGTGGACTCGATGAGGTCAAAGACCGACTCAAGGAATCGGTTGAATGGCCACTCACCAAACCAGAAATCTTCGAACACTTCAACATTAAACCGCCGCGAGGTATTGTTCTCTTCGGTGCGCCAGGAACTGGTAAAACTCTCCTTGCGAAGGCGATTGCCAATGAAGCACAAGCGAATTTCATCTCCATTAAAGGTCCTGAAATGATTTCAAAGTGGGTCGGTGAATCCGAGCGAGGCATTCGTGAGATTTTCAAGAAAGCAAAGCAATCCTCGCCGTCAATCATTTTCCTTGACGAATTTGAATCCATTGCCAGCATGCGAAACGCCTCGAACGGAGAGGGAAGCGACGTAGGTAACCGAGTCGTCAACCAACTTCTCGCAAGCATGGACGGGGTTGAATCGCTCGATGGTGTCATTGTCGTTGCAGCGACAAACCGTCCTGAGATGATCGACCCTGCGCTTCTACGAAGTGGCCGATTTGAACGTGTCCTTCACGTCCCACCGCCAGATGCGTCAGCCCGAGAAGCGATTTTCGAAATCCACTCAAGTGGCATGCCGCTCTCGAAATTCTCCATCAAGGATCTCCTTTCCAACATGGATGGATTTACGGGTGCTGATATCGAAGCTGTCTGCCGAGAAGCTGCGTTGATCGCCATGCGTGAGAACAAGAAAAAGGTCGCAAAGAAGCACTTTGATGAAGCCATCACCCGTGTTCGTCCAACCGTTACACCTGAAATGCTTGAGTACTACCAGAAGATGGAAACTCGGCTGACATCAGGTCTTTCAAACATCAAACGCAATCGAGACTACGGTTTCGGTATCGAAACTATGTGAGCACGGAAACGGTCAAGGCCTTTCTTCGCTGACCAACCAGCAAGGCGAGAAGCATGTCATCGAGTTTCGGTCAAGAAATGCTTGGACGCACCGTCCAGGATAAGAAGGGCAAGGAACTTGGTACACTTGCCGATCTCGTCATCGATGTATCCAATGGTGAAATCTCTGAACTGTTGGTGCGATGTGCGAGCAACATTGATGCAAACCGTTTACCTTTCCCGCAGAAAGATGGTTCAGTAGCCATCCCGTCAACCGAAGTCGCCTCATTTGGGGCAGTAATTATGCTCAAACTCTGATGAGCATTTTCGCAACAGGGTTGGACAACCTTCTAAACCGATGTGAAACCGTGTCTGTATGAACGGTGTACTAGGGAGGTGGGGAAATGGCGGCCGAGCGAAGCAAGAATTTGAAGCGAATTGGTCTCCAATTTGCATTCTGGGCAGTTCTTGGTATCCTCTTGCTTACCATTCTACAGAATTTCATCAACCTTAGTCAGACCACACAATTGTCAGCTTATGATGATGATTGGGACGATATGTCTGCGTTCCGCGAGGACATCAATGCGATGGGGGTTGAAACCAAGTCGTTGGTAAGCAGCCCACTCCTTTTGGCAGATATTGAAGATCCTCGAAATACAACGTTTGTCGTCGCAGGTGTTGAACGAGATACGCTCTCGTTCCCTCAATTTGATGAGGATGGTTTCATCACAATTTCTACTGAAGATGGATATTCGCCTTCCGAGGTTGACGCTATCGTAGAATTCGTTGATAATGGTGGAACGGTCATTGTCCTCGAAGATTTTGGTTATGCAGGTAGTATTGGTGAGGCGTATGGTGTTCGATATACGGGGCACCAACTCTATGATACCAATTACGTTACTGAACTCGATAAAAACTACATTTGGATGTGCATGCAAGCAAACTCTTGTGGCATGAATGGAACCCAGTTGGATCCTTCAACCATTGAAGAACACGAACGTTGGTCGTCTGAAATCGGTGCTCATCCTTGTTCAAAATTTGGTACAGAAACGATGACCAAGGAAGAGGCTGGTGTTTGTTCCCATCATTGGGTCCAAACCTCTGGTGATTTTGGTCGAATCGAGTACAATTCAACGTATACTATGCTCTTGAACAATGTTACAGGACTTGAAATTGTGCCAGGCGTTCGTGGTGCACTCAAGGATGTGAATGTTCGGGCGATTACAAGTAATCAAGCAACCGTGGACGTCAATGGAGACGGCTATTTTTGGGTGGGTAATGAACAAACAAGCGAAACACCAGATCTCTGGGGTCAATTCAATCTCTCGATTGAAGCGTGTGCATCCGCAAACTGCGATCCGGATGAAGGTGGTCGTGTGTTCTTTGTCGCAGATGGTAGTTCTCTCATCAACGCAATTTACGATTATGAAGGATTCAATGATGGCAAATATGGAGACACGGAGAACTTCATCCCTGCCAATGACAATCGCAAATGGGCACTCGATGTCATTGCAGAAGCAACGATAAGTACGACCGAAGGTTTTGGAGGACAACCATCCGAGAATGCATTGGTTATTTTTGATGAAAGCCGTCACCCACAAAATGCATTGCTTGCTGATTCCTACAATACCGTTTACTTCCTACTGGTCTATTTCACTGGTGAAGGTCTTGCAATGCTCGTTCTCTTCGTCGTTCTCTTCATCACCTTCGAAGCGGTTCTTCTCAAGAAAAAGGACCCGGAGCCATGGCGGCACGTTTTCAGCATCATTTACTATGGATTTGGAGATGCCAATCGGTACACGTATTATGCGAAAACGGAAAAAATACGGCAGGTGTTTTTGTCAAAGGTACGGAATCAAAATGGATTAACTGTTGAGGAATTCCACGCAATGTCGGCAAAGGAATTGGTTGGATTGATTCAAGATCCTGTCCTAGCCAAATTTGCGATTGAACCCGGTAAATATTCCTTAGAACAATCGGTTGCATTGGTGAAACGAATCAAAGCATGGGGGCGTAGGTGACGATTATGTGGACCCGTAAAGCAGCGTTTACGTTCACTGGAGGTATTGCCCTCATTCTCATCGGAATGATGATTACCAACAATCAGATGATGATTCTTGGTTTAGCATTGATTACTTTCATCGTTGTTAATTCATGGGTTTCTGGTCATGGTGACATTGAGGTCCAGCGTACACTTTCCGCAGATAATTTGTACAAAGGTGATGACTTGTACGTCGAACTTCTTGTCACCAACCGATCAAATCGACGTACACAATTGTTGGATGTTTACGATAACATTCCTCACGAAATGAAACTTCGAAGTGGCTTGAACCAAATGCGGCTCAATCTCCGTCCTGGTGAAAGCGCTCGTATTCGCTATGTGCTACGTTGTCCTCTTCGCGGACACTATTCGATTGGACCTGTCTCACTTCGTGTCCGTAACACATTCAATCTTGGTATCGAAGACATGTACGTTGACCACCATTCCGACATTGTCATCTTCCCACAAATCAAGGAAGTTGAGGAAGCATTCCTTCGTTCCCGAACACCGAAAATGTACACTGGAGCAACAACGCTTCGTACACCTGGTCAAGGTTCGGAATTCTATTCACTTCGAGAATACGTGCCAGGTGATCCGTTCAAGAACATCAACTGGAAGGCTTTTGCTCGAACTGGAGATTTGATGGTCAACGAAAAGTGCCGAGATGCAGTGACCGATCTTTACCTTCTTCTCGATTCAAGAGACGTTTCCCGTATTGGAACAGTTCTGAAGAACCCACTTGAAATGGGGACCGTTAGTGCTGCAAGCCTTGCTGCTTTCTTCCTCAAGCGAAGAGATAGCGTTGCATTAGGAATCTATGGAGATGGACTTGCTTATCTTCCACCAGATACAGGTGATAAGCAGTACTTCAAGATTCTAAGTTCTCTTGCTGGCGTAAAGCCTGAAGGTAGCATGCCATTGCAAGCAGTAACGAACTCGCTGAGTGGACGATTCAGTCGAGGTAGTCCCGTATTCATTATCTCATCTTGTGAAGGTGATGGGACCGTTCCAGCAGCAGTTCGTGATTTGGTTGGACGTGGGCATGAAGTCACCGTCCTCTCGCCTTCAAGCATTGACTTCGAGCGACTCGTTTCACGTATTCCTCGTATGTCCTATGAAGTTCTCAAATTGGAGCGACAGAACCGATTGACAACACTTGCAGGATCTGGAGCGCAGGTCATCGACTGGATGCCTGACATGGATTTGTCGCAAGCGATTATGCAGGTTAGGGGGTATTAGATGGCAGGTGAAGTCGATCCACAAAGCGATGTTTCCTTGATGGGAGGTCGTGCCCGTACCCTCCATCTCAAGACCTTGCGTAAGCAATGGCAGATTATTACGCTCCAAGTCGTCTCCACCATCGCCCTTGTATGGATGTATCTTGAAGTGGTTTCGACCTATGTTGTCAACAGCATTGACCATACAATATTGTTCGAATCTCTTGAAAAACTTCTTGGTGATGAGGTTCCAATCGGTGATTGGTTGATCGGTTCAGGTCGAACTGGACTTGCTCGTTTCTATGTTCCAATCGTTTTGGGCCTTAGCTTGGGCGGTTCAATGGCCTTCTTGGCCTTCCAATCACCTCGTGTTCAACAACGAATCAAATTGGGATTCATCATCACGCTCATGACGCTTCTGATTGGTCGTTTGGTCCTCACTTGGATTCCTTCCATGCTTTTCTCATGGGATTTGCGACCACCTTCAGAGAATGAACTCAAGACGTTGGAATGGCCATTGTTGATGATTCTCTCATTGGTCATTCTCTTCATCTATCTCTTGCCTGTCATTATGGGAACACGTGGCATTTGGGGGCTCTCGCGTCGTTCCATTGGCTGGGCGATTGGATTCACCTTGTTGTTCTTGGGAATCCACGCAATTCTTACATTCCCGTTGATTAAAACGCAGCTTGGTGATTGGGGATCAAACCTCATTTCGCTTGAATCACAAGTAAGTGATCCAACCGTTGGGATCTTTGGATTTGATTTGGTTACACCTGAACAGTTTTCATTGATTCTCATTGCTGTTCTCATCATGGTCTTCCAAGAGTCTGGCTTTGGTGTTATTCGCTACCTTGAGTATGCCTACCGTCTTCCTGAATCATGCAAGCGAGACCCTGAATATGTACGTCAAATGGACAACGTTCTGAATGGTCATTTGCGCCATACTGCGGGATTCCTCACCATTACAGGATTGGTAACGATGGTCGCTCTCGGTTTCCACAGCGTCTTGCTGGAAGTCGTTCGAGCATCAACAGGAAGCCAATGGGCTGCTCAAGTTTCTGAATCCATTGAACTATCGCTTACGTATGGGTTGGTCATTTCAGCACTTCTCTTCTTGAGTCTTGTCGCAGTCTTACGATTCTTTGTCCCATGGCAGCGTGTTTGGGGATTGATTGAATCGATGGCCAACAGAACACCGGAACCTTCCCAAGAGAAGGAATACTGATCATCTTGATGCTCGAATCGATTGTAACATACGTCCAATGATTTCGGTTAGAATGAGCATGCTGAGTGCTAATCCAATCGATCCAGCCCATTGATACACGACCTCATCGGTCGATGACCATAGATATTGATTGAGATAGACAAAACCGACAATGGCTGCAATGAATACAATTTTTTCCAGAATCATCGGATAGGCAGAGCCTTTGGCTTCATTCCGTAAAAGAAGGGTTTCCGTCATGCGATCACATCAGAAATCCAATTCGGAGAGTTGATCTTGCAACGCTTCAAGTCGAGGGTCTTTCTTCGGCTCTTCCGTTTGTGGTGCTCGCACGTTTCGTTCTGCATCAAGTCGAGCTAACTCAGCCTCGAGATCAGCACGGTCCTCTTTGATTGGAACTTGACGAATTTCTTCAACAACTGCAGGTTCTGGCTCGGAATCATCAGGCCCTGGCATCTCTTCCCATTCATCGACCAGTTCAACAACGGGTTCTGCATCGAGTGAAACGCTTTCTTCAACAACCAATGTAGGCTGAATATGTTCCATCATATCCTCCATCACTGGTGTACGTTGTCCGACTGGAATGGATGTTCGTTCAAACGGAAGGAAACCATCTCTCTGGAAATCCCACATTGCTCCACGAGGTACGCCTTTGGTTAGTCCAGACGCATCGATTTGTGTAAGCAATTCTTCCAAAACTTGAGCCGTTTGTTCAAGTGCAATCGCCTCTCCAGCATCACGTTGATCGGCTTCGAGATAGATATCATCGAGAGCAACACGAATCAGGCGTCGTGTTTCAACCGCAACACTCGGCAACGCTTCAGGGCGCATGCAATTCATTCGCAACGCTTCAATCTCTTCAGGTGGAGCGCCAAAGTTGCCAAGTTGATCGAGAACATTCCGCATTCTTCGAAGCATGGTAATCGAGCGATCATAATCCTCGAGAATACCCTCAAGATCGATGATAAGATGGCCAACAGTTTCTCCAAGTTGGTTTTCCAATCGTTGTTGAACCGACCATCGAGCCAATCCTCGTACAGCACCAGCGGTTTGTGGAACTTGTCGTTCAAGAAGCGTCATGACTTCACTACTCAACAAATGACGAGGTGTTGCAGCAATATGGTCAACCGTTGACTGAACAATTTGCAATGCTCGCTCAACAGCACGATCCAAGAGGACGACAGAGTAGCCCAGCGTTCGAGCATGCTCAAGGCGTTCAAGCACAGGACCAAGTCCTCTAAAGGTCGCATCATCGTTGAGCAATGCCTGCGCAAGTGGTTCTTCTGATAGCCGAGCACGGAGTCGTTCAGCTTCTGCAATATCAGCAACGGCTTCTTCGTGCGCATCCGTCAACGCTTCTGCACGTGCAATAAGGCCAGAGAGTTCGGTTTCCGCATTTCCTCGACGAGCACCAAGATTGCCTAGTTCGGTCAGCAACTCCTTTCGCTCGCCCATCAATTCTCGCATTTCGGAATGAAGTTGCATACGTCGTGCCTCATCTTCAGCAAGACGCTGACGCTCTTCTTCTGCTCGATGTCGACTCGAGAGCGTCTCTGCCTCGATTTGATCCAATCGTGCTTGAGCAGCACGAATTTTTTCTTCAGAAGCATTGCTCTTGGATTGTGCATCCGATTGACGATCGCGTAGTGTTGCAACTTGTTCCTCGAGTGTTCGTAATCGACGCTCTTCAAGTTCAATCTGTTCGCGTATGGAGGACAATTGTTCTGCATTGGATTCGAGTTCAGCACGTGTATTTGCTTCTTGATTCGAGAGCGTTTCAAGTTCATCTCGCAATGCTTCACTGCTTTCCGTATCTCCAAGAGCCTTCGCAAGTTCAGATGCACGTTCGCTCAGTTGATGTTCAAGTTCGCTGACTCGGCGCAAGAGGCGATCTGCACGCTCTTCTGCTTGTTCCATTCGAGTCCTGGACTCGGAAACTGTCACTTGGACACGATTCAACTCATCGTTCTTCGATTGAATGGTTTCTGTTTGTTGACCTGAAGATTGTTTGATTTCATCGAGACGGACCATGGATTCAATACGTTCCTTTTCTGCTTCTTGCAGTTGTGTGGTCAAACTTGCATTGCTTCGCATCAATGAATCCGCTCTACGTTCCGATTCTTCGAGACGTCGACGCAATCCAGCATCAACACCTGCGAGCGGAGCAGCATCTGGAAGCGCTTGTGCTGTTTCTTGACCTCCAACATGGATGCTCAATTTTGATCGTACAACCCGTACATCAGCAAGTCCAATCTCAAAGCCATACATCGTCGTCAATCGGTGCATCATCGAATCTCGACGCTTCTCAGAGCGAGTACGGACAGAAGAAAGCGCCTCAACAAACTGCTTGAGTGAAAAATCCTCAACATCTCCAGTTGAAGATGAGACCATCGTACCCGAAGCAAGTCGATGCAATTTCAGGATACGTTTGCTTTCCGTTAATCCAAGCATTGCATCATCGAACGACTGTCCATTTGCTGCCATTGCTACAGGAAGGCCGTTGTTGAGTGCAAGCGATACAGCTTTATCGCTCACACCTGCTTTGAGATGCCCTGTGACCCGCTCTTCAAGCGCTGCAGTGAGCATGGACATGATTGCATCAGAACCACCTTTTCCTTCTCGGAGAACAAATCCATCTGGTAGTGAAGCAGAACCTTCTGCATAGGTGCCAATTTCACCATCGAGTTTAGCAGCAACATCGGTCAGCAAGCGAGCATGATTCGCATCAAGTTCGGTCCAAATGGCCAGAACAATGGTGCTACTCGAAGCAAGCAAGAGGGAAGTATCCCCTCTGTTCAATGATGCATATCCATTGTTGCCACCAAGTTTGTCCTGTTGAGCATTTAATGCATCGGAGAGGGATGCAACCGTTGCGGATAACGCCTCCGCCTTTCCTGGTAGATTGCCCATACTATCGATGAGAATACCTTGATCAGCAGCCAAGGCGCCTTGTACATGTTCGTAATCTGCGAGAGCTTGGAGAACAGCGGAGATGTTTCGTGCAAAGAGTCGTTCAGTCAGTGAATTACTTGCACCAAGGCCTTGCGCATCCGCTTGGAATTCAAAGGCTTCTGGCAATAATGCAGCCAATTCAGCAAGACCATGCATTGAACAACTGGAAGCGATTAATCGATGTTGATTCTTTTCAGCTTCTTCCAATGCTTCACGAGCATCTGCACCACCGAGGAGTTTGGTTGCACTCGTCCCTTCACAAATCCATCCAACAATACGTCCAGCACGGACCAATCGATGGCCGAAGGGCGTCTTCCGTCGACCCACCCACGTCGTGATGTAACCGTGTTCAAACGGTTGGATGGTCCCAGCGGACACATCAATATCATCATCAATTCGTTCAATATGTGGTAAATCAAACATCATATCACCTCAGGTTGCTTCGCATTCCATTCTTGTCGCAAGCGTTCCAACGCATATCGCCATACGCCTTTTTTCCCATCCTTTCCAGAAAGATGGACGAAGAGATCGTTGTCAAAATGGTCGAAGAGCGTCAATCGACGACCTTCAATCCAAGTCTCAAACAGTGGTTGGATGCCAAGTTGCTCGCTCAATGAACAATAATTTGCCCATTCCTGTCGCTGTTCTTCGACCGATTCTGGCCACTTCTTCGTGCTAAGAATCTCTTTGCCGAACTGATCGATTAATCGAACATGACGAACTCCATCGAGTTCGCAAAGTTGTGAAAATAACCTGTCCAGCATACGAGCCCAAACCCCTTGACAACAACGTGCCATTCAAGAACTTTCCCGAAACTCTTCCCCCGTAGGGGGATTTGACAACCAAAATCAAAATTCCAACTGCAAATTTTCAGTTCGACGAGCGCGGAGGATGAAAGTAGCATCTTTTTCCGCGCTATATCCGAGTTAGAAATACTGGATATATATTTAAAATCTCAATTGAATTTTTAATTTTTCAATTGGAATTTCACTCATCGAATTTAGTCCAATCGGAGGCGTTTAATGGAGGTGATGTGACCAATCGCCATGGCCGAGGCAACTCCGAACCCATTCCAGGCACCAGCCTGTGATGTATGCGGAAAGGATGCAGTTGTTGAACAGGCTTACTCTGGTCGTATCCTCTGTGGCCATCATCTCGAGAAATCGATCCGTAAGAAAGTAGGTAAGGAACTGCGTAAACAATTGCATCTGGACAAATCGAAACCGACCACGGTGTTTGTTGCCATATCTGGAGGTAAAGATTCAGCCGTACTGTTGACGCTTCTCGTCGAGCTTATCGGAATGCGAAGAGATGTTCGTTTGGTTGCGGGATGCGTTGATGAAGGCATTGAAGGATATCGACCACCTTCACTGCAATGTGCAATCGATCTCTGTGAAACACTCGATGTTGAATTCATTTCAACAAGCTACGAAAACCTCGACTTCCATGACATGGATGAGGTTGTGAAACGCTTACCCATCATTTCGGAATCAAACGAAGGTGTTTCGATGATGCCTTGTTCGTACTGTGGTGTGTTTCGCCGACAAGGCATCAATGCATTAGCACGTCAAGTAGGTGCAGATGTTGTTGCTCTTGGCCACAACTTGGACGATATGGCACAAACCGTTCTGATGAATATGACCAATGGGGACATCGATCGAACGTTACGACTTGC
>Ga0208127_1000708_pt1 | contig 17037 bp, 18 predicted proteins | sample ETNtaG_6_FD_185751 | JGI IMG/M metagenome (GOLD analysis project Ga0208127, IMG submission 185751) | Marine microbial and viral communities from oxygen minimum zone, Eastern Pacific Ocean - ETNP201306SV45 (SPAdes) (version 2) | ecosystem: Environmental > Aquatic > Marine > Oceanic ...
TCAAATGTATTATTTATCATTTTTATCTCCTTAAATTAAGCAAGTAATTAAACAATTTACGTAAGCCCCGTAGGCACTTACACTACTTATATGGGGTATATTTTTTAATTATCAAGGAGAAGTATGAATAATTTATTTTCTATAGAAGGCAAAATTGCATTGGTAACAGGTGGTTCAAGAGGTATTGGCGAAATGATAGCAGCTGGTTTTCTTGCTAATGGAGCTAAGGTTTATATAAGTTCTAGAAAAGCTGAAGTATGTGATGAAACGGCAAATAGATTGCAAGAACAATATGGAGGAGAGTGTATTTCTTTACCTGCAGATTTATCTAATTTGAATGGCATTGAATCTCTTGTGAACAGTCTTCCTGATGGAGAAAAGCTTGATATTTTAGTTAATAACGCTGGGGCTTCTTGGGGAGAGCCTATAGATGAATATTCTGAAAAAGGCTGGGATAAGGTCATGGACACTAATGTTAAAGGTGTTTTTTTCCTAACTCAGAAATTACTACCGTTATTGAGATCTTCAGCAACTGCCGAAGACCCATCAAGAGTAATCAATATTGGAAGTATAGACGGAATAAAAACAGGATTATTTGATGCTTTTTCTTACGGTCCGTCAAAAGCTGCCTTACATCATTTAACAAGAGTTTTAGCAGCTTCACTTGTTAAGGAAAATATTATTGTTAATGCAATTGCACCCGGACCATTTCCAACTTGGATGTTAAGTACTGGAGTTGGAGGTGGAGGAGACCTCGATATTAATTGGGATGAGGTGGGTAACTCGAATCCAAGAGGAAGAGTAGGTACTCCTGAAGATATAGCAGGACTAGCAATCTTTCTTTGTTCAAGAGCTGGCGCTTATACAGTAGGTGAAACTATTACTTGCGATGGGGGTGCTGTAGCTAGTTCATAGATTATGAAAAAAAGTTACCTGGTAACTTTATTTACTTACATGGCTGCTTTTATTGCAGCCATTGTAACTTGCTATTTCTTTTCTTCTTTAAATCAATGGCTCATGCTCCTAACAGGTCATTTATCAGCTACTTTAGTTGTTTTTATTAGTAGCCAAATCTTTAAGAATTCAAGTTTGTATGATCCTTTTTGGTCAGTTGCACCTTTACCTATTGCCATATACATATCTATTTACCCCGAATCAGGAGAGATTGATCTAGAAAAAATTTTTTTAGTTAATTTACCGATTATATTTTGGTCTATTAGGTTAACTTCTAATTGGGCCAGGGATTGGAGAGGATTAAGCGATGAAGATTTTAGATATGTTAATTTGAAGAGCAAACCTTTTAGTTTTTTTATTGATTTATTTGGTATACACATCTACCCAACACTACAAGTAAATCTATCTTTAGTCCCCATTTACTTTGCTCTATCTATATCGGTAAGTGAAGTAAATATTTATCTTTATCTGGCAAGTGCATTTACTTTTCTTGCAGTGGTTTTGGAAACTATTGCGGATGAGCAAATGAGGATATTTAGAAGAAGTAACAATATCGGTTTAACTATGCAAAAGGGTCTATGGGCTTATTCTAGACATCCAAATTACTTGGGAGAAATATTATTCTGGTGGGGATTATATTTTATGACTCTATCTTTAGAGCCCGATCTCTGGTACTTATTTGTTTGCCCATTGATTATGAATTTAATGTTTTCACTCATAACCTGCCAAATGATGGACAACAGGAGTTTAGAAAAAAGACCAGATTATCAAGAATATATGAATTCAACACGTCAGTTGATAATATGGAAGTCAGTTAAAAAAGGGGAATAAATATGGTTGATGGATTTTGCGAAGAAAATTTCCTAGATGCAAAAAATATATTTGAAGAAAGTATAAATAGTGGATTTGAACTTGGAGGAGCTATTTGTATTGAAGTGAAAGGAAAAAAGGTTCTAGATCTTTGGGGTGGACATTTAGATCATGAACGAACAGAGCCTTGGCAAGAAAATACAATAGTAAATGTTTTTTCAACTACAAAGGGTATAGCGGCAATCTGCTTACTTCAATTAATTGAAAAAGGATTACTCGATCTAGATAAACCTGTTGCTGATTATTGGCCTGAATTTGCTCAAAACGGTAAAGAGAATATACCTGTGAGATATCTCTTTTGCCATAAATCAGGATTATGTGGAGTAAGAGAACCTCTTCAACCAGGTGCCTTCAGTGATTGGGAATTAATTTGCGATGAATTGGCTAAACAGGAACCTCTTTGGGAGCCAGGATCTGCCCATGGTTACCATGCAATCACCTACGGACATTTAGTGGGAGAACTTCTACGCAGAATAGATGGAAGAACTATTGGAACCTATTTTAGAGAAGAAATTGCAGAGCCCTTAGATCTCGATTTTTGGATTGGTCTGCCTGATTCTGAGTTTCATAGAGTATCGGACATTTATCCATCTAAACCTAGTCCTCTACAATTTTTATTTCCTTTAATTGCTAAGTTGCCAAGATTTTTATTGCCAGGACCTACCAAATTTCTTGTAGATTTTGGAGACACTTCGAAACCAGTTGGTGCGGCATTCAATAACCCACCTATCTCATCTAATGAAGGTATGGAGGCAAATACCAAAAAATGGAGAAATGCAGAGATACCTGCAGCAAATGGCCATGCTACTGCCAGATCTATAGCAAAATTATATGGAGTTTTAGCAAATGGAGGGTCTCTTGATGATTTTCATTTACTGAGTCCAGATACTATTGAGAGAGGTCGAGAAACACAATCGGACGGAAAAGATCTAGTTTTGGGTGGTATGCATACTCGCTTTGGTCTTGGGTTTATGTTGGGAACTGAAAATGTAAGTATGGGCCCTAATCCTAATGCCTTTGGTCACGGAGGTGCTGGAGGTTCGTTAGGATTCTCAGATCCAGACAATCATATTTCTCTGGGATTTGTGATGAATCAAATGCATCCTGGAATCACTGCATGGAAAACTGCAACCGATGTAGCTGAATCTGTTTATAAAAGTCTTTCTATAATTAAATGAAAGCTGTTTCTTACGCTGATGGAAAAGTAAAAACGTCCAACATTAAAAAACCAATTGGTGATGGTGTCGTAGTTAACGTCTCTTCCGCAGGAATTTGTGGCAGCGATCTACATTTACTTAATTCTGGAGCTCATTCGCCTCATATTGCCGGTCATGAAATTTCAGGCATTACGGAAAATGGTAAACATGTTGCAATTGAACCTATCATTCCTTGCTCTAAATGTGATGACTGCTACTCAGGAAATTACCATTTATGCAAAAATAATAGTAAAGGAATGGGGATGAGCATCAATGGAGGAATGACTGAACAAATGATTGTTCCAGAAAGCTGCTTAATTGAACTTGATTCTAGAGTCCCAGTTCAAGATGCTTGTTTGGTTGAACCTTTAGCCGTAGCTATACACGGTTTCGTTAAAACGAAGACAAAAAATCACCACAGAATTGCCGTAATTGGAGGCGGAACTATTGGAATTTGTACAATTGCAGCGGCAAGATATCTAGGTTGTAAAGTAGATTTGTATGCAAAATATGATCATCAAATAGAAGCAGGACTAAAGTTGGGTGCTGGTGAATTAAATGGTCAATACGATAGGGTTATAGATTGTGTTGGAAATGACGATACTTTGAAGTTATCTGTAAATCATTGCAAACCGGGATCTTGGCTAGTATTGCTCGGTATACCCTTAAAGGGTATTAACCTCCCTGGTCTTAAAACTATAATGAACGAAATTAAAGTACTTCCTTCAATTATGTATAGCTCTACTGATGGAGTAAAAGATTTTGAAATAGCTGCAAAAGTATTAGCTAAATTTCCCAATATAGGAAAAACAATTATTACTCACAGGTTTAGCTTAGAAGAATCCGAAGAGGCTTTTAGAGTTGCAGCTGATAAAACATCAGAAAGTATCAAAGTTATTTTCGATCCAAATATCAGCTAATGGTAAAATTATCGTATTCGGTTTAACAATCTTTGACTGTTAACCAAAACTTTTCAAATTTTTTTTAGATGTACGCAGTAACAATTAACAAATATGGAGATGCTTCTAATTTTCAAATTGAGAAAGATATAGATACACCTAAACCAAAGCCTAATCAAATCTTGATTAAAGTGCACGCCTCGTCAGTTAATCCAATAGACCTAATGAAACGAGAAGGATATGGAAGAGCTATATTTGAAAAACAGAGAAAAATTTTATTTCCATGGATTTTAGGATCTGACTTTTCAGGTTCAGTGGTAGAGCTTGGCTCTAAAGTTACAGGATTTAATATCGATGATGAAGTTTGGGGCTGTACTTCCAATGCAAATTCAGGGACTCATTCAGAATTTGTTTGCATTGATGTAGATGAGGTAACCCATAAACCAAACAACATAAATCATTTGGAGGCTGCATCTCTTCCGTATGTTGCCTTAACCACTTGGTCTGCTTTAGTTAGATGGTCAGGTTTACGTCCCAATGACCTTAAAGGAAAAAAAGTTTTTATTCAGGGCGGAGCAGGTGGAGTTGGTTGTTTCTCAATTCAATTATTTAACAATCTTGGATGTGAAATTGCCACTACATGCAGTAAAAAAAATATTGAATTAGTTCAATCACTTGGAGCTAATCAAGTTATTGACTATAACGAAGAGAATTTTGAAGATGTGCTACATAACTTCGATATTGCCTACGATCTGCTAGGAGATAACGTTTCACACAATTCAATTGATAAATGCTGCAAGATTTTGACACAATCTCCTGATTCTCATTACATTACTTTAACTCATCCGCTCGTTAATACTCTTGATTCTAAAGGGCTGATAATGGGCGTACCGCATGCCCTTTACCTAAGACAAGTACAAAAAAATAAATATAGACCAATTAATATTCATTGGTCGATCTATAGACCAAGTCTTTCAGGTCTTGAACAACTAACCCAATTAGTGCAAGAAGAAACTATTAAACCAGTTATTGATTCAGTATATGCTATTGAAGATCTTCAACTGGCGCATCAAAAAATTGCTACTGGTCATGTAAGTGGAAAAGTAGTTATTGATCATAAGGTATGACTAATTTAAGTGTGAATGTAAATAAAATTGCTTGGTTAAGGAATGCCAGAGGAGAGAACAGGCCTAATTTATTAGAATTATCAGAATTATTAATTGATTCAGGCATCCAAGGAATTACCGTACATCCTAGGCCAGATCTAAGACATATAACTCCTGATGACGTTTATGAACTTTCTCTCCTTTGCACAAAAAAATCAGTTGAATTTAATATTGAAGGCAATCCTTACTCTGAACCCACAAAAATTTATCCTGGTTTTATAAATCTAGTTAAAGATATTGAGCCAGATCAATGTACTTTAGTGCCTGACTCACCGGATCAATTAACATCTGATCATGGTTGGGAGATTAAAGTTACTGAACATAATGCTATCCGAAATATTGTTGAAGAAATTCAGACTGCTAAAACAAGAGTGAGCTTTTTTGTTGATCCAAATCTATCTCAAATTAATTCTATAAATGAAGTAGGTGCAGAAAGAATAGAACTTTATACTGGACCTTATGCCTCTAACCCATCACCTAAAGTTTTGTCTCAGTATGAAAAAGCTTACCACCATGCCAAGGATATTGGTTTAGGTGTTAACGCCGGTCATGATCTTGATCTTAATAACTTGGAGCTTTTCTTATCAAAAGTACCTGCTGATGAAGTATCTATAGGCCATGCTCTTATATCTGATGCCTTAATAAAAGGTTTAGATATTGTTGCAAAGCAATACCTAGATTTATGTAAATAATGTAAAATTGCATTTATGACAATTATTGAAGAATTAGAACAGCAAGTTAAAGATAACCCCGTACTTCTATACATGAAAGGTTCTCCTGAAGCGCCTCAGTGCGGTTTTTCTTCAAAGGCTTCTCAAATACTTATTTCGTGTGGAAAGCCTTTTTCTTTCGTTGACATACTTTCGAATCCTGAAATTAGAGCAAATCTTCCTCAGTTTTCAAATTGGCCTACTTTCCCTCAACTTTTTGTTAATGGAGAACTTATAGGCGGTTGCGATATTATTACCGAGTTGCACGAGGCTGGAGAACTCCAAACAATAATAGATTCAGCAGACTCAGAATAAAAATTAATTTACTAGGTTTTGTACCATGTGTTTTATATGGGATGGTCTAGTTCTGCAACATCCAGCAATTATTGTTGCCCCTTCATCTAACCATTTAGACACTTCACCCGTATAAGCCTTCTCATCAATAGTTGTAGCTGATTTCCAATGATCTTCTTCGGCATTTATTGTGGTTTCGTCATTGATAGTTTTAATTAATTCTGAATTTGCATATCCACCAAAAGGTTTGTCAGTAAGATTTTTTAACTCTTTCATTGATTCAGTAACCATATTTGCACCACAACAATTAATTAGATAAGCATCACATGCTAAGTCCTTAGTTACATTAAATGCTTCTTTAATATGTTCACCGCTTGGTAGTTTGTTGCTTCTATTTCCATGCAAAGTCCAACTTAGCCATTTTTTCGAATTCGAATTTTGAATACTCTCAAGAGCTATTTCCGCTTCTTGGCTGTGAGCCATAGTCTCACAGATGATTATGTCTGTTTTTCCTTCAATAATTCCTACCATTTCTGCATATTGGTCTTCAAGCATAGATCTATCTAAAACCAGATCGGCACGATAACTTGTCTCTAACGGCGGCAAGGAAGTTGCAAGCTGGATATCTTTTCCAGACTCTTTTATAGCCTCTCTAGCAATAGATATAGATAACAGTGTTAAATCTTCTAGCTGATCAGCCATATCAGCTCTTTCAAGAATAGGTCGTGTAACTGTATAGTTATTTGCAGTTATATATTGAGCACCTGCTTCTATGTAGTCTAAATGAATCTCTTTGATTTCTTTTGTATTAGTAGTTAAGGCTAGTGCAGACCAAATAGACTCTATATGCGAAGGCACTTCAACTCCTCTGAATCTAAGCTCAGACCCCATGCCACCATCTCCAATAAGTATTTTCTTCATATCAACTCCCCAGGATTAATTGTCGAATAATTTTTTTAAATACTCTAGTACTTTATTTGGTTCTTCCATCATTAAAGAGTGTCCTGAACCTTTAACTTCTTCTACAGATGGATTTTTAAAAGCTTGAATTAAATTTTGAGCTTTAAATTTAGGTGTTAAAAAATCATTAGATCCAAGAATAAGCTGAACTTTTCCTTGCACTTTATTAGCTTTTTCTAAACCATACTTAAAGTCTGCACAAGCCTTTAAATCTTTATAGATAACTCCTTTAGAACTTTTTTGCATTAGCCTTTTAGTAAGTTCTGTCATCCAAATACCAGGATTCTTATTACCTCCTAATCTCGATGCATAGCTGTAACCCATGAAGGTCAAAATATCTATAGCAATTTGTGAATTATTTTTAGCAGAATCTAACAGAGCATCATTAACTTGCATGGGAAATGCAGTTCCTATCATCGATATGGCATTAACTCTTTCAGGTTGGCTAGAAGCCATTTCTAGGGCTATCAAAGAGCCCATACTATGTCCCACAACAGAGAAATTAGAAATAGAGTTTTTATCTAAGAACGCGTAGATATAGTCAGATATTTTTTCAATAGAAGAAAGTGTTTTATCCTTATTGTTGCCATGACCAGGAAGGTCAATAGCAATAACGTCTCTTCTCTTTCTAAGAAAATGTCTAACAGGTAGTGTCCAAACGGTATGGTCCATACCGGTACCGTGAATGAAAATAATAGGTTTAGTATTTTTAATTTTCTTAGAAGTAGGGTGGTAATACATTTTATTTATTTGCCTGTTTCAATGCCTCTTCAATGTCTTCTTTTAAGTCTTCTATATCTTCTATACCCACGGATAATCTCACTGTATTTTCTGTTATGCCTGCTTTTTTAAGAGCTGCTTTGTCCATTCTATGATGAGTTGTGCTAGCAGGATGTATAACAAGTGATTTTGCATCACCCACGTTTGCAAGATGTGAGAATATGTTGAGAGATTCGATAAATTTCTTTCCAGATTCATATCCTCCTTTTATCTCAAAAGTAAATACAGCTCCTGAGCCTTTGGGCAATATCTTCTTGGCAAGATCATAATCTGGATGGCTTGGGAGTTCGGGATAAGAAACACTCTTGACCTCGGGGTGTGTCGAAAGAAAGTCCACAATATTACGTGTATTGGATATATGCTTCTCCATCCTTAGACTCAAAGTCTCTAACCCTTGTAAGACCAAGAATGCAGTATTAGGGCTCATACAAGCACCAAAATCTCTTGCTCCTTCCTTCCTTGCTCTATTGATAAAAGCTGCTGGACCAAATTCTTCTACAAACTGCATATTATGAAATCCTTCATATGGTTCATTTAGAGTTTTAAATTTTTTATTAGATTTCCAATTAAATTTTCCACTATCCACCAATAGACCTCCGATTACTACACCGTGTCCTGAAAGAAATTTAGTTGCAGAATGGAATACCAGATCTGCTCCTAGATCAAAAGGTTTCATTAAGTAAGGCGTTGTGAATGTTGAATCTACAAGTAGAGGTAAGTTTTTCTTATGGGCGATATCTGAAATTGTTTCTATGTTCATTACATCTAAGCCTGGATTTCCTAATGTTTCCCCGAACAACAATCCTGTATTTTTTTGAATCGCATCTCTGACTTGTCTATATTTTCTGAAATCCACGAAAGAAGTCTTGATACCAAATCTAGGCAAAGTGTATTCAAGTAAATTATGGCTACCCCCATATAAACTTTTTGAAGCAACTATGTGAGAATTTTTCCCTAGTATTGTTGTTATTGCTAAAAAAAGTGCAGCTTGACCACTCGCTGTTGAAATTGCTCCTATTCCGCCTTCTAAAGAACTAATTCTTTCTTCTAATACTGCGTTTGTAGGGTTTGTTATGCGTGAGTAAACATGACCAGCCATCTCATTATTGAAGATACCAGCTGCTGTTTCAGAATCTGGAAAAACAAATGAAGAAGTTTGGTATATTGGTGTTGCCCTTGATCCAAATTCTTTATCGGGTTTACTCCCTGCATGTAATGATAGTGTGTCTAAATTTAAATCCTTAGGTTTCTTCATAACTCTTTAACTCTTTCACAATGGAGATTGCCATTAAAGGATATACAAGCATCAATGGCAATGAAGTAATTAAAATAATATCCAGTGCTACACTGTGATCAGAATATAAAACTAAAGCTGCAGGTAATATCCCTAAAATAATAGCCCAGAAAAGCCGTAAATTTTTATGTGGATTCGAAGCTTGCCCGTCTTTTTTTAAGACATGGTAAGAGATAACGTAAGACATTGAATCATATGAAGTAGTAACAAACACGACCGTAATAACGCAAAAAATTAGTAACATTAAATTTTGCAAAGGTAAGCTAGTTATTACTTGAATAGCTGTATCAGCATGACCGTAGATTTTCATGTTTTGAACTACATTCATTTCGCCATTTATATCACTAATCATTGCGTAGCCACCTAGGATTGTATAAAAAAGCCAAGTTCCCAACGTTCCAAAAAACAACATCCCGAATATAATTCCTCTTAAAGTTCTGCCTTTGGATATTCTTGCTATAAATAGACCCACTAAAGGACCAAAGGCTACCCACCAGGCCCAGTAAAATATTGTCCATTCTTTTGCAAATTCTGATTCTTCTGTAATCCCTAATGTACTCATATCCCAGAAATAGATAAAAGAATAATAAATTCCAGAAGCTCCTATTTGAGCGAGTTCTATAAAATCAATTGAAATTAGAATTAAAACTAAAAAAAACAATGCTAAGCCTAAATTAAAATTACTTAAATTCTTAATACCCTTATTGAGTCCTTTATAAACACTAAACCCAAATAAGCTTACACATACACTAATCACTCCAAGATCTAGATAAAGATTATTATTTATATTGACCAAGCTACTAAATCCGCTGGATAACATAGGAACATAAGAGCCAATAGTTCCTCCAGCAGCACCTACAGTAGAAAGTATAAAAATAAGATCAATAAATCTTCCAAATACAGAAGATTCAATATTTTTAAAACCTAGGCCAGTCAGACTTGAACTTAATCTAAGTGAATGAAGATTGTATTTATAAAAGGCTATTGAAAGAGCTATAGCAGGAATGCCGTAAATTGACCAAGCACTTATTCCCCAATGGAATAATCCATAAGCTGTTGCAAGTGAATAGGCTTCATCAGAATAAGGAGATATTCCAAACTGAGGTATTTCTATATAGTAAGCCCATTCCACACCTGACCAATAAATAATACCTCCACCAATACCAGAACAAAACAACATGCCAATCCAGCTAAAATACGAGAACTCTGGTAAAGAACTTTGCCCGCCAAGTTTGTAAGATCCATATTTTGAACAGCTTAAGAAGATTAAGAATACAAAACAACACAATGTTAAAACTAAGTACGATGACCCAAAAACACTTGTAACAAGAGCATAAGTGTTTTCGATAGTTAATTTTGCGAACTCCTCATCACTAAGAATAAAAAGAGCTGTAAGAAATACAATTGATAAGCTTATTAAAAGTGTTACTCGATCAATACTATACTTATCTAGGGTTTTATTTAGCGTAAACATGTAAAAGATCTTAATTTTATTGTATTAAGGGATATTTAAAGCGCTGCAAAGTCATCAGCAAATTAAATGTACTAGGTATACAATAACGAACTTATTATGAGTGACAAGAAAATAAAAAAAATAGTTTTAGCTTATTCCGGTGGTTTAGATACTACTGTGATACTTCACTGGTTGAAAAATACTTATGATGCAGAAGTGATTGCTTTTACAGCTGACATTGGACAGGACCATGATCCGGAGTTAGTTAAAAGTAGAGCAAATTCTATAGGTGCATCCAAGATCATAATTGAGGATCTAAAAGAAGACTTTACCAAAGACTATATTTTTCAAATGCTGAAGGCAAATACACTTTATGAAGGTGAATATTTACTAGGAACATCTATAGCACGACCTTTGATAAGTAAACGACTTGTTGAAATAGCTGAGGAAGAAGGTGCAGATGCAATTGCACACGGTGCAACTGGTAAAGGAAATGACCAGATAAGATTCGAAATTGGTTCTTATAGTTTAAACCCCGAAATAGAAGTTATCGCACCCTGGAGGACTTGGGATTATTCATCTAGGGCAGATTTAGTTGAATATTGTAAGCAACATCAAATAGAGATCGAGTCTAGTCCTGACGAGCCACTTTATTCAACAGATGAAAACCTGCTTCACACTTCATATGAGGGAGAAATTTTAGAAGATCCATCTGTTGAAGCTCCTGAAGAGATATGGCAAAGAACATCATCTTTGGAGAATGCACCTGATAAAGCGGAGAGAATATCTATCTCTTTTGAAGAAGGTCTCGCTATTTCCATCAACAACGAACAACTTAGCTCCGCTGAAATTCTTTCTCGTTTAAATGAATTGGCTGGTATACACGGAATAGGGAGACTGGATTTAGTTGAAAATAGGTTCACTGGCATGAAGTCTAGGGGTTGTTATGAAACTCCCGGTGGCACTATACTTTTAAAGGCTCATAGAGCTATTGAGTCAATTACTCTGGATAGCCAAGCTGGACATTTAAAAGATGAAATCATGCCCAAATATGCTCAACTAATCTATGACGGTTTTTGGTGGAGTCCTGAGAGAGAAGCTCTTCAGGCATTAATAGATAAAACTCAAGAACATGTATCTGGTTCAGTTGATTTATCTTTGTATAAAGGAAACGTTACTATACTAGGCAGGTCTTCAGAATTCAGCCTCTACGATTCTAAAATAGTAACTTTTGAAGATGATGAGAATGCTTATAATCAGGCTGATGCCACTGGTTTTATAAAGATTAACTCGCTGAGATTAAAACAATTTGCAAGAAGGAAACGTAAGATTAATCGGTAACTCCTAATTTCTTTTGTAGTTTAGTATTAGAAGTTGTATAGCCAAAAGGAACTCTTTCACCAGGGTTACTGCGCCTATAGGCTTCTTGTACAGCCAATGTCGTTTCATGAAAACCACACAAAATAAGATCTAACTTTCCAGGATAATCATTTATATCTCCAACGGCAAATATTCCTTTTGTTGAAGTTTCAAATTTTTCAGTATCAACAGATATTTTTTTATTGCTCATATCAAGACCCCATTCGGAAATAGGTCCAAGTTTCTTATTTAAACCAAATAAGAAAAGCAGTTCGTCAGCTTGAACTTCTTCAATCACTTTCGTTTCAAAGTTTTTAAGCTCAACACCAGTAACCTTTTCTTTTCCAATAAGATTTTCAATAACATAAGGTGTCTTTAGTTCAACTTTTCCTTCATTTACTAATTCTCTCATTTGAGCTTCAGTATTAGGCGCGCCTCTAAATTCATCTCTTCTGTGAACTAGTTTTATTGACTTTGCGATATCTGATAGTTCTACAGTCCAGTCAAGAGCACTATCTCCACCTCCAAAAATTAATAAGTTTTTATCTCGAAATTTTTCTTTAGATCTTACCGAGTAGGAAACACCTTGTTCCAAAAACCTATCAGGATTTTCTATATTAGGAGGTCTTCGAGGTTCAAATGAGCCTGCACCAGCAGCTATAAAAATACTTTTAGCGATAAATTCTTTTCCTTCTGAAGTAGTTACTTTCCATGAATTAATATTTTCTTCCGATATTTCATCGATCTTTTCAACCCTTTCATTAAGAAAAACTTCGTAATCAAATGGTTTGATTTGCTCTAATAAAGCATCTACATGCTCTTGAGCAGTTTGATTGGCTACTCCGGGAATATCATAGATGGGTTTTTCTGGGTAAAGCTCACTGCACTGACCTCCTATTTTGTCTAGATTATCAATGAGAACGCAATCTAGTCCGAGCAGGCCTGCTTCAAATACTGTAAATAATCCTACTGGACCAGCACCTATAATTAGAATATCTGTTTCTTTTTTCATCATCTCACTTGCATACCAGGAACTGCGCCATCATCTGGAGACAATATGAAGATACCTAAATCATCATCTCCTGCAGCAAGTATCATCCCTTCAGATGTTCCAAACCTCATTTTTCTATGCTGTAAATTATTAACACAAATTACAAGTTTATTAATTAAAGATTCAGGCTCGTATGCTTTTTTCATACCTGCAAATACAGTTTTATGTCCTGACGCACCTACATCTAGTTCAAGCTTTAAGAGCTTGTCAGCTTCCTCAACAGATTCAGCATTTACGACTTTAGCCACTCTTAGATCAAGCTTTATGAAATCTTCAATTGTTATCTCATCCATATTAACTTCCAAGTAATTTGTTTATTTGGTCCTCATCTATCCTAGTGATGATGGGATTAAAATCGTTGATCTTACATCCTGTAAGAGGAGATTCCATACTTTTCCAGGATATATTTGTTTCATTTAGAAATACAAAAGCTTTTTTTGTGAATCCCGGTATTACGGGCTGCAACATAATAGTGATTATTCTAAATAAATTCAAAGATGTAGTGCAAATTGAGTGAACTTTATCTTTATTATTTTCGTCTTTTATAAGCACCCAAGGTTCTTTTGAATCAATATACTGGTTAGCTCTATCAGCCAAAGACATAATTTCTTTAATTGCTTTGCTAAATTCAAGATCTTCAAATAAGCCAGATATAATTTCTGATTTATCTAGGAACTCTTGAATTAATTCTGGTTGATCTAGTTCGTTTGAAAGAACCCCATCGTAATTATTATTTAAAAATTTTGCTGTTCTGCTGGCTATATTTGCATATTTATTTACCAAATCAGAGTTACTTTTTTGCCTAAAGTCTTCTAAATTAAGATCAATGTCATCTACTCCGGTTCCTAGTTTAGAAGCAAAAAAGTAACGCAAGTAATCAACATCTAATGTATTAATATAATTTTCAGCAGAAATAAAGTTTCCTCTTGATTTGGACATCTTGTCACCATTCAAAGTTAGAAAACCGTGAACAAAAACTCCATTGGGTGTTTTGAGGTTTGATTCTGATAACATCACAGGAAAGAAAAGGGTATGAAAGTACATTATGTCTTTCCCTATGAAATGAAATACTTCTCCTTTTGATTTTGTATTCCAAAACTCTTCAAATTTTTCTTCTTGATCATTTTTTTTTAGATAATTTAAATGACTCGCGAGGTAACCAATAGGTGCATCCAACCAAACATAAAAAAATTTATCTTGATAATTGGGTATTTCAAATCCGAAATAAGGACTGTCCCTGCTTATATCCCAATCTCTTAAATCGCCTTCGAGCCATTCATTGAGTTTGTTTCTTACAGGATCTTGTATGTTTGAGTTATTTAACCAATTAATTATCTGTTCTTTCAAAGAGCTTAGCTTAAAGAAGAGATGATCTGATTCTTTAATAATTGGTTTAGTACCAGAGATAACCGATACAGGGTCTATTAATTCAACTGCATCATAAGTTGCGCTGCATTTTTCACAATTATCTCCATACTGATCTTTTGCATGACAAAGAGGACAACTGCCTTTTACATACCTATCGGAAAGAAACATTTGTTTGGTAGTATCAAACAATTGATTTATTTTCTTTTGTTCTATTAAGCCATTTTCTTGCAGAGCATTGAAAATTCTTTCAGATAATATTCTGTTTTCTTCACTGTGTGTTGTATGAAAGTTATCATGAGAAATTCTATAGTCTTCAAATGTAGATTTATGTTCTTTGTATATATCTTCAATAAGATTTTCTGGAGTAATATCAAGTTCTTCTGCTTTAAGCATAATTGGAGTACCGTGGGCATCATCAGCGCAAACGTAGACACACTCATTGCCTAAAAGTCTTTGATACCTAACCCAGATATCTGTCTGTGTATGTTCTAAAATATGACCCAAATGTAAAGGTGCATTTGCATAAGGCAACGCGCTTGTTACTAAAATTGATCTTTTTTCGGAACCTGGGCTCATTGTAAGGTTAAAATACTTGCAAAAAGACAATTATAACCTACTTGAATGACTTCTCTTTTAAGAAAATATGGCACAAACAGAAAATAAATTAAGAATTCCTGAAACCCTTAGAAAAGTAAAAAATATAGTCGGAATTTTTTCTGCAAAAGGTGGAGTAGGAAAGTCAGCTATTTCCCTACAAATAGCACTAGCACTTAAAGATAAGGGGTTTAAGGTTGGTTTAGTTGATGCAGATATATACGGCCCATCTCAATCAGTTATGCTCAATTCATCTCCGGGTGAATTGCAATTAACACAAGATCAAATCATTGAACCTTTAGCCAAAGAAGGTATCAAATTTATTTCCATGGGATTGATTTCAAATGAAAAAATGCCCGTTATATGGAGAGGTCCAATGGTAAGTGGAGCTGTTATGCAACTCTTATCTCAAACCAACTGGGGAGAATTAGATTATTTGATTGTGGACACTCCTCCTGGAACTGGTGACGTTCAGCTTACTCTTCTACAACGAATTCCATTAACCTCATCCATTGTAGTTACCACTCCACAAAAAGTAGCGATTTCGGATTGTAAAAAAGGCATCGAAATGATTAACAAACTAAATATCCCAATTTCTGGTCTTATTGAAAATATGAGCTGGTTTCAACCAGATCAGTCTGAAAAAAAATATTATTTATTTGGAAAAGATGGTGGAAAAGATCTATCTGTTGAATATTCTCTAGACCTATTGGCTCAGTTGCCGTTAGTGGAATTGAGTGAGGAAGATAATATTCAAAATAATCCAATTTTAAAAAAAGAATTTGTTAATATATCTGACAAGTTGGCGGTATCCATTAAAAATCTTAAGGAAAAGAAATCTACAGGCATCCCTCAGATAAATATTACTCAATGATTAAACCATTCTTCATTAAATTAATTTTACTACTCCTTTTTTCTCCTTTTACCTATGCAGAAGTAGACCCTTTTCAAAATATCAATGAAAAGACGCATAATTTAAATCAAACTTTAGATCTACAAGTTGCATCTCCTGTTGCAAGATTCTATAAAAGAATAACTCCTGATTTTTTAGAAAAGGGTATTACTAACTTTACTCATAATATTGAAGACTTAAGTATTGGTATCAATAATATACTTCAAGGAAAATTTAATGAGGGACTTTCAGATTTTTCTAGGTTTACTCTAAACACCTCTATTGGGCTGCTCGGCTTCATAGATATTGCTTCTGATTTAGGTCTAACAAAACACGATGAAGACTTTGGTCAAACTCTAGCAGTTTGGGGAGTTCCAGATGGTCCTTACTTAGTATTACCAGGATTAGGACCAAGTACTACTAGAGATACTTTAGCAATGATTCCAGATGCTTTTTTAACGCCTTTATGGTTAATTGATCATGATAGAACGAGCTATTCGCTAACCGCTATCGACTTAATTGATACTCGTGCTCGTTACTTAGGCCTTGAGAGCGTTGTAATTGGAGATGAATACCTATTTTATCGAGATGCCTATCTCCAGAGCAGAAGCTTTGAAATAAAAGACGGTGAGGTCGAAGACGATTTTGATGATTTTGATGATTTTAACTAATCATCTCTTACTTTTAATTTGATATTGATATAGTCGCTATGACTTATATGTATTAGATCTGATATTTTTCTAATAAGATGTTCTTCATATTTATCTAAAACATTATCTGCGTAAGCAACTTTCCAAAGATTCTCCAGTAAACTTAATTTATCACTGTATTCAAATTCATCATTAACTGTTCTGGTATATTCGTATAGAGAAGTGCTCTCGGCCACTGTAGATTCTGCATCTTTTATAATCTCTTCTATAGCATCTGCTTCGAGATTATAGGTTTCAATTAGAGATTTTTTTAAAGACTCTTTTTCATTGAGATCAAATTCCTTATCCGCAAAGGCTATTTCAACAAGTAATGCAGCGCATGCTTCATTGAGTTTCACCAAGGCAGAACTTTCTTCAGCTTTATCTTCGCTGGAATAATTAGAAATTAAGTCTTTAATTTTTTTTATCATATTGTTTCTTCTTTAAGTAAAAATTCAAAGTTTTCTATTGGGTTCATTGCATTATTTAGGGATATTAGACATTTCCT
>Ga0208127_1000710_pt1 | contig 16960 bp, 21 predicted proteins | sample ETNtaG_6_FD_185751 | JGI IMG/M metagenome (GOLD analysis project Ga0208127, IMG submission 185751) | Marine microbial and viral communities from oxygen minimum zone, Eastern Pacific Ocean - ETNP201306SV45 (SPAdes) (version 2) | ecosystem: Environmental > Aquatic > Marine > Oceanic ...
AGCACCATTGGAAGAGCTATGTTCTATACCTCTTTAACAATAATATTAGGGTTTTTGGTCTTTGCTACATCGAACTTTAACCCAAGTGTCTATTTTGGTTTTTTTGTATCGCTGGCTATGATTATGGCATTATTGGGTGCATTAACACTATTACCACAACTAATTAGACTATTTGAACCATTAGGTAACGAACAAACTAAAGGAGATTAATATGGGTCCTCTTAAAGGAATAAAAATTATAGAAATGGCCGGAATAGGACCAGGTCCTTTTTGCGGAATGATATTGGCAGATCTGGGTGCTGAAGTTATTCGTGTAGATAGAGCTTCTGCAGCAGGAACAGGCTCAAGACAAGAGCCAGCCAACAGAGGAAAGAAGTCTATAGCTGTAGACCTTAAGTCAGAAGAAGGAGTTGAGGTTGTTCTTAAGCTTGTTGAAAATGCAGATGTAATTTTTGAAGGTTTCAGGCCGGGTGTTATGGAAAGACTGGGTTTAGGCCCTGAAATATGTCAACAAAGAAATAAAAGAATTGTTTACGGAAGGATGACAGGATGGGGTCAAACCGGTCCATTAGCCAATGCAGCTGGTCATGACATAAATTATATTGCACTTTCTGGTGCATTGGCTGCTATCGGAAGAAATGATTCTCCTCCCGTCCCACCTCTAAATCTGATAGGGGATTTTGGAGGAGGAGGTATGCTACTAGCATTGGGAATAGTCTCAGCTCTTTTGGAGACAAAAAGTTCAGGCGAAGGTCAGGTAATAGATGCAGCCATGACAGATGGATCTTCATTGCTAATGACAATGATGTATTCGATGCAACAGTCCGGGTTTTGGAATCTTGAAAGACAAACCAATTTACTAGATGGAGCAGCACACTTTTACGATACTTATGAATGTAAAGATGGTAAGTATATTTCTATAGGATCTATTGAACCGCAGTTCTACGATTTATTATGCGAGAAAGCTGAACTCTCACCAGATCAGTTTGGAGATCAAATGAAAAGAGATGCATGGAAAGAAAAGAAAGACCTCATTTCCAAAGTTTTTTTAACTAAATCTCGTGATGAATGGTGTGACTTAATGGAAGGGACTGATGTATGTTTTGCGCCTGTTTTGGATATGAGTGAAGCTCCGAGACATCCTCACAATATAGCTAGAAAAACCTTCATTGAATTAGAAGGTGTGACACAGCCTGCTCCAGCACCAAGATTTAACAGAACTGAAAATGAAGTCTCTTTGCCTCCTGCACTTGCTGGTGAACATTCTAAGGAGATACTTGAATCACTGGGCTTAAATGAAGAGGAGTCTAGAAGCCTTTTAGAGTCTGGTGCAGTTGCTTGAAAAAGCTTTTATTAATTTCCAGTTCAGATTGTTCTCTATGTCGAGAAGCTTATTCTTTACTTTGTCAAATCGACTCAGACAACTTAGATTTTGAAGAAGTAGATATCTATACAAAAAGAAATTATGTAGATAAGTACTGGGATAAGATTCCGGTATTACTTAAAGGGGAATCAGAGTTGCTTTGGCCTTTTGATAAAAATGATATTTCTAACTTTCTAAATTTATAGATCAAAAAAATCTAAAGAATTCATATACATGGCAGAAAATAGCAATTCTTTGCTTTCTGACCTGAAAGAGGAAAGTTTATTGGCTATATGAGCTAAATATCTCGGTTCATTCCTTGAAGAGTTATCAATACCCATATCTCTAGGCAGTAAATAAGGTGCGTCCGTTTCAATCATTAGTTTATCTAAAGGAATTAAGTCAACTAACTCTTCGAGATGTTTGCCTCTTCTTTCATCGCAGAGCCATCCTGTAATCCCTATATAAAATCCCATATCGATATATTTAATCAAAGCTTCTTTATTGCCTGTAAAACAATGCACAATGCTCTTTGGAAGAAATTTAAGGTAGCTTGTGGTTATTTCTACGAACTTTTCATGAGATTCTCTTTCATGAAGAAATAAAGGCTTACCAGTCTGAATTGCTAATTCTAAATGTGCTTCAAAACTCTTCTGTTGTTGCTCAGGCGAAGAAAAGTTTCTATAAAAGTCTAGTCCAGTTTCCCCAATAGCTCTCACTTGGTCTAAATTCAGCAGGCTTTCAATTTCAGAAAACAATGCTTTGTCATATTCCTTGGCATTATGGGGATGAATGCCAGCAGTAGAAATACAGCTTTCGGAAAATTGACCAGCTATTTCGGCAGCTCTAATGCTTTCTTCTAGGGAGCTTCCGGTTATGGATATCTTTGTTACACCGGCTTCGGCTGCTTCATCCATAACCTTTTCTAAATCATCATCAAAAGATTTATGGGTGAGGTTGGCACCGATATCAAAAAATTGTTCTTGAATAGTTGGCATTATGATGACTATTATAAAACACTATATTTTTCAGGGGAGAATTATGAGCGGACCTTTTAAGGGAATTAGAGTGCTGGAACTGACTTCAACAGTTTCAGGACCCTTTGCAGGAATGATGCTTGCAGATCAAGGGGCTGAGGTTATCAAGGTTGAACCGCCTGGATTAGGAGACCTTGCTAGATTTATGGGAACTATTAAAGACGGCATGGGAGCAATGTTCTCAACTTTAAATAGAAACAAAAAGTGCATATGTTTAGATTTTAAGAATGATGAAGATCTTGCTGTGCTGAAGAAGTTGGTTTCTACAACGGACGTAATCATAGAAAACTATCGACCTGGAATCGTAAAGAAACTTGGAATAGATTACGAGACGCTAGTTAAAATTAATCCAGATCTTATTTATTGTTCTATATCAGGCTATGGTCAATCAGGTCCTTATCAAGAAAAGAAAGTTTATGATCCTCTTATACAGGGAACAGTGGGAATTCCAAATGCTCAAAGCGATAAATTTCCTGAATTAATCAGAACAATCATTTATGACAAGGTAACAGGATTAACGAGTGCCCAAGCAATATCTGCTGCATTATTTCAAAGAGAAAGAGGAGAGGGCGGCCAATATCTTCCTATCTCTATGATGGAGTCAGCTTTATATTACAACTGGCCCGATTTGATGATAAATCATACTTTTGAGGAAGGTGGAGTCAGTTTGGGTGAATTGGCTGATCTTTTTGAAGTGTACGAAACTAGTGATGGAGCGGTAGTAATTATAATAATAGCTGCAGATGAGGTTTTTATAAATTTTTGCTCTCTATTCGAACTAAACCTTCACGAACATGAAAAATATAGTAATTTAGCGTCAAGACTAATCCATAGAAAAGAACTTACAGATGAAATCAATGCAGTAACCAGGAAGTATTCAACTTCAGACCTAGTCAGCATTATGGACAAGGCTGGAATCTCAGCTTCAATATGCAATCAATTGGAGGATGTTCATCAAGATCCTCAAGTCATTGATCAAGGCTCTATAGTTACTATTGACCATCCCGATTTAGGAAAAATGAGAATGCCAAAACCCCCAGTGAACTTCAAAGGTCAAGGCATTTTTCCAAGATCCTTAGCTCCAATTTTAGGTAATGATAATAAAGAGGTTCTAAGCTCCATAGGTGTTGAAGATGATACAATTCGAAGAATGGAGGAGAGGGAACAACAGAACAGAGAGTTGCTTGCGGCACTTATGCCAACTAACCAGGAGTAAAAATGGTCCTTAATTCACTTAACTTAATTTTAAGCATATTGATTGCTACTTGTTTGGTTATATTACAAGAGACAATGAGTAATATGTTTTGGCTCATCTCTGTAGACATGCCTGTTACTATTGGAGTGTTTGTGTCTACCTATTTTTCAAATTTACTCCTAATGAATGGGGGAGGAGCAATACCTATTGTGGCCTTGATTGCAGTAGGTTTTTTAATAGCGTATACGGTAGCGAAGATTCTATTAATTTGGATAAATGTATCTAAAGCAAACGCCTATGCACTTGCTGGAGCTGCTGCAATTATGGCTATAGTGCTGTTAATGCCACTAGCTTTTTACAATCTAGATGTTTTGGCTGGCGGTAGAAGTATATTAGGTAAAACAATACTGGTCTTCTTTGGTCTTGTTAGTGGTTATTACTTTGGTAAATCTTTAGAAAAACAGAGGGTGTAATGAGAAAAAGAATTTTAATATCGATAGGATTAATATTTTCAATTCATTTAATTGCAAGTGAAGAGAACTATGCGTACGAAACTTTGGCCGAAGATTTAAGTCATCCCTGGGGCCTTGCTGTAATTGATGAAAATAATATTATTTTCACAGAGCTTTCTGGAAATTTAAGAATCATTGAAAATGGAAAGTTAAATCCAGAGCCGCTCTCAGGTGTCCCCGAAGTACTGTTTGCAGGTCAAGGTGGTCTGTCAGGTATTATTCTTGACCCTAGTTTTAATGATAATAAGAGAATATATATAGCTTTCTCGTCACCTGATGCAGGGAAAAAAACAAACACTCTAGAAGTAGTAAGCGCTACTTTAAATTCAGGCTCAATATCCAATGTAAAAACCATTTTTAAAGCATCTCCCTCAAGAAGAACTGCAGCCCATTATGGAGCTAGAATGGCCTTCCTTGATGATGGAACTTTATTGATAACTTCAGGTGATGGCTTCAACTATCGTGAACAAGCTCAATATTTAGATAATCATTATGGCAAGATCGTAAGAATTAATACCGACGGTTCAATACCTCAAGATAATCCATTTCTATCCAATACTGCCGCGCTTCCTGAGATATGGTCCTATGGACACAGGAACTTACAGGGTATAACTGTGGTGGATGGTGTAGTTTACGAAAATGAACATGGCCCCATGGGAGGAGATGAATTGAATATTGCCGAACCGGCAAAAAATTATGGATGGCCTGCCATAACATATGGAAAAGACTATAGCGGAGCAACCATTTCACCTTTCACAGAAAAAGAAGGTATGGAACAACCAATTAAATACTGGGTGCCCTCTATTGCTCCATCTGGAATGGCGTATTACGACGATACTCTTTTTCCTAATTGGACTGATAGTCTATTGATATCCGCATTGGTACCTGGGGACGTTAGAAGACTAAAAGTTGAGAATTCAAAAATCACAGAAGAAGAGATTCTTTTTTCAGATCTTGGGAGAATTAGAGATGTTGCTAGTTCCCCGGATGGCACAATCATCTTGGCGACTGATGGGCCAAATGGAAAATTAATTCGTGTTATAAAAAAATAAGGAGAAAAATATGTGGGCTAGAGTTATATCAGGAATCATCGGAGTATTTATGCTCTTACAAGCTTTTCTTTGGTTGATAGACCCCCTTTCTGCAGCACAAAGCTTATCAATGTCTTTATTAGAAGGTGAAGGAGGAAATACACAGATTGGTGATTTTACTTCATTCTTTTTTACTGCAGGTTTAATGGCAACTATAGGTGCCTATAGAAGTGAGCATTTATGGCTGTACACCACAATTTCATTGTTAGGCTCTGCAGCTATTTTTAGAATTTCTGCTGGATTATTTCATGGTACAGATTTTTTAACTTCAGCTATAGCATTTGAGATTATAGCTTCAATTCTTTTATTAATTAGCGCAAACAAAATAAAGTCTGAAGCTTGAAGATTAAGTATGACTGAAGAAATTGGTTATCCTAAATTTCTTAAAGATACCTCCGTCAATAAACTAAAAGATAATATTTATTGTGGAAATTTAACTGACTCCTGGAGTATTGGAGGTGCAGTTAATGGAGGATATTCAATGTCCATTGCAGCAAGAGCTTTATCTGATTTTTTAGTACATAAAGACCCTCTATCTATTACCGGTCATTATTTGTCTGTAGCTGAACCGGGTCCTGTTGAATTGCATTTAGAAAAACTCAGTGAAGGAAGAAGCATATCCAATGCATCAGTAAAATTTATCCAGAATGGTGAAGAGAGAATAAGGTTCACTGCAAGCTTTACAGATTTTGAAAAATCTAAAGGTGACACTTTATACGAAAGAGAGGCTTTAAAATTTCCTCCACTTGAGGAGTGTATAAAATTACCTTCTGAAGCATCATTAACACCTACTTTTGAGAAGCAAATAGAAAGATTTTTCTCCCCACAGAGTAATTGGTGGGATGAAGATAGACCTAGAGAAAAAGCTCAGCTAGACGCTTACTATTCTTGGCCTGAGAGTGATCCAATAGATCTTTTTAGTTTAATCTTTTTTTCTGACAGCATGACTCCACCTGTTTATAACAGGCTTGGCTCAAGAGGTTGGGTTCCTTCAATTGAGCTTACAGTCCATTTAAGAGGAATGCCAGCCCCAGGTCCTGTCTTGATGCGAGGAAAGACTGATTTTGTTGTGGATGGCTTTTTAGGCGAAGATGACGAAATTTGGGATTCAAAAGGAAATTTAGTTGCAGAATCTAGACAAATAGCAAAACTTAGGATGCCTAAATAGTATCTTTAGTGATTTTTTTAGTGTGTATGATAAAGTCACGCTACATTTAAAAAGGAAATAATATGAAATTTAAAGGGACTGATTCTTATATCTCAACAGAAGATTTAAGTATGGCAGTAAATGCTGCAATTGAGCTTGAAAAACCATTACTTATTAAAGGAGAACCAGGGACAGGTAAAACTATGCTTGCTGAGCAGGTAGCCGAATCTTTAGATATGCCTTTGATTGAGTGGCACATCAAATCTACCACTAAAGCACGACAAGGCTTATACGAGTATGACGCTGTTACTCGATTAAGGGATTCTCAACTCGGTGATGAGCGTGTTAAAGATATTTCTAACTACATTCAAAAAGGAAAGATGTGGGAAGCATTCACATCTGAGAAAAGGGCAGTACTCCTGGTTGATGAGATTGATAAAGCAGATATTGAATTTCCTAACGATCTCTTGCAAGAAATAGATCGTATGGAATTTTATGTGTATGAAACTAAAGAGACAATTAAAGCAGTCCAGAGACCTTTGGTGATAATAACCAGTAATAATGAAAAAGAGCTTCCTGATGCATTTTTAAGAAGGTGTTTCTTCCACTATATTAATTTTCCTGATCGAGAAACTATGGAGAAGATAGTTAAAGTACATCATCCAAAAGTTAAAAAGAAATTGGTAAAAGAGGCTTTAGAAATATTCTTCGATATCAGAAAAGTACCAGGTATGAAAAAGAAACCTTCCACTTCAGAGCTAATAGATTGGCTGAAACTATTGATGGCGGACGATATACCTGATGAAATTTTTAAGAATAGAGATCCTTCAAAAGCTATACCGCCTTTGTATGGAGCATTGGTAAAAAATGAACAAGATGTTCAATTGCTCGAAAGGTTGGCTTTTATGGCTAGAAGAGAAGGTAATACTAACTAATAAATGTTCATTTCTTTATTTAATACATTGAAAGCTACTGGTGTACCAGTATCTCTAAGAGAACTTTTGGATCTGATAGGAGCTGTCGATAAAGGACTCGCTTTTGCAGATATGGATCAGTTCTACTATCTGAGTAGAGCAATTCTCGTCAAAGACGAAAAGCATTACGATAAATTTGATAGAGCTTTTGATATTTACTTCAAAGGAATTGAAACTCTGGATGATATCCTTGAAATGCTCATACCCGAGGAGTGGTTGAAAGCAGAGTTTGAAAAACATCTGACCGAAGAAGAACTAAAAGAGATTAAGTCTCTGGGTGGTCTCGAAAAGCTTCTTGCTGAATTTAAGAAAAAATTAGAGGAACAAGAAGAAAGGCATGAGGGTGGAAGTAAGCAGATAGGCACTGGAGGCACTTCACCATTTGGAAACTCTGGAGAGAATCCTGAGGGCATAAGAGTTGGTGGAGAAGGAGGAAAGGGAAAAGCTGCAAAAATTTGGGAAGCCAGAGACTTTAAAAATTTAGATGACGATGTTGAGCTTGGCACTAGGAATATGAAAGTTGCTCTGAGAAGACTTAGGAAGCTTATCAGGGACAGCGCTAATGAAGAATTTGATTTAGATAACACGATAAGTTCAACAGCAAAGAAAGCGGGTCTATTGGATGTCAAATTCAGGCCAGAAAAAAGAAATGCAGTAAAAGTCTTGGTGCTGTTTGATGTGGGGGGCTCTATGGATCCTCATATTAAAATTTGTGAAGAGCTATTTTCGGCTGCTAAGACAGAGTTTAAAAATTTAGAGTATTTTTACTTTCATAACTTCATTTACGAAACAGTCTGGAAAGATAATAGAAGAAGACAGAATGAGAGAATATACACGGAAGACATCATTCATAAATATTCTGCAGACTACAAAATAATTTTCGTCGGCGATGCAACCATGGCCCCTTACGAAATCACCAATCCAGGAGGCAGTATTGAACATTGGAATGAAGAGGCAGGCGCACTCTGGATGAAAAGAATGGTAGGAATTTATGACAAACTCATCTGGCTAAATCCTGTCCCCGAGGAACATTGGGAATACAGCGCCTCTGTTGAGCTCACTAGGAGTCTTGTAGAAGATAATATGTTTCCACTAACCATAAGAGGGTTAGAGGAAAGCATGGCTTATTTAAGTAAATAATCTGTGAAAGCTCTCTCAATATCCAATCTCAAGAAAGAGTATGCAGGAGGTCTTCAGGCACTTAAAGGGATAGATCTTGAGGTTCAAAGAGGAGACTTTTTTGCTTTGCTGGGTCCTAACGGAGCAGGAAAATCTACCACCATAGGAATAATTAGTTCACTTGTTACCAAAACATCCGGCCAAGTAAAGATTCTTGATATAGACATAGATGAAAATCATTCTTTAGCAAAAAAGAAACTAGGTGTCGTGGGTCAGGAAGTCAACTTTAATCAATTTGAAAAGGTCGGAGATATCATACGAAATCAAGCTGGTTATTATGGTTTAAGTTTTAAAGAAGCTCGTGAAAATGCTAAACACTATATGCGGAAACTTGATATTTGGGATAAAAGAAATGAACAAGCAAGAAAACTCTCTGGAGGAATGAAGAGAAGGGTAATGGTTGCTAAAGCTTTGGTTAACAATCCCGAACTTCTAATTTTGGATGAACCGACTGCAGGTGTAGATATCGAATTACGACGATCGCTTTGGGATTTTCTTACAGAGATTAATAATAATGGAACGACAATTATCCTTACCACGCATTACCTTGAAGAAGCAGAAAGATTATGCAGAAATATTGCCATCATAGATTCCGGTGAAATAGTAGAAAATACCAGTATGCAAGAACTATTAACCAGACTTGAAGTAGAGACTTTTGTATTTGATCTTACTTCTCCATTGGAAAAATTACCTGAAACAACTCACTTCAATATGGTTTTAGAAAACCCTTCAAGGCTAAAAGTAACCATTGAGAAAGGCCAAGGTTTAAATTCTGTTTTTAATAGTCTCTCTGAATTAGGTATCGAGATATCAAGTATGCGAAATGAAACAGGAAGACTGGAAGAACTGTTTCTTGGTCTTGTGGACTCTAATTTAAATGATACGAAATGACACCAACTGAACAATACAGAGCTCTACTTACAATTCTCTATAAAGAAATACATAGATTTATGAGGATATGGACTCAGACCCTAATTCCTCCTGCAATAATGATAATGCTTTATTTTGTAATTTTTGGAACACTTATTGGAAAGAGAATAGGACAAATGGGAGGTTTTGATTATATGCAGTTCATGATTCCAGGGTTGATAATGATGTCTGTAATCAGTAACTCGTATTCGAATGTAGTGTCATCTTTTTTTGGACAAAAATTCGCCAGAAGCATTGAAGAATTATTGATAACACCCTTACCTCATTATTTAATCCTACTGGGGTGGATTCTTGGAGGCGTAGCTAGAGGTTTGCTGGTTGGAGCCATAGTGACTTTTGTTTCTTTGTGGTTCTACGATTTATCAGTGGATAACTGGGCATTGAGTATATTTGTGGTTGTAACAACCTCAATTTTGTTTTCTTTGGGCGGTTTCTTAAACGCACTTTTTGCTGAATCTTTCGATGATATCTCCATTGTGCCTACCTTCATTATGCAACCTTTAATTTACCTTGGAGGCGTATTCTATTCGATTCAGTTGCTACCATCCTTTTGGCAAACCGTATCTCTTGCAAACCCAATACTTTATATGATTAATGCTTTTAGGTACTCCATATTGGGATCTTCTGATCTTGAAGCTTTGGGATTCTCAATAAGTTATGCCATATTTATGATCATTGGTTTCATTTTTCTCTTGGGCTCATTGTGCCTATGGTTTTTACATAAAGGCCGAGGAATACGATCTTGAGTATTGAAAAAACCCCTCTAGGAAAAAACAGTGATATTCCTCTTATATACGACCCATCTGTTCTTACTCCTTTAAGCCGTCTAGATTCGAGAACTAAAGCGGGTTTAGAAGAATTTACGAGCCAATTTCAAGGTCGTGATTATTGGACTTCATATGAAACTTCTTGGCTTAACCAGAAAGGTATACCTAGAAATAAGATACTAAACTTGTCGTACAGTAGCCAATCACAATTTTTTATTGAATCTAAATCTCTGAAACTATATTTATACTCTCTTAATAATAAAGAATTCCGCTCAGCAGAAGAAGTTCAAGCACAAATAAAAGAAGATCTAGAAAATTCTCTTAAGACAGAGGTGATTGTAGAACTTGAAAACAAACCAAGAAAGATAGAAGAAACCTTTACTTCAATAGATTCTGAAGACCTAGATAAAATTGATAGTCATCCATTATCTCTGAGTATAGAACCCGAAGAAGAAGCGGATGTTGCAGAAGAGCTTTCAACGAGCTTATTTAGAAGCTTGTGCCCTGTCACCTCTCAACCTGATTGGGCAACAATTTATATCAGATATAAAGGAAATAAGATCAACCACAAAAGCTTATTAAAATACCTTCTCTCTTATAGAAACCATCAAGGATTTCACGAGGAGTGTGTAGAAAGGATCTTTTCAGATATTCTTCAGAGAATTAGGATCGATGAACTTTTTGTGAGAGCAAACTTCTTAAGAAGAGGAGGAATAGAAATCAATCCAGTTCGAGTTACACCAGGTTACTCCCCAGAAATCACTAGAGAAATTAGACAGTAGAATGGCCAAAACCGCAGATGAAAGACTAAATGATCTTGAAGCGAAGAGTGTTTTTCAAGAAGATACTATTGAAAGATTGAGCCAAGAACTAAGGAAACAACAACAAGAGCTAATATTCTTAAAGGAAGAATTAAAGTCACTCAAGGAAAATATACACAATGGGTCTTTTGCAGATAAAGATGAAAAACCCCCACATTACTAATTGATTCTATTTCTTTATTCAACTCATCATAAAAAAAACACTATAATGCCGCTATAAATTTTGGAGAGATGGCAGAGTGGTCGAATGCGCACGCTTGGAAAGCGTGTAAGGTGTCAAAGCCTTCGAGGGTTCGAATCCCTCTCTCTCCGCCATTAATTTTAAGCTTATGAATCCAAGTATAGATTTAGGTTGGGAAGAGTGGGTAAGTTTACCTTCTATCAATCTTCCTTACATTAAAGCCAAAGTAGACACAGGTGCTCAAACCTCTGTACTTCATGCTAAACACATAGAGGTTTTCAAAGTTAAGAAAAAGAAATTCGTAAGATTTGAAATATCTCCATTACCCGAAAAACCAAATTTCAAAGTTTCTTGTTCTGCTCCCTTGACTGGCAGAAGGAAAGTCACAAGCTCTAATGGAGAATCAGAGAAAAGATATTTCATAAAAACAGATATCGAAATTTCAGGTCAAACTTGGGAGATAGAGATTTCCCTAACAGATAGACATACCATGCAATACAGGATGTTAATAGGGAGAAGCTCTATTGGTCCCGATATGACAGTGTATGCTAACGAGAGCTTTTTGAATGGACAACCTCCTACTAAGAATCCTTATTCAACAAAGAAGAAGAGATCTCTAAGATCCAGAAGAGCTTTACGCATAGCGCTGTTGACTAGAGAGCCCAATAACTACACCAGTAAGAGGATAATGATTGCTGGTCAACAAAGAGGTCATCAAGTTGAACCCATAAACTCAACTCGCTGTTATTTAGATGTAGATACAGGTAATCCTGAAATATACTATGATTCAAGCCCTTTACCTAAGTACGATATAGTCATTCCTAGAATTGGTGCATCTATTACCTCTTATGGGCTGGCAGTGACTAGGCAATTTCAGCTTACAGGAGCTTTGCCTTTAAATGATCCTCAGGCCATTGCAAACTCACGCGATAAACTATTGGCACACCAATTACTAGCTTCGGCAAACATCAACATGCCTGTTACAGGTTTTGCATCATCACCTAAAGATACAATGGGAGTAATAAATACAGTAGGTACAATGCCTTTAGTTATTAAGTTGTTAGAGTCTTCTCAAGGAAAGGGTGTCATTCTTGCCGAGACTAAGAAAGCAGCTGAAACTGTTATTAATGCCTTTCGGGGATTGCAAGCCAATTTCCTTGTTCAAGAGTATATAGAGGAATCTAAAGGAGAAGATTTGAGGTGTTTAGTAATCGACGGTAAAGTGGTTGGCTCCATAGTAAGGTCAAATAAAGACAACGATTTTAGGTCTAACCTCCACCAAGGAGGTGTTGCTCAAAGCACTACAATAACTGCGAAGGAGAGAGGTATAGCTGTTAGAGCTGCTAAAGCTATAGGCTTATCTGTAGCAGGAGTTGATATACTTAGAAGTAACAGAGGGCCTTTGGTTCTTGAAGTTAACAGTTCACCTGGCATACAGGGAATAGAAAAAACTTTAGAAATGGATATAGCCGGCCAGATAATAATGTTTTGTGAGAAAAAACTAGGAATCTTGCCTAATTAAAGGAGAAAAAATGAGTACACTTAAAAATAAAACGCTATTCGTATCAGGCGCGAGTCGAGGTATTGGCTTAGCAATTGCGAAAAGAGCTGCAGAAGACGGAGCTAATATCATTTTGGCTGCAAAGACTGCTGAACCTCATCCGAAACTTCCGGGAACTATTTATACAGCTGCCGAAGAGATTGTAGAAGCAGGAGGACAGGCTCTGCCGGTTATATGCGATATCAGAGATGAAGAAAATGTAAGGAATGCAGTTAATAAAGGAGTAGAGCGTTTTGGAGGTATAGATATCTGCATTAACAATGCTTCCGCTATTCAGTTAACAGGCACACTCCAAACAGACATGAAAAGATATGATTTGATGAATCAAATCAATGCCAGAGGAACTTTTTTAGTTAGTAAGGTTTGTCTTCCTCATTTATTAAAATCAGAAAATCCCCATATTTTAAATCTCTCTCCACCGTTAGATATGTCGCCTAAATGGTTTGGTCCTCACGTAGCCTACACCATGGCTAAATTTGGCATGAGTTTATGTGTTTTAGGAATGGCAGAGGAATTTAAGGAAGAGGGTGTTGCGGTAAACGCTCTTTGGCCAAGAACTGCTATAGCTACAGCAGCTATAAAGAATGCGCTCGGAGGTGATGAAGTGATGAATATCTCAAGATCGCCTGAGATAATGGGAGATGCAGCTTATGTGATTTTGACCAAAAATTCCAAAGAGTTTACGGGAAATTTTTGCATAGATGATAATTTGCTTGCAGACAATGGAGTTACTGATTTTTCTAAATATGCTGAAGTTCCATTTAATCAATTAGCACCTGATTTTTTTGTTCCTGATGATATAGAAGCCCCTGATTCTGCAAAGAATAGTTAACAAAGCATGAAGAGTATTAAAGAGGTCAGAGATTTTGAATTTCCTACAACCGTCATTTGGGACATTATCAGTGATATATCAAGATGTGATTGGGTTCCTGGTGTTGAAAGCATTGAACTAGAGGGAAACAAGCGTATCTTCAAAATGTCAGGGATGGGAAGATTAGTAGAAGAAATTCTAGAATGTAATGATTCAAAAATGGAATTAACATATTCAGCTATAGAGACAATGGCTCCTATAGGTCATCATCTGGCAAAAATAAAACTATATGCCAAAGATGAAGGAACAGTTTTTGAATGGACAACTGAGATAGATCCGCCTGAGTTTTCTGATGCTATTCAGCAAGGTATGCTGGCTTCTTTAGATCAACTAGATAAAATATTAAAAAACTCTTAAAAAGACTTTTTCTTCCCTTTTTTTACTGTTAAGGTGAATTTAGTATCATAAATTACTGGGGAGGGTTTATGTTAGTTTTAAGCAGGAAAGCTGAAGAGTCGATGTATATCGGCGATGACATCAAGATAACTGTTCTTGATATAAGAGGAGGTCAGGTAAGAATAGGTATTACCGCCCCTCAAGACATAAAAATTCATAGAGAAGAAGTTTACCAACGCATTGCACAAGAAGAGTAGATTCGGCAAGGAAGTTGTCTGATTAAGAGTTATAATCCCTTGTATGGGGCTGTAGCTCATTTGGATAGAGTGTCTGGCTACGAACTAGAAGGTAGCAGGTTCGAATCCTGCCAGCCCCGCCATTAAATAAAAAAAACAGGAAAACTTATGAATGCAATAGATAGATGGCATGACATCATGAAAACTGGGGGTGCTGAAAGTGCCTCTAAATTAGACGAACTTCTGCATGATGATGTTGTATTTTATTCTCCTGTAGTTTTCACCCCCCAAAGGGGAAAAGAAATAACAAAACTTTATTTAGCTGCTGCCTCTGGGGTGTTCAGCACCGAAAAGAAGTCTAAAGACTCTGAAAAAAGGGAGTCTAAATTCAAATATATAAAAGAGATAATTCATGACAATTCAGCTTGTTTGGAATTTGAAACAGAAATAGATGGACTCTATGTTAATGGAATAGATCTTATTACTTGGGACGAAGATAATAAGATAGTTGAATTTAAAGTTCTTATAAGGCCTCTGCAGGCTGTAAATGCAATCCATCAAATGATGGGAAAAATGTTGGATAAACTAAAAGCTTGATAGCTTGAACATTCTTTTATCTTATTTAGTTCATCTGTTTACACTCTCAGGTGTGCTTCTGAGTTTTTTAGCACTCAATGCATCTATAAACGAAGATTTACCTCTAGCATTCTTTTATTTAGCCATAGCACTTTTCGTGGATGGGATAGATGGAACACTGGCTAGGAAAGTTGATGTTGTTAAGAACACTCCTCATATCAACGGGGAGATATTGGACAACATAATAGACTTTTTAAGTTATGTTTTTATACCTGCTTTTATAGTTTTTTGGCTAGGCTTTGTTCCTGAAGGATTGGAGCTGATCTCCGCATTTATTATATTGATTGTTTCTTGTTACACCTTTGCTAACAATAATCTCAAAACACAGGATTACTATTTTTCTGGTTTCCCTGCGCTTTGGAATATTTATGTGCTTTATTGTTACCTTTTAGACACAACTCCTTATGTTAATTTTGCTGTTCTTTGTTTATTAGCAATATTTACTTTTGTACCTTTAAAGTATGTTCACCCATTTAGAGTAAATTTTTTAAGAAAAACCTCCCTTTTTGTAATTACAATTTGGATGATTACTTCCATAGAAATGCTCTATATTGAAAGTCCCAGTGAATTAATTTCTCAAACTTCTTTTTCATTATGGGTAGCGTCCAATATATATTTTATGGGTTTAACTATTTATAGAAGTTTTCTTGCTAAGAGTTAACTTTTTGGACTGAAGTGACAGAATATATTTGCATAGCTCCTGCCTTTTAATGGATCGGGCCTGCCGTGCAAAAGCCTTGCGCTTTCATAGAAGATAATTTCTCCAGGTTCTAAATAAACTTTGTGTTTTCTGTAGTAATGATCTTCTATAATCAATGGCCATTCTTCATCAATATCTTGAGCAATATTTATTATGGCGCTAATTATGTGTGTGTTTTTTCTATCTCTATGTGGAACTAAAACTGCTCCTTTTTTATAGTCTCTTATCCCGTAAACATAAGTAGGGTTAAGTTCGATTCTGCTCCACTTCTCAAGTGGTTTTTGCAATGAACCATGAATCTCTTCTTTTAAAGTATCAGTAAGGTCTAGAAGGGTACTTGGGACAGCTTTTTCTTCAGAATGAATAAATTCACCCTCAACAAATTCATCTTTAAAATTATTAAGTGAATTCATATAAAACAACTTAAGTTTTTCAAAAAGATTTGCATCTAATTTATCTTTTTTAAAACCTTTCTTTGTATAGGTCTTTATATGTTTATTTAAATCTTCGTGAGATTTTAGGCCATTGCTAGCTTGTCGAAACCATTTAGTAATGATCGTCTTCTCGCCGTCGATAATAGGATGGGCTTGATGAATAGTATTTTCATTGGTTGTTCCATCATCATTGAGATTATTCCATATTAATGCCTTTCCTCTTTCCGGCTTAAAGATTTTGCTCAGCTTATGAAATTCTGTAGTTCCACCTTTATTTACATCATTCAAGTAAATCATGAATGTATAAGTTCTCTGTCCTCTCCCATTATCATGTTCCAGAAGCTGACTTCCTTCAAAGTAATCAGTATGTTCTTTAAATTCCTGTCCCTCCAAATAATGCTGACCTTGCAGTGTTTCTCCATAGGAAGGATCAATCCCGATAAAGTTACATATTCGTCTATTAATTTCATCAACATAAGGATTATTTATGTTTCCCAGGTCACAAGTGCTGCTTGTGCGGTATGAGTGATCATATTCTCCAGAAGTAGCAATCGTGGAGGGTCTGAGAGTAGATTTAATTTGATCAATTAGAAGTTGGCATTCTTCTGCGGATAAGAAATCACTTACTTCATATATCTCTGCAGAAACGGATTCAATTGGCGAAGCAGATATATGATCTTTTGATAAATTGTATTGCCCAGTTTCAGAGAGAGGATCTGCTGAAATGTTAGCTTTCGAAAGTTCAAAACCAAGAGCGATTTTTGATTGAGTCAGATCAAAATCTTCTTTTAGGAGAATATCCAATAATTCATTTCGATCACAGCCTCTCTGTATGTTCTCAAAGATCCAATTCAGCCAATCTTGAGTTAAGTCTTTAGGCATATTTCTATTTAAGAATTGGGCTGTATAAGATACTTTTCCCCAGTAGCTTGCTTAGTATAAGCAAGTATATTTTCTCTGTTTAACGCTTCCTCTAAAGAAATAGTCTT
>Ga0208127_1000712_pt1 | contig 16932 bp, 21 predicted proteins | sample ETNtaG_6_FD_185751 | JGI IMG/M metagenome (GOLD analysis project Ga0208127, IMG submission 185751) | Marine microbial and viral communities from oxygen minimum zone, Eastern Pacific Ocean - ETNP201306SV45 (SPAdes) (version 2) | ecosystem: Environmental > Aquatic > Marine > Oceanic ...
ATATCAGCATGTCAAGACGAGAAAACACTAATGGAAGGAATGCATATACTAGGCAATATCATGAGTGAAAAACAGTGAAAAAATTAACAGTAATTGGTGCAGGGGGGCAAATGGGCCGATGGTTTACAAAGTATTTTGCAGATTCAGATTTTGAGGTTACAGGATTTGATACTGAAACTAAAAGTTTTGGTAAAAATGTATTAGTTTCAGAATCATTAGTAGGTGCAATTCTAAAAGCAGATTACGTAGTATTATGTACACCAACTAGAAGAACACCAGAAATTATTAGATTAATTGCAAAAGAAATGAAAAAAGGAACATATCTAATTGAAATTTCATCAGAGAAATCAAAAGTTGTTTCATCATTATCAAAAATGCCAGATAAAATCAATCCAATTTGTATTCATCCTATGTTTGGTCCAGGAATTAAAACTATAAAGAATCAAAATATTATTTCAGTTCCAATTAAGGATGCAAAAAAAGAATTAACTGTAGCTAAAACATTATTTGAAGGAGCAAATTTTGTAACAATAGATGCAATTGAACATGATAAAAAAATTGCAGTGATTTTAGGATTAACACATCTTATGAATTTAGTTTTTGCAAATATAATTTCCAAAGATGAAAAAATGTTATTGACAGAAAAAATGTCTGGTACTACATTTAGAGTACAAAAAACATTAGCAGAAAGCATCATGACAGAAACTCCAGAATTAATTGAAACAATTATTGCAAATCCAGAAATTAGAAGAGTAGCTGAAGAATTATGGAAAGATATAGGTAGATTACTTACATCAGTTCAAGAATCAAAAACAGAAGAAGTAATAGAATATATTAAAAATTGTCAAGAGAGACTTTCAAAACATACTGACCTTGATGAGTCATATAAGAAACTCTCAAAGATGGTCAAATCTGTTGAAAAATAAGGAATGCGTTCAACACGAATAGTTACATCTTTTTTAAAAAAGTCTGATCAAATTTTAATTCTAAAAAGAAGCCAAAAAGTAAGATCAATGAAAGGCCTATGGTCAGGAGTTAGCGGTATGATTGAAAATAATGAAGTCCCACTAGATAGAGCAAAAATTGAAATTTTTGAAGAAGTAGGAATGAAAGAAAATGAAATCATTCTCATCAAAGAATCAGAAAAAATAATAATTTCCTCCCCACAATACAAAAATCACGAATGGGAAATTTTTCCATTTTTATTTGAAACAGAAAAAGGAAAAATTAAACTAAATTGGGAAAATTCAGATTTTAAATGGATTTTGCCTAAAGAATTAAAGAATTATGAAACAGTTCCTAGTCTTGAAAAAATATTACTCAATTTGCTTTAAATTTTCATTTTCTTTTTCATATTTTTTTTGTTGTGGCAACATCATGTACACACATGCACCGCCACACATAGTACACGGAACATTATTTCCAGGATGCTGACCAGTTCTAGAATGAATTTTTGCTGCCTCTTCTGGATCAATAGATAAAGCAAGTTGTTTTTCCCAATCTAGTGTTCGTCTAGCTTCAGTCATCTCCATATCCCATTTGATTGCTTTATCTCGCATTTTTACAAGATCACCGGCATGAGCTGCAATTCTATATGCAATTAATCCAGCTTTGACTTCTTCAGCATTAGGTAATGCCAAATGTTCAGAAGGTGTGAGATAACATAAAAGGTCAACACCTTCGCTTGCAGAAACTGCAGCACCAATTGCACTTGCAATATGATCATGTCCAGATGCAATATCAGTGACTAAAGGACCAAGAACATAGTATGGAACATCACCAATTAGAGATTTAGCTAATCGAACATTTGCAGCAACTTCATTTAATGGAACATGACCTGGACCCTCAACCATAACCTGAACATCATTTTCATGAGCTCGCTTCGTTAATTGGGAAATATTGATCATTTCCTGTACCTGTAATTCATCATGTGAATCTAAAATAGAGCCAGGCCTTAATGCATCTCCAAGACTAAATGTGACATCGTATTTTTTGGCAATTTCCATCATGTAGTCATAATGAGTAATGTAAGGATTCTCTTTATCATGTTTTAACATCCAAGCAGCAGTTATCGTACCACCTTTACTTACAACACCACCATATCTTTGAACTTTAAGAATTCTTTTTGCAATATCTTTAGTAATTCCACAGTGAACAGTGGTATAGTCAACCCCATCTTTGGCATTATTTTCAAATGCTTTGATATAATCATCTTCTGTTAAATTCAAAGGATTCTTGTGAACTTCAACACCATAGTTGTAAGCTTCGTAAATAGGAACAGTTCCAAAAGTAATTGGAGCGTTATCCATCAAGGTTTGACGAATTTTTTTAACATCACCACCATCACTTAGATCCATCATAGTGTCAGCATGATATTTTATTGCAACTTTTGCTTTTTCAATTTCTTCATCCAAATTCACATTTAGAGTGGAGGTTCCAATATTGACATTGACTTTAGTTTTCAATCCTTTACCAATTCCAACATTATGAATTTTTTGAGGACGAACATTGTTACTTGGAATAATAATTGAACCTCTAGCAATTTTTGGAATCAACCAGTCGAGTGAAACATCTTCATCTTTTGCAACTTGTTTCATTTCGTCAGTTGCAATTCCACGACGTGCAGAAGTCATTTGAGTTGCCATGTATCAATCTAGTTTTTACCTGATTTAAACAATCGTGAGAAAAAGAGATTATTTTGATCGCATTATCGGTTAGCACTATATTAATAAAAATTTCATGTTTAAATTCAAAGTGTAACTAATAATTTTATGAAAATGATTAGAGAGTGCATGCATTGTGGGAAAGAATTTCACAGTATGAGAGATGAATTTTGCTCATTCGAATGTGTTACGCAATCCACATCATAATCATAATAAATTCAAATTCTTTTCGATAACTAACTTTTCATCACGTATTTGATGAATTCTTTTTGCAATAGGCTCAATTATGCGTTCCAAATCACCAGAATTGGAAAAATTTTGTCGAATTTCAAGAATTCGTTGAATTAATTCAATTTCAGCAGAAATCAAGGATTTGTAATTGTCAAATTGCTGTGGAGTTGATTGTGAAAGGTTTTTTTCAGAATCAGTCATCGTGGTGGACTCCAACTTTCTTCTATATCATCATCAATATTTTGAGAAACAAAATATTTTTTCCCGCACTTAAAACACTGCCAAAGAAATTTTCCATTCTTTTTTTCTTGGTATTGCATAGGAAGTAAACAATTTGTACACTGTAATTGATCTGGAATACGATCATCAACCATTGGAATTTTACTCATATAATAAAAAAATCATTCAAGTATAAAATAGATAAGTTGATTTAAAATCAAAAATTATTCATAGAGAAAAATAGATTAGTGTTAAAAATTAGTAAATGGTGTGAATTTATTATCAATAGGGGGTTCGGATCCATCATCAGGGGCAGGGATTCAAAGCGATATCAAAATATTTACAAAATTTAATGTTCAATGCTTGACAGCTATTACAGCAATTACAAGTCAAAATACTTCAAATTTTGGAAAGATTGAGCCAGTAACAAAAAAAATTTTAGAAAGTCAATTAGAGTCATTAATTTCAGATTTCAAAATTGACGGAATAAAAATTGGAATGGTATACAATTCAGAAATCATAAAAACAATTTACCAATATTTCAAAAAATCAGATATTCCAATTGTGGTTGATCCAGTTATAAAATCAACTACAGGAGGAATGTTAATTGAAAAATCATCTATAATTAATTTTAAAAAATACATCATTCCTCTTGCGACAATAATTACACCAAACAAATTTGAGGCAGAGATCTTAACTAAAACAAAAATTAATTCAAAAAATAAGCCTGAAAAAATTGCAAAAATGATTCAAAAAATGGGGGCAAAAAATGTGATAATAACGGGTTTGGAGGAGAAAAATAATAAAATTTCAGATTTTGTACTAGAGTCCAATAAAAAATATTTTCTTAAGGATGAAAAAATTTCAAAAATTAATCGTGGGAGTGGATGCATTCATTCATCTATGGCGCTATATGGGATTATCAAATTCAAAAATATCAAAAAATCATTAGAATTTGCAAAACAAGTCACTTTAAACTCAATAAAAAATTCAAAGAAAGTGGGAAAAGGTTTCGAAGTAACAAACTTTGATAAATTAGACAATAATAAAATTGAACTAACTAAAGCAATTGAAGATTTTATAAAAATAAAAAATATTTTTGAAAACATACCAGAATGTCAAACTAATTTTGTTTTTTCAAAACACAAACCAAAGTCCATTAAAGAAATACTTGGAATTTCAGGAAGAATTGTGAAAGCAGGTAAAGAAGTCATAGTAGCAGGAGAGTTAGAATATGGAGGTTCAAAACATGTTGCAACAGCACTATTAGCTGTAAATAAAAAATATTCTAAAATTCAATCTGCAATCAATTTAAAATTTAGAGAATCAACAATTTTGAAAATAAAAAAAATGAAATGGAATACATATGATTATGATAGAAGTCAGGAACCAAAAAATATTAAAAAAAATGGTTCCACAATAGAGTGGGGAATTAAAAATGCCATTAAGAATTCAAAAAAAGCACCAGATGTTATTTTTCATAAAGGAGATTTTGGTAAAGAACCAATGATAATATTATTTGGAGAAACTCCAGAAGCAGTAATTAAAAAAATACAAAAATTATTCAAATAGGAATAAATCCATCCTTGAACATAAATACTCAAATTTGAAATAACGTTTGTGAAAGCAGTTATTCTTGCCGGAGGTCTAGGAACAAGATTAAGACCATTAACCAATAACAAACCCAAACCTATGTTGCCAGTAGGTGAAAAACCAATTTTAGAGCATCTAATAGAATGGACAAAAAAAGGAGGAATCAAATCAATAGTAATTTGTGTTAGTTATCTCAGGAAATCAATTGAAGATTACTTTGGAGATGGAAGTAAATTCGGAGTTACAATTGAATATGCAATTTCAAATAAACCGTTAGCTACAGCAGGACAACTCAAAACTGCAGAAGAATTTATCGATGACGATTTTGTATGTATGTATGGGGACTCAATTTTTAATTTCAGTTTAAGAAGTATGATTAAACAACATGTTACAACAAAACCATTTGTTACAATGAGTTTAAATGAATATAAAACAAATTTAGCATACGGTGTAATTGAAACATCTAAAAATGGAAAAGTGATAAGCTGGAATGAAAAACCAGAAATAAAAGCAAATGTAAACATGGGTTGTTACATAATGAATCCAAAGATTTTTGATTTAATTCCAAAGAATAAACCATATGGAATGGACGATGTGATAAAAAAAGCAATGAAGAAAAAACAATCAGTAAAGAGTTTTGTTACAAAAAAAGGTTTTACAGATATCGGAAATAAAGAATCATACATGCAGGCATGTAAAGAATATGAGCAAAAGAGCAAGTTAAAATGAATCAACCAATTATAAGAAAATTAGAAGAAAAAGATTTTCAAAAAGGATTCCTAAATTCACTAGACACATTAAGAGAAGCTAGTAACATTACCAAAGAAAAAGCATTAGAAATTTTTAACAACATTCAATCAAATCCAAATCACATAATTATTGTCGCTGAAATCAATAACAGAATTGTAGGTTCTACAACTCTTCTGATTGAGCCCAAATTCATTCATCAAGGAGGATTTGTAGGGCACATTGAGGATGTAGTAGTTAGTAAAGAGTTCCAAGGTCAAAAAATAGGCGAAAAAATTATCAAATATGTATTAGAAATTGCTGAAAAACAGGATTGTTATAAAACAATTCTAAATTGTTCAGATGATGTTAAACAATTTTATGAAAAAATAGGTTTCAAACATCATTCAAATGAATTTAGATTTGAACACAACTAAAAATATTCTTTCGTTGGACGTTTTTTACGTTTCAAGATTAGTCTTGCTCCAACAGCCATTACAGGAGCAGATAATATTATGAATAAGAGTGGCAGATATTGAACTGCATCTGTTACATAAATTTCTGGAACAGAGTCAACCCAAGAATAAACTACAAGATTACCTGCAAGTAAAATAATACCTCCAACTATAATCAAACCACCAATTTGCTTTGAACCATAATTCCTTGACATAATGTAAGCAACTGCAGCTAAAATTCCAGCTGGTGCAACACCAATGGAAACAAATTGAATTAGTTTTGGATCAGGAGCAAATCCTTGTGCAACAACAGCATCTTCAGGAACAGTTAACATAAAATAATAAACAGAAATCATTTCACCAGCAAACATTGCAAAAAGAGCGACACTAATTACTGCAAGCCATTTTTCAACATTTCCCATTAACTGAAGTAAATAAGGTTGATAAATAAACCATTCAGAAATTAAAGTATTCCAACAAGGTTAGCTAGTTCTTTTCTACAAGCAATTCCAAGTTTTTCAGCAGCATCTTCAGGAGAGACATCATTCAAAAATATTCCATAGCCACGTTCTAAGCCAGACCAAGGTTTAGTTATTGGATAAATTTCAATATGCCAATGAATTTGTCTAGTATTTTTCTTTTCAGGCGAAAGGTGAAAAACCATATTGTATGAAACATTTTTGATAGTTTTTGTTAAACCGCCTAAAGTAGCCCTCAAAATTAGGGATAAATCATTAATTTCTTTTTGAGTGATTTTTGAGAAACTAGTTGAGTGTTTTTTAGGGGCAATCCAAAATTCATACGGATATGACGGAGCCCAAGGGGAAAAAGCAATGAATCCATCAGTTTGAAGTATTTGTCTAGGTCCACTCAATTCTTCATTAATTGTTTGGCACATATGACAGACTCCTTTTTCATTCAAAATTTTATGAGATGCCTCAGCCTCAGCATCAATTACAGGAGGAATAGTAGAAAGGGTCAGAATGTTCAAGTGAGGGTGAGGGTTAGTACTACCTGCCAATTCACCATTATCGCCATAAATTGAAACGTAAGTAACTCCCTTTTGAGTATAAAGCCATCTTAGTCTATCTTGAACAACAACTAAAACATTTGACCATTGTTCTGGACTAATAGTAGAGAATGTGTCTTTAGTATTTGGGGAAGCTACAATGACATAATGATATCCATAATTGGGTTCACTGTAAAATGGTTTTTCACTGTAAGAGTTTTCTGTTTCAACTGAAACCACAGGATTTTTACTTTCAAAAACACGTATTGACCAACCTTCAACAAAATCATCTTCACTATCTTGAAGACGTTGTAACATTCCATCTTTTTCAACAAGTGATAGAACAGAAGGATTAGTAAGAGATTCGTTTCCAGGTGCAAAAGGATTTTTTTTACCGTCTGCAGATTTATTATTTTTTGAAACAATCATAAATCTTTCAGAAACATAATCCTTGCGCATATCACCCATAATTGTTATTGAAAGTAACTGTATGTTAAAATGTTTACTGAAAATAAAATAAAATTATTTCAAATATGAAAAAATAATTTTTGTTTTAGAATAACTGATTTTCCAAAACACTAGAATGAATTACTGATCGCAAAAGACATTGCAAGATTTAAAACAGAGATCAAAGAGTCCAATAATCAGAGTTCAAATGGACAATTCCAACACACACATTATCTATGTTCTTTTAGATGGTGTTGGAGATCTACCACATCCAGATTTAGATGGAAAAACACCTTTAGAAGCAGCAAATACGCCTACTTTGGACAAAATTGCAAGCAATGGTGTCATCGGGGAAGTGATTTCAGTAGGAAAAGGTATTGCTCCAGAATCAGATATTGCAGTATTCAACATGTTAGGTTACAAATTTGAACATGCAGATTATGCTGGAAGAGGAGTTATAGAAGCAATAGGAGTGGGGATTGATTTTAAAGATGGAGATTTAGCATTAAGAGGAAATTATTCAACATTAGATGATAACGAAGTGATTACAGACAGAAGAGCTGGAAGACATATAGAAAAAGAAGATGCAGAAGGAATTGCAAAAGAATTAGAAGAGAAAATTCAGTTCTCAGTACCAGATACTCAAGTTGTTGTTGCACCAACAATAGGACACAGAGTGACAGTAAGAATTAGAGCACAGTCTAAAAAATTATCATCAAGAATTTCAAACACAGATCCTGCATATAGCAACATTGGAGGAATGGGTGTAGCAAAAGAAGTAGGAGGTAATTTGAAAGTTGAAAAATGTTTACCATTAGAAGATATCGATGATGCTAAAATTACATCAAACTTAGTAAATGAATTTTCAGAACAATCTATCAAAATTATGAAAAACAGTGAAATCAATAAGAAAAGAAAAGAATTAAACAAAAAACAACTAAGTTGTATTCTACTTCGAGATGCAGGTAACAAATACCCGGATGTACCACCAATTAATGAAAAACATGAGATGAAATTTTCATGTATTGTAGACATGCCAGTAGAATTAGGAATTTCAGAAGTTCTAAAAATGAAAGCATTTGAAGCAGGAGGTTTAACTGATTATGAAGAAAAAGCAAGAGTTGCTGCAAAAGCAATGGAAACACATAATGCAATTTATGTTCACCTTAAAGGACCGGATGAATTTGGTCACGATGGGGATGCAATTGGCAAAATGAAAAACATTGAAGAAATTGATCAAAGATTTTTCAAAACACTAGTGGAAAACATAGATTCAAACAACGTTGCAATAATTATTTCTGCAGACCATTCAACTCCATGTATTAACAAAGGACATAGTGATGATCCAGTGCCAGTAGTTGTTTCAGCAGATTTTATCAAAAATGATGGGACTACAAGAATGACTGAAGGTCAAGCAAAAAAAGGAAGTATAGGATTATTGCAAGGTGCAGAAGTGGTTACAAAATCATTAGAACTAATTAGATCTCAAATAAAACCAAATCATTAATTTTCTGCATTTCAATAGATTTTTTCCTTATTCTTTCAACATCTATTGAGTGATACATTGATGGAGAAGTTCCTAATTTTTCTAATGCTCTTGTAAGCATAGCGACTCCAATACTCAATTCATTTTCTTGGGCATGAGCATATGCAACGGCTACAAGAATTATTCCTTGAACTAATTCTTTTTCACGTCCAAAACATTGTTTCCAAACACCTTCAAATGCCTCATGACATTCCCAAAATCTTTCACTGTTAAAATAAAATATTCCATCCTTAATTCCTTGATCTATTTCAATTTCTTCTTCCACAACATGTCTAATATTATCCAAATCACCAATTGGAGATAATTTGTCAACTAGTTCATCCACATCTTTTGTTTCAATAGCTACATCAAATTCAATAAACGTAGTAGCAACTCTACAAAGTCGAATATGAGCATCTGTTCCATTAATTAGATCTCTTGCACGATAAAGAACTTCACGAGAATTTATGGGAATGAATTTTTCATTTTTTAAATGAATCAAATATCTCTCCATATCACCAATTCATCCCATTTTCTTAAATTTCTTGTGTAAGTTCAACTAGGTTTATATGAAATATCCAAAGGATTTTTGATACATGTCAACTATTGAGACACTTTCAGATGTCAATAATACCTTCTTATCAAGAAGAGAATTAACTTGTGATTTTCCAGGATTAGGTGGAAAATTAAAGAATATGGAAGCAGTAGACATGATTACAAAAGAATTCAAACTAGATGGCAAAGTAGTGATACCAATGAGACTAAAAACTCATGTTGGAATGTCAAAAGTTACAGGAACTTTCTATGTTTATGATGATGAAGGATTGGCAAAAAAACACATCAATCCAACAATCTTTTCAAGATTAGAAAAAACTAAAGCAAAAATAGCTGAAGCTGAAAAAGCAGCAGCTGAAGCTGAAGCACCAGCAGAAGATGCAGCAGCTGAAGCACCAGCAGAAGATGCAGCAGCTGAAGCACCAGCAGAGGAGAAAACAGAATAATGCCTGTAGAGAAAAAAGGCAACAAAGGTTCTAGTCCAAAAGTTTATGGATATTTCAAAATTGATGGAGATAAAGTAACAAGAACTAGAAAAAATTGTTCAAGATGTGGAAAAGGAGTATACATGTCTGAACACAAAGATAGACACACATGTGGAAGATGTGGTTTAACAGAATTCAAACAATAGAAATAATTTTTTAAAATAAATTATATCAGTACAATCTTTTTTTACGTATTTTTGTACTTTTTTCTTCCAGCTCGGTAATTTTTAGGATAAATTTTGGATCAAGCTTAATGTTTGATAAAGATTCAGCAGATAATTTCACATTGTTGGCATCTAAAGAAATATTAGATTTGGGTAAATTTCTATCAGACCAAAATTTTATTACTTTATCTTCAAGTTTGTAATCACGAAAACCAGATGGAAATTTTTTTGTAATATGATTTAGTAATGTTCTATCATTAAAAACAGCTCGAGGTTCAAACAATCTAGTTTCATCACTATACACATTTTCAAATAAATTTCCAGATAATTCATCAGAAATTAATTCCATTTTTGAGATTTTTCGAATTAATTCTAAAAAATGTAAAAATTCATGAGCCAAAATTGCATGTATTGTACCTTTCAACCCATAAGCAATCAAAGGAGCAGAAATTTGAATAACAACTTGAAATTTTTCCTCAAACATTACTGGAATTGTCCTTGCAAATAAAATTCCATATTCATATGAATTTGGATCAGATGCAGATAGTACTAAAGAAGGTTCAACATATGCTACAGGATATTGAATACCAGATGCTTTTTCAATTCGATTAATTCCAGCAACGGTGATTGGAAAACGCTTCAGAGTAAGATCATAAACGTCCTCAGGGATAAGACCCTTAGAATATGCATCTCTAAAACGAATTAAAGGATCCAACATTAATTATTAAAAATTTTAATGTAAAAATGTTGATTTTCTTATGATCTAGGTTTTCCACATTTTGCTTTTTTAACTCTACGAGTATTTGCTCTTTGATCAGCATGTCTTTGATGTTTACCTTTTTTTCTCATTGGCATGATAAATTACGATATTTAGTGCTAGTTAATTGTTATCATTTACAAAAATTTTGAGAAAATCAAATTCCTTAGCAATACAATTAGTTCCAATAGTTACAGAAACATTAGGTTCAACGTTAGTTCCGGTCACAAATCGTTTAATTGGCAATCCACCTTCAGCCTTAATTTTTAATACTATCAAATGATCAGAGTTTTTTCTATAACTCAAATCAAAAATTTTTTTTTCGTAAGATCTTCCAGATTTTTCAGAAATTATGATAGGAATATTTTTGAGATTTTTTAATTTTTTCAGATGTTTGGATTCAAATTTTGAATCGGCAGTGATTTTAATAGAAATCAAAGAAGAAAACTTCAAAGGGGTTTTAGGATAATCATCAATAATTTTCATATTTGAAACAGAGACAAAATCAGAAAGAAAATCAGATAGTCTTTTTTTCCTTTTTACAGGATTTTGGAGTTTAACTACAAAAGGTCGACCAGAGCCCAATACTAAACTAGATTTATCCTCACCACCTATCCAAGTAAATTTTGTAGTAGTTCCACCAAATTTTTTAAAAATTAATTTTGAGATTATTCCCTCAATACTATCAAATTCTGTAATTCCATGAAAATTACAAGTTCGACATCCCTTTCCAGAACAATTATCACAAGATTTCTGTTTTTGAGAATAACCTCGTTTAGATTTAGTATACCTTCCAGAAATAACAAGAGGTTTTGAATATAGGTTGCAAGTATGTTCTTTGAGATTAACAGTAAAAATGACATCTGGATCAATATAATTAATAATTTTTTTTGTCTTTTTTGAAAAAAGTTTTCCCAATTCTTTTGCAATGTCAGATTTTATACCATCAATTCCTCGTAACTTAAATTCAGATTTTAAAGCATCATCTCTATCAACAATAGAAGGCTTAACTATTGTTCCAATACTAAAATTATCAAATTCATAATCTAAGGATGAATCTAGCATTAATTTTAAAAAATAATCCAAATTATCAAAGAGGTTTTTACAAATGTGGCAAGGAGTATTGGAACTATGACCATTCTTTAGTTTTTTACCAAGTAATTTGTTTGAAGATAAACGAAGTTGTTTTGAAAATAATCTACCTAAACAAAAATCACATAAATCATATTTTTCAATAATTTCTTTTGAAGAAGAAAGGACAGTAGAATATTTAGACATTTTTGATTTGAGATAATATCAGTTATCCCAAACCCATTTTTCTTAAAGTGCCCTGCATTTGACGACCTTTAGAAGCTTTCATCAAATTCTTTGAATTTTTATAATTTTTCATTAATTCTTTTACTTCACTTTCAGGCCATCCAGAACCTCTAGCAATTCTTTTGATTCTTGAAGAATTGAGTAAATCAGGGTCTGCTTTTTCATCTTTATTCATACTTTGGATAATGTATCTCCATTTGGATACTCTATCTTCCATTTGATCAACTTGGTCTTCTTTTACCATTCCAGACATTCCAGGCATACTGTCAAGAAGTCCTTTTAGTGAACCAACTTTTGTTACTTCTTCTAATTGATAAAAGAAATCATCCATGTTCATTTTTCCACTGGAAATACGTTTCATTCTAACATCATCACCTTCATTTTCTAATCTTTTTGCTAAATCTAATACAGCCTGAATATCACCCATCCCAAGTAATCTACCAACAAATCTAGTTGGAGAGAATTTTTCTAAATCATCAATTCTTTCACCAGTACCAATGTACATAATTTGAGCACCAGTTGCTGCAGATGCAGCTAATGCACCGCCACCTTTTGCAGAACTATCTAATTTTGAAATTATAACACCGCCAACAGGGATAGTTTTATGAAATGCTTCAGCTTGATTGAAACATTGTTGGCCAATTGTTCCATCAATTACAAGTAGAGCTAAATCAGGATCTGCAACTTTATTGATTCTACTCATCTCTTCAAGTAAATCTTGTTCTTCTTTGTGACGACCAGCAGTATCAATAATAATTACATCAAGAGGTTGTCCTGCAAAATGTTTTAATCCATTTTGGACAATATTTGGAGAATCTTTATTATTTTCTTCACCATAAACTTCGACATTTGATTTTTCACACATCATTTTTAATTGAACCAATGCACCTGGTCGATAAGTATCAGCACCAACAACACCAACTTTATGACCTTGTCCAGTCAAAAATTTTGCAAGTTTTGATGCAACAGTAGTTTTACCACTTCCCTGAATTCCCAATAAAATAATTTTATTTTGTTTTCCAGGTTTAAGTTCGAAATCAGACTCGTTACCCAATAATTTTGATAATTCATCATATAGAATTTTCACAATATGATCTTTACGAGATAATCCAGGAGGAGGAGTTTCATTTAATGAGCGTTCTTCTAACCTTTTAGTAATTTCAAGTACTAGTCGAACATTAACATCAGAGGTCAATAAAGCCCGTTGAACATCTTTACAGAGATCTTTGATTAACTCCTCATCAATGCCTGAAGATTTGACAATTTTTTTAATTGCATCTCCTAAGCTACTTTTTAATCCATCAAGCATTGTAATTTAACTCCGCATCCACTATTTCAAACCTTCCTCTATAACCATCCCAATTTTTTGTGAATTTATTAATTTTAATAGAATTGGAAAATAAAGGACAATCTATTACAAAGGTTTCAGCCTCTCCACCCTCAAAATTCAAATTAAATCCAAATTTGTCAGATAAAATTTCTAATTTTTTCATATCAGATTTTGAAATTAATTTTCCTAACCATTGATCGTCTAAACCATCAGATGAAACAGTAGTCATAATAAAATGAAAATTGGATTCAATCAAATCATTCATGTATTTTTTTGGTTCACTTTCCCATAAGGGGGAAACAGAAATCAAATTTAATTTCCTACACAAACTTTCAAATTTTTCTTTTTGAAATTTACTTTTGATTCCACCATGAACTAATCCCTCGATTTTAAATTCATCTATAGCATTTTTCAATAATTTTTCTAATACAATTAATTCATCATTTGTTTCATCTGAAGAAGAAGAGATAGTTAAATGAGGAATTTTCATGGATTTAGATTGTAATTTTGTCCATTTTAAATTCGGATGATGTAAAAGATGACTTTCATCAGATTTTGCAAAAGCACTCAAGAGACATACAATCTCATGTCCTTGTTTTTTAGCAAGATGAATTGCATAAGTACTATCTTTCCCCCCAGAAAAAAGACAAGCTAATTTCATCAATTAATAAACATGAGACTCTAATAAAATTCTAAAATTTTTGATTGAGATGCCTCAATACTCATAATCGTCATCACAAATCAGACGGCTTTTCCGATAATCATCAGCATCTGTAATAGTTTTACAATTATAGAATTTTAGTGCTATGATTGAAATCAAATAATGAAAATATGTTGCGGATTCTAAGTTTAACTATTTTTAATACTCATGATTTTTGTATTGTCCATTACAACCCAATATTCGACATTTTGTCCGTTTTCCAATTTTCCTTGAACAGAGTCGTCAATCATTGCAATGTCAATAGTTTCAAATGATTCATTATCCATAACTTGTACAGTATCACCATTTATTGAGATAATTTGACCAACTTTCTTGTTAATCATTGGAACATGGATTTGCATACTTACAGGTCCAACATGAGGTCTATTTTTGCCATCAAAAATTCCCTGACCAACGATTCTAGCTTTTGCTGCTCCGTGTTTTCCAGGTTTTGAAGTATCATACTCAATAATTCTACATGGCTCTCCACTAGGTTGATCAGAGTGAGGTAGTAGAATGTATGATCCAATTTTCAATGAACCCAAATCAGATGGTTTACTCATAAAATTCAGTTTTTGCTCGAATATTTAACTCTACTTTAGTTGATCAAGAATAGAAAGACTCAAGAGATTTGATAAAGTAAAACCTTTCCTAGTTACATCACGTTGTGTTTGATCACAATATTTTTTGACGCTTTGATGACTTTTTTCACTTGCCACTTCAATTACAATCATATTTTCAGAATAGGGGAAAGTAAATTTTGAAGGAATAGAGCAAGTAGTAGTCATGTTTCCAATTCCAGCAACTTCAATTTTTTCTCTTTTCAATAATAAACCAGCAATTTCAATTAAATCATCCATATCTTCACCATATTCTAGATAATAAATGGAAATGAAATTTGTTTCACCTAAAACTTCCCGTTCAAATAGATCGTCATGAATATTGAAAACAAATGAAGTTTTTTCTTGTACATGTTTAGATAATTCTTTTTCTACAATTGAACTGTCCTTAAATTTAGCTAATAAGTAATGGTTTGCTGAAGTTGAAAAATAGGGTTGACTATCACTTGAAAAAGTTCCAGTTACAAAAAATAATTTTTCAATATTTTTAGAATTTGACCAAGATTCTTTTAATTCAAGAGAATCACGATTATGTAAATACGGTGCACAAACATATCCTGAATAAGACAATTTTAATTCAGACATTACTAATGAGAAATTTTTAGAGTATTTATCAATATATTAGACCAAATAAAAAAAGCACGATGGTTTTTTAATAACTCAATACACATAATTTTTGTCCCGTGGTAGCTCAGCCTGGTAGAGCTTCCGGCTGTAGTTGTTGGCTTAAGATGGCTGACCGAAAAACAGCATATCAGGCATACAGAAACCGGGTTGTCGCATGTTCAATTCATGCCCGCGGGACCACAAAATTTTTACAAAAAAAGAGATCCGATTTAAACAAAATATTCGTCATTCTGAAGTGATTATTTTTGACATAACAATATCGCTGGAAATGTTATTTTCAACAGCATATGAAATTGAAGATAAATTTCTGATCTCATAATCATATAATCTAACAACAGATACTACAGTAGATAATTTGAACATATTTGCAAATTCTTGAAGTAATGAATTATACAAAAATAAATCAAATTTTCTTTCAAATTCATTTATCATAATAATATCATCTGCTTCAGAAGGAATAATTTCAGAAAATTTTGTTTTGGATAACTCCATAAAACTACTTTTAAGATTTTCAGCAGAAATCATCTTGGACAGTAATTCATCACTAGTGCTAGAAGTATGAGAAACTAACAAGTCATGAATTGATTGTTCATCTAAATTCCAAAATTTTCCACGTACAATATTTGTGATATTATACAAATCTAATTCGGTTCCAAATAATTTTAACAGATTTAAATCCGCCTTACTTTTGATACTATCAGCTAGATTTTGATATAAAATTTTATCAAGATATGTGTCAATTACACCAATTTCACCCAAATCATTGTAAAGCACTACTGCTTTTTCAATATCGTTTCCAAAATTATATGATTTTAAATTACTAATTACTTCTTCAACATTTTTTGAAGTTAAAGCTTTTAGTGTAACATCTCTACGTTGAATTAATTCTTCAGCCCTTAATCCTATTGTAGATTCTATCTCAGATTGAGTTTTTCCCAAAATTTTTCCTTTAAGAATATTTTTTAAATTTTTAAAAATAAATTTGTAATAATAAGCCATTAGCAAATTTGAACCGCCTACAGAATTCATCATCATATAATACAATTCAGCTTGTTTTCCCCTAAAACTAATCTCAACATTATTTGAAGTGTAAGGTTTTGGAATTTTCCGAATATAATCAGAGTAAGAAGTACTGTTTAAGCGACTTGCAAATTCATCAAGATTTCTAGATTCTGCTAATGTTTGAAATGTTTTTTTTGAAAGTAATTTACCTTTTAGACTATATGCCTTAACAGTAGCGTATGTCACTAAGGACCCTACAACCATTGATCTCTAGTGTGGATTGGAAATTTAAGAATACCTTACGATTATCGAACATAGAGATGTAAAAATTTCAAAAAGAAATGTAATTTTTACATATAATTAAAAATAATAAAAAAATAGACTGTTTAAGAAAACATAGATGAAATCTTAATTTAAAAATTCAATTGTCTACTCTAATTTTTTGACTTTTTGTGCTGCTGGGCCTTTTTGGCCTTCTCCGATTTCAAACTCGACTTTATCGCCTTC
>Ga0208127_1000714_pt1 | contig 16868 bp, 15 predicted proteins | sample ETNtaG_6_FD_185751 | JGI IMG/M metagenome (GOLD analysis project Ga0208127, IMG submission 185751) | Marine microbial and viral communities from oxygen minimum zone, Eastern Pacific Ocean - ETNP201306SV45 (SPAdes) (version 2) | ecosystem: Environmental > Aquatic > Marine > Oceanic ...
CCATAAATTGGTCTGCCAAAGTTTTCTCTTATTACCTGACCTACTTCTCCGTCCCAAAGCTGGTCGTTTGTGACTACAGATATATTATTTATGTTTCCGCTGGAGGCCGGTAATAATTTTTGCTGATTTTCTGAACACGACAATACAAGGATTAAAATAAAGAAAACAATTGCAGTTTTTTTCATATTTGCAATTTACACAATTTAGCACAAAAGCTTTTGGTGCAAAACTTTTAGCTTTTTGGAATTCTTTTAGGGAAAATTATGAGCTTTTGATTCTCCTTTATATTGTCGTTTTTTAAATTATTCCAGCGTTTTATGTCTGAAACTTTTACACCAAAGTTTCTTGCAATCTTTCCAAGAAACTCTCCATATTTGACTTTGTAAACTAATTTTGAGTCTATTGAATACAGGTCTGGTAAAGGTTTTTCCATTTTATCAAACTCAGTTTTAGCAAAAGCGTAAAACTCTTTCTCCTGTTGAATAAACCTGTCAACTAAATTGCTAGGTAGTCTTAATTCGTTTGCGCTTGTTCCAGGAATAATGTTGTGAATATAAGATGGATTCAGCTTGATAATAGAATCTGTTGAATACTCAAAAAAACTTGAAATATGTTCAAAGGCTATTTTTTCCTTAACGATAATTTTCTCTGTCTCAAGAAATGGAATTTTGGATTTGTACAGAGTTATGCCGTGTTCTTCAGCATATTCTAGTATATACATTGTAGCGATAAACGATGGAATATAATTAGCTGTTTCGGCAGGAAGAAAAGGCCTCATGTTCCAATAATTAGCATAGCCGCCTGATTTTCTTTTGGCTCTAGAAATTGTTCTTGGGCCCGCATTATATGATGCTAAAACAAGATTCCAGTCATTATGAATATTATAAAGTTTCTCTAGGTATAAGGTTGCTGCTATCGTAGACTTTAGCGGGTCCATTCTTTCATCAACGTAACTATTCATTGTTAACCCGTTTTCAAGTGCAGTGTAAAACATAAACTGCCACAAACCTGTAGCTCCAACTTTGGATACCGCAGAAGGGTCAAGTCTTGATTCAATGATCGGTAAGTATTTAATTTCTAAAGGGATCTTTCGGTTTTGAAGTTGCTCCTCAAAAAGTGGAAGGTAAAAGTTAATTTTTTCAATATTTTTTTTATAAAAATTAACTCTTGTTTTCAAATATCTCTTAATTGTTTTTTCAACACTTGGCGTGAAATAGAGCTCTATTGGTGTCTTTTTGTTAAGTCTCTCAAGCCTGTTTTTAATTGTATCTGAATTAAAATTGGATTCATTAATTAAAACATCTGTGTCGACGGATTGAGAATACACAGAGCAAACTAACAAACAGAATAAAACTAAAACGAGTTGTTTGGCTTTCATTAGTTGTTTCTATGTTAATGCCTTAATTCCTGGAAGAGTTTTGCCCTCAAGGCTTTCGAGCATTGCCCCTCCTCCAGTGCTTATAAAACTCACATTGTTTTGTAAATTAAACTTCTTGATTGCTGCTACGGAATCACCTCCTCCAATTAATGAGAAAGCTCCATTCTTTGTTGTTTCAGCAACTGATTTTGCAACCGCCAATGTTCCTTTTTCAAAAGATGACATTTCAAAAACACCCATTGGTCCATTCCATAAAACAGTCTTGCTCTGCTTAATAATCTTATCAAATTTAATTGCAGAAGATGGTCCAATATCCAGTCCTTGCCAGCCGTCTGGAATTTCATTTATTTTTAGTGTCTTTTTTAAGCTGCTGTTCGAAAACTCATTTGAAGCGACTACATCATCTGGTAAAAAAATGTTAACATTCTTTTCTTTTGCTAAGGAAATGATTTTGCTGCAGTCTTCAAGTCTATCCGATTCAAAGATCGAATCTCCAATACTGCCGCCGTTGTTTTTAATAAAAGTATAAGCCATTCCTCCGCCAATTATAAGATTATCAACAACGTCTAGCATGTTTGCAATGACAGAAATTTTAGATGAAACTTTAGCTCCACCGATTATCGAAGTAACAGGCCTTTCAGGATTATTCATTAATTTTTGCAAACTTTTAATCTCATTTTCCAAGAGAATTCCAGGACATTTATATTCGAAAAATTTTGCCATGGTTGCTGTAGATGCATGTTCTCTGTGGGTTGTGCCGTAGGCATCATTTACGTATATATCTGCAAGTCTTGAAAGTTTTTTTGCAAAGCCCTCATCAGCTTTAGTTTCCTCTTTATAAAATCTTAAATTTTCTAGAAGAATAATTTGTCCTGGGTTTAAACCAGAGCATTCCTTTTCTGTTTTTTCTCCAACACAATCATCTGAAAACAAAACTTTTGTTTGTAATAATTTTTCCAATTCTGGGACTAGTTTTGCAAGTGATAAGTCTTTGGACCTGCCGGTAGGTCTGCCTAAGTGTGAAGCCAAAACACAAGCCCCTCCTTTTGAGATAATGTGTTTAATGGTGGGCAGGGCAGCTACTATTCTAGAATTGTCAGAAATTTGACCAGCCTTGTCAAAAGGAACATTAAAATCAACACGAACGAATGCTGTTTTCATAGAAAAATTGATGTCATGTATTGATTTCATACTTATATAATACCTGGCAAATATAATTCTTTATCTTTGTTTTTAATTAAATTGAATGGGTCAAATTGAACTAAATAAAGTAAAAACATCTATTAAAAGCGGCAAAGTTGCAAACACCTATTTACTAGTTGGAAGTGCTGATTCAGATGTTTTGGGCTGCTCATTTGAATTGATTAAATCTATTATTAAAAGTCCTTATTCAGGACTAGAAATACCACAACAACAGGCCTCTTTAGAAAAATTAAAAAGCTTGACAAACCCTGACATACATTATTTCTATCCTGTAAATACAACTAAAGAAATTAAGACCAAGGCTAGCTCAGAAGACTTTATCGCAAAGTGGAGAGAGATTGTTTCTGATGAAACGAAAATAAACCTTTCTGATTGGTACAGTAAAATTGGACTGGGAAATAAGCAAGCATCAATTAATAAAGATGAGGCCGAAAAAATATCAAAATTGGCTTCGTTGAAATCATACGAAGGTGGGGTAAAAATATTTTTAATTTGGATGGCGGAAAAAATGAATATAGCCGCTTCTAACAAGCTCCTTAAACTTCTTGAAGAGCCACCGTTAAAAACAGTGTTTATTTTAGTTTGTGAACAAGAAAATAAGCTATTAGACACAATCAAATCAAGATGTCAAAAAATATATGTAAACACTCAAACACCTGTAAATCAAGAAGTTAACCCTGAGTATGAAGAACTTTTTTTAGAGTGGGTAAGGGCTGCTTTTAAAGTAAAGGGAAATAAGTCTGCTATCAATGAGCTTGTAATATTTTCTGAAAAAATAAGCAAAAAAACAAGAGAAGATCAAAAGGCATTTTTAAAGTTTTGCTCAAGCATCTTTAGGGATTCTATATTATACAACTATAAGGCGTTTAATAAGTCTGAAAAATATACTAGCGGTCTTAATCTTAAAAAATTTGCCCCATTTGTTCATGAAGAAAATATTTTATCTTTTTACGATGAAGTTCAAAAAGGCTTTAATGACGTGGAAAGGAACGGAAACCCTAAAATTATATTTCTTGACATATCTATTAAGCTTACAAGACTTCTACATATAAAACCAACTGAAAATGTTCAATGAGTGGTTTATAATAGCTAACAGATTTTCTAATTCAGGGAAAACAGCTGGTGTAATTGAAAAGGCCTTAAAAAAACTTAAAGACGAAAAAATAAAATATTCTTTTAACCTTACAAACAATAGTGGTGATGAAATTAAATTAGTAAAAAAAGCCACAAGCGTTGGGTATAATAAAATATTAGTAATTGGGGGAGATGGTACTATTCAAAAAGTTGTGGCTGGAATTGTTATACAGCAAAGCATTGAATTAGATAAAATGATCTTCGCCTTGATTCCTGCAGGAACAGGAAATGACTGGGCAAAATCAAAAAACATATCTACAAATATTGAAAAGAGTATAGGGCTTTTAAATACAGGAAAGATAAACACACAAGATATTGGTGTAGCTAGGATAAAAAAGAAGGGTAAAGAAAAAATCAGATATTTTATCACATATTCAGGTGTGGGTTTTGATTCATTTATGTTAAGCAAGATTGAAAAGTATAAGTGGCTTGGAAAATTATCATATTTAATGTGCGCCGTAATGAACTTTACAAAATTTCAAAACATTCCTTTAAAAATTGTAACAACAAAAAACGAAATTGAAGCAAATATATTTTTGCTTGGGATTGGAATATGCAAATTTACTGGCGGCGGAATGCAGTTGATAAAAAATCCTGCCGGAAATGATGGTCTTTTAAATATTACAATCGCTCAAGAATTTAGCAAATTTGATATAATTCGAAATTTTTTGAATCTTTTTAACGGGTCTATTTTTAAAGAACGCAAGGTTTTGACACTTACGGATAGTGTGATAAAAATAAGCTCTAAAAACGGCGATTTAGTGTGTCAGGGGGATGGCGAGATTTTTGGGGCCGGTAAAATAGAATATTCTGTTATCAAAAAAGGGCTTAGGTATTTGTCTTAGTTTTTTTAAAGACAAAAATATTTGATGAATATTCTTTTGTGAATAAACCTAAAATATTAGACGTGGTGCCAACAAGAATTGACTTAAAAATTTTAAATGTTGACTTTTTGTAGGATTCAGAAAGCAAAGAAACATAGTAAGCGTCTAAGAACATTGGGCTAGATTTAACAAACCTAAACCCATTATTTTTGAAAATATCTTTTAAGGAAGTTTTATCAAAATGCCACAAATGTCTTGGAGCATCGTAGGCCGCCCAGAAACTTTTGTAATATTTAGCATCAAATGATAAATAGTTCGGGACGGCAACCAGAAGAGTTCCTTTTTCATCAAGCAGATCGTGTAAGCGGGCAACTGTTTTTTGCAGGTCATGAACGTGTTCAACCGAGTGCCAAGCTGTTATATAGTTAAACTTTTGACCGTCAAATTGGCGATTAAAAATAGAGGGAAGTATATTAGGAAATGTAGTTGATGCGGTGGGCTCAACTCCAAATGTTTTGAATCCTTTTTTTTGAAGCTTGCTCAAAAAATATCCTTCTCCTGAACCAAAATCCAGCACATTTTGATTGGCGTTGTTAGTAGAAAAAAAACGATATTTAGAGTAAAAATTGACAGCTCTTAAAAGCCTGTAAAAGAAAAAAAACAATCCTTCATTTTTTGAATTGTGAGAAACATATTTTTCTGATTTATAATATTTAACTATGTCTTTTTCCGTTGGTGTGGGATCTGTTTTAAGCAAACCCGCAGTAGCCGTTTCTTTAATTTTGAATTTTTCTTTTGTTAGAAGATGATCAATAACTTCAATATATGTTTTTTTTTGTTCCACGTGAAACATTTAACGACCCATGTAAACAAGAAGAACAGAAATATCATTGGGGGATACGCCGCTAATTCTTGATGCCTGAGATATGGTTTCGGGTTTAATTTTATTTAATTTTTCCAACGCTTCAGCGCTAATAGATTTAAGCTTTTTATAATCAAAATCCTTTGGAATTCTTACAGACTCTAATCGATTTAACTTGTCAGCATTGTTTTTCTCTTTTTGAATATAGCCGCTATATTTAATTTGAATCTCAGCTTGATCCTGAACCTCTTCTGAAAGGTTGTTTGAGGAAATATAAGACTCTACGCTATTACACTCTTTTAAGTCTGAAATGTATATGTTTGGCCTAGACAAGATTTTATCAGCTTTTCCGGACTGTTTAATTAAAGCAGATTCTTTTGAGGAAAGGATGGGGTTAATTTCAGCGGGTAGAATGCTTTGAGATTTTAGAAAACTAATTAGACTTTCAGACTGCTTATATTTTAAATCACATGCTGCAAGTCTCTCATCGCTAGCGAGCCCTAATGAATGACTAGCCTTTGTTAGTCTTTGGTCGGCATTGTCTTGTCTTAAAAGCATTCTATATTCTGCTCTTGAAGTAAACATTCTATAAGGCTCTTCCGTTCCTTTTGTAATCAAATCATCAATTAAAACACCTATATAAGCTTCGTCTCTTTTCAGCACGAAAGGGTTGTTTTCTTTAATCTTTAACACAGCATTTATCCCCGCCATTAAGCCTTGGGATCCCGCCTCCTCATATCCAGTAGTTCCATTAATTTGGCCTGCAAAGAAAAGGTTTTCAATAATTTTTGTTTCCAACGAATACTTGAGTTGAGTTGGGTAAAAATAATCGTATTCAATGGCATAGCCAGGTCTGAAAAACTTCACGTTTTCGAAACCAGGGACAGCGCGTAAAGCAGAAAACTGCACCTCCTCAGGCAAGGAGGTAGAAAACCCATTAACATAAACCTCTACCGTGTTCCAGCCTTCAGGCTCAACGAACAATTGGTGTCTTTCTCTTTCAGAAAATCGATGTATTTTATCTTCAATCGATGGGCAGTATCGAGGCCCAACACTCTTTATTCTTCCATTAAACATCGGAGATCTATCGAACCCATCTCTTAACAGCTCATGAACCTCGGGGCTCGTATATGTCATGTAACAAGACAGCTGTTTGTTTAACGGGGTTGTTGAGTTTAAATAAGAAAATTTTTGTGGATTAGAGTCCCCTGGCTGTTCAATCATTTTAGAGTAGTCAAGAGACCTTCCGTCAACCCTAGGCGGTGTTCCTGTTTTCATTCTTCCAGATTCAAAACCAAGAGAAACAAGCTGTTCTGTTATTCCTGTAGCAGCTTTTTCACCAGCCCTGCCTCCTCCAAAGTTTTTGTCGCCTACGTGAATTAAGCCATTAAGAAATGTTCCGTTTGTAAGCACAACTGTCTTACCTTTAATCTTTTGACCTAATCCAGTTATAACTCCACACAGCTTGTTTTTTTCTATCCAAAGATTCTTTACCATTTCTTGGTAGAAATCAAGATTTGGAGTGGCTTCTAACATTTCTCTCCAATATTGAGCAAACAGAGCTCTATCGTTTTGGGCTCTAGGACTCCACATAGCTGGACCCTTTGAAAGATTAAGCATTTTAAATTGAATTGAAGATTTGTCAGTAACAATTCCGCTGTAACCACCAATAGCATCTATCTCTCTTACAATTTGCCCTTTTGCAATTCCACCCATAGCTGGATTGCAGGACATCTGTCCGATAGTTTGAAGATTCATTGTGACCAATAGAGTCTTTGCGCCTAAATTAGCCGCTGCAGCCGCTGCCTCGCTCCCGGCGTGGCCGCCACCTACCACTATTACGTCATATTCTTGATTAAACATAAGCTTGTTTCACGTGGAACATTTGTGCAAATATAATTTATTTGTGGGTCCTTTGAAAAGAAGCTAAGGCTTTGTCTTCAGCTGCTCTGATCACAAGCAAGTCTTTGCTTGTCTTGTCTTTATAACCACATAGGTGAAAAAAAGCATGACACAAAACTCTAAGTGTCTCATTTTCAATGGTTTGAGAATGATCTATCGCGTTTTGATTAACGACTGTTTGACATATAAAAACTTCACCTGAAATCAACTTTCCTTCACAATAATCAAAGGCAATTACATCGGTTGGATAGTCGTGATTTAGAAACTGGTTGTTGATTGACTGGATTTTTTCGACTGAAACATAGTTGTAGTGAAGGTTTTTGATTTCAAAACCCTCGCTGTGTGCTAAAGAATGAAGCCAATCTTTGACGCTCTTCTCATTGTCAAGCACAAATGGTGTGTTATATATAAACTCAATCATGGAAACAAAGCTACATAATCAATTGAAGAATTAATGTTTTATATTTGACAAAAATAATCATTACAATATTGTGAGACGAGTAAGATTTGCACCAAGCCCAACTGGGCCGCTTCATGTGGGAGGTCTGCGAACCGCATTATTCAACTACTTGTTTGCTAAAAAAACTGGAGGTGATTTTATCCTTCGAATTGAGGATACCGATAAAAAAAGAGAGGTGTCTGGTGCTGAACAATATATTATTGATGCATTAAACTGGTGCGGAATCACGCCTGATGAAGGCCCGAAAAATGTTGGCAAGCTTGGCCCTTATAGGCAAAGTGAGAGAAACCACTTATATGAAAAGAAAATAGAAGAGCTGCTTGATTCAGGGCATGCCTATTATGGGTTTGATTCAGAGGAAGAGCTTCGCTTGTGTAGGGAAGAGTCAGAAAAAAGGGGAGAAACTTTTATCTATAATTGGAAGAATCGCATGTCGCTTAAAAACTCTATTTCTCTAGACAAAGATGCTGTGAAAAAACTACTTGATAGCGGTGAAAAACACGTAATAAGATTTTTGTCACCAGAAAACAAAAAGATTAAAACTGTTGATATAATAAGAGGGGAGTCTGTTATTGATTCTAGCTTATTAGATGATAAAATTCTAATGAAAGCAAACGGAACACCCACATATCATTTTGCCAATGTAGTTGATGACCACTTAATGAAAATAACCCACGTAATTAGAGGTGAAGAGTGGCTGCCGTCATTGGCTCTACATGTTCTTTTATATGAAGCTTTTGGTTGGGAAAAACCGAATTTTGCACATCTGCCACTAATTCTTAACCCCAACGGAAAAGGAAAGCTTAGTAAAAGAAGCGGTGAAAAAGGAGGGTTTCCTGTGTTTCCAATTAGCTGGAGCGGAGATGCAGAGCTAAAGGGTTTTAGAGAGTCGGGCATACTTCCAGAGGGCTTAATTAACTATTTAGCAACATTAGGGTGGTCGCCAGAAGACGGTTTAGAAAAGTTTTCTCTGCAAAAACTTACCGAGATTTTTTCATTGGAAAATGTTGTTTCTTCAGGCGCAAATTTTGATTTTGAAAAACTAAAGTGGCATAACCACAAGCATATTCAAACATCAGAAAACACAAGGTTAGTTAAACTTCTTCATGGTCTAAACAAGAGTGCTAAGAAAATTGAAGGGCATAGGCTAGAAGAAGCTATAGCTCTAGTTAAAGAAAGGGCAAACACTGTTTGTGATCTCTGGGAGTTAATCAGTTATTTGTTTTTTGACCCTAAGGAATATGATGAGAAAAGCTTAAAAAGAATCTCAAAAGACGGTCTTGAAAAAATTGTTTCTGAGATTATAAGTGGTTGCAAGAGAAAAGAAGACGCCTCAGAATTTGTAAAGAATCTTAAATCTTGGGGGGAACAGGTCGGAATAGGGGCTGGGCAAATAATGATGACCGTTCGTGTGATTTTAACAGGAGGCTTAAGTGGTGTCGATCTTCAAGAAATAGTTTTATTCGTTGGGCTTGAAGGAGTCAATCGACGTACAGAAAACTTTAAAAACACGATTTAACATTATTTTAAAATAAAAATTTTTACAGAAGCTTGTCTTTTCTGTATCTTGTACATTACGAACCAAAACTATTTAAAATGTTATTTTATACAATTATTCTGCCTATAGGCTTACTACTTCTTTTCTTTACTTTTTTTATTGTTAAACAACAAACTTCTGCTATCATAGAAAGGTTTGGAAAATTTGTTAGCGTTAGACAGTCAGGGCTTCAATTAAAAATTCCTATTATTGACAATGTTGCCGGAAGACTTAGTTTAAGGATTCAGCAGCTTGACGTTGTTGTTGAGACTAAAACCAAAGACGATGTTTTTGTAAGACTTAAAGTTTCTGTTCAATTTAAGGTAATCAAAGAAAAGGTTTACGATGCTTTTTATAAACTTGATAATCCTGGTGATCAAATCACAAGCTTCATTTTTGATGTTGTGCGTGCTGAAGTTCCAAAATTAATTCTTGACGATGTGTTTCTTAAAAAGGACGACATTGCAGTTGCTGTAAAATCTGAATTGCAAGACGCTATGACAGAATATGGCTACCAAATAATTAAAACACTTGTTACAGACATAGATCCTGATGCGCAAGTTAAGGAAGCGATGAATAGAATTAATGCTTCTGAAAGAGAAAAAGTTGCTGCTCAATTTGAGGGAGAGGCCCAGAAAATTTTAATCGTTGAAAAAGCAAAGGCAGAGGCTGAAAGCAAAAGACTTCAAGGTCAAGGTATTGCAGATCAAAGGCGTGAAATTGCAAGAGGGTTAGAGGATTCTGTTAAGGTTCTTAACGGGGTTGATATTAACTCACAAGAAGCTTCAGCTTTGATTGTTGTTACTCAGCATTATGACACGCTTCAATCCGTTGGAGCAGAAGCAAATAGCAATTTAATTTTACTTCCAAACTCACCTCAAGCTGGCTCTGAAATGTTAAACAACATGGTTGCTTCTTTTACGGCTAGTAATCAAATCGGAGAAGAAATGAAAAGAGCAAGAATGAAGAAAAAAGGGAAAGAAACAGAGTAGTGTTTACTTTTTCCAAGAATCTCTTAGGCCGACAGTTTTATTAAAAATAATATTGTCGGCTTTACTTTTTTTATCTACGGTAAAGTATCCTTTTCTTTGAAACTGAAAAGTATTCCCAGCAACAACTTGTTTTAGCGAAGGCTCTGCTTTTGCATTAATAACTTTTAATGAGTCTGGGTTTATGTCGTCTAGGAAATCACCGTTTTCGTTTGAACCAGGTGATTCCTCTTTAAATAACCTATCATAACTGTTTACAGTTATATCTATACTGTCTTTTTGTGTTACCCAATGAAGAGTTCCTTTTACCTTTCTAAGGCTTTCCTCTGATCCAGATCCACTTTTACTTTTTGAGTCATACTCGCACAATATTTCAATTATATTTCCTGAACTATCTTTAACGACTCCTGTTCCTTTAATTATATAGGCGCTCTTGAGTCTAACCTCTTTATCAATAGTTAATCTAAAAAACTTTCTATTAGCTTCTTCTTTAAAATCTTCTCTTTCAATGTAAAGGTGTTTGTTAAAAGGGATTGTTCTTTTTTTGGTAACATCTTTTTCCGGATTATCCTCAGACTGAAGCTCTTCGCTTTCATTATCAGGATAGTTTGTTATAGTAAGCTTAACAGGATCTAAAACAACCATTTTTCTGTCTGCTTCTTTATTTAAGTCTTCTCTTACGCAAAACTCAAGCAAAGAAACATCTATGACGTTTTCTCTTTTTGCTACTCCAACCTTATTAATAAACTCTCTGATTGATTTTGGCGTGTATCCTCTTCTTCGAAGACCTGAGATTGTAGGCATTCGCGGGTCATCCCAGCCGTCAACTAAACCCTTTTCGACTAAAACCGCTAGTTTTCTTTTGCTCATTATTGTGTAGCTGAGATTTAGTCTTGCAAACTCTCTTTGTTTTGGTAAAACAGCAAGGTTTTTTGCCTCAGAGTTAATGGCGTCGATAAACCATTCGTACAAATCTCTATGTGGTTTAAACTCTAAAGAGCATAAAGAGTGAGAAATTTGTTCTAAATAATCACATTGTCCATGCGCCCAATCATACATCGGATATATTTTCCAATCGGTTGATGTTCTGTGATGCGGCTTGTTTAAAACCCTATAAATAATCGGATCTCTCATAAGCATATTTGGGTGGGACATGTCAATTTTTGCTCTTAGCACGTGAACTCCTTCATTATGTTCTCCTTTTTTCATCTCAATAAAAAGGGCTAGGTTTTCCTCAACATCTCTATTTCTAAAAGGACTGTTTTTTCCGTATGATGTAGGAGTGCCTTTTTGCTCTGCCATTTCCTCTGATGTTTGTGAATCAACGTATGCTTTTCCGTTTTTTATAAGGTGGATCGCCCAGTCATAAAGTTGCTGAAAGTTGTCAGAGGAGAATGTTACTTTGTCCCAACTAAAGCCTAACCACAAAACATCCTCTTTTATTGCTTTTACATATTCCTCTTCTTCTTTTTCGGGGTTTGTGTCGTCAAACCTAAGGTTAACAGGGGCGTTATATTTTTGACCTAATCCAAAATTTAACCCGATTGCTTTTGCGTGTCCAATGTGTAAATAGCCATTTGGCTCAGGCGGGAATCTAAACCTCAAGTTTTTTGAGTCAAAACCTGACACCAAGTCTTCTTGGATAATTTGCTCTATAAAATTTTCAGGTTTATTTTCCACAATAGTTTGTTTTTAATAAGTTTACAAAGTTATCAAAAGAATAATTAATGAAAGCTACTGTTAAAGTTGAAAATCTCAAAATATATGCTTTTCATGGTTGCATGGAAGAAGAAAAGATAATTGGGAGCGACTATATTGTAAATATTGAAGCAGACTGTTTTGTTGGAGATGATGCTTTTAACGACGTGATATCAGACACCGTAGATTATGTTGATCTAGCCAGAATAGCAAAAAGGGAAATGTTGACAAGATCTAAGCTGCTAGAGGCTGTAGTTAAAAGAATTATTGATTGCTCGTTTGAGGAAATTAGTGTCTTGAACAGAATTTCTGTAACGGTTTCTAAGCTAAATCCTCCGATAAATGCAGATGTTGACGCTGTATCAGTAACCTTGGAAGAACAAAGATAAAAGGAGATAAATGAAAAAATTATCCTAAATTTGCGCTCTCCTTATAAAATGGCGCCTTGGCCGAGTGGCTAGGCAGAGGTCTGCAAAACCTTGTACGGCGGTTCGAATCCGCCAGGCGCCTCTTAAAAAAACCCCTACTGTTTGTAGGGGTTTTTTTGTACTCTAATTTTGTTTACTCTTTTTTATTCTGAAAGAGCTAATTCTGCCATCATTTCTTGAGTATCATAGTTATGATATTCCTCTATAATTTTTCCATCATCTCCCCATTTGAAACCAATATGGGCTGGTAATACAATTGTTTTTCCGCTTACTTTTCCTGTTGCGTTCCAATCAAACCATGATTGAGTTAGTGTGGCAGAAGGGTATTCGCCAACAGCAGGATAAGTTATTGTTTGAACCCATACACCGAGATCTTCTCCGCCTTCTTCACCAAAACTCATTGTTATGGGGTTAAAGCCTGCATGTTGTGCTTCTAACATAGAAACCAACTCATCAACTCCTATTGGAGTCTTAGAGTTTAAGTAAACCTTAAGGTCTGGTGACCACAGGCTTTTAAGGCCGTCCATGTCATTGTTTAGATAGTTTTGAAAATGGGCCCTTATTGCATTTGAATTATCATCGTCAAAAGTTACTTGTACTCCTTGACTGCAGCTAAAAATTATTGCCACAGTAAAGATTGATAAAATTATTTTTTTCATAATTGTTGTTTAATTTAATTACTGGTTAGATGGTCTATGCCATTGTACAACCCTCTCTATTTTGTTTTTCTCATTAATGTATAGCCTTTCAAAAACCCCTTTGGATTCTGAAGTTCCATCCTTTGAAAAGGTTGTTTCATTAAAGGATGTTTCAACAAACCTTACTGAAGTGTCCTCCATATTTATTGGCATAATAAAAACATATGTTCTTTCAATGGAATCCCAGTCTTTTTGCCTTTCATTAATAAAATCTGTGTTGGTCATGTCTACATCAAAAACACCTGAGACATCTCCAGGATGAAATTTTACTGTGTCAGCAGACATTTCTACCATTTTTTCGGCATTCATATTCTCGTATGCATCCATAAATTCTTTTACTAAGTCTGCGTCGTTATCGCTTCCCATTACATATTTCTTGCCTTGATTGGGTGAATTTTGCATCATCCACTCTCCAGCAGATTTTGATACTTCAACTGTCTCTTGTTCGCAAGAGTAAATAATAAAAACTGCCATTAGCATTAACATTATATTTTTCATAAAAAATTTTTTAATTGGTTAGTAGATTAAATATAGTGAATTATATAACGCACTCATTTACCGCTAGATAATTATACCCCTTTTAAAATTAAAACAATCCCAGAAACAATAAGAATTAAGGAAACTATCGAGTTCACTATAATTATTCCTTTTCCTGTCAAAAATGATTTAAATCTGTTTGCTACAGAAATTTTTAACAGGTCTGTAATGAAGTATGACAGAAGTACTATCGAAAAGAAAAGGACAAAACTGGTAAATGATTTTCCACTTGAGGGAGATGACACAATTGTAACGCCTCCCCAAAATATAAAAACTCCTACATTTAAAATATTAATGGCAAACCCTTTTACAGCAAGGCCAAAATAATTTTCCTTAGACTCTTGTATTTCTGGTTGTTCTTTGCTTTTCTTATTTCTGTTAATCCACGAAAAAAGTCCATACAAAAGCAGAATTGTTCCTCCTAATACAAAGAGACCTTGTTTGTTTTGATCGTCTTCTAAGAGTTGAAAGCTTCCTAAATAACAAACACCTATAAAACACACATCTGCAAACATTACCCCAAGATCAAAAGCTACAGCTGCTTTAAATCCTTTTGTTATGCTGGTTTCTAGTAAAACCCAAAAAACTGGACCCATTATAAATGCGGTAAAAAATCCTACAGTAATTGGGGTTAAAAGGTTAAAATCCACTACTCGTTATAAATATAGTTTACTACCCCTCCTAAAGAAATACTCTCTACTATTTTATCCGTTTTTTCATGTATGTTTATTACGCCTCCTAGCTTACTGTTTGCTTCAAGTTCTTTTGTAGCAGACACCTCAATTAACCCTCCTGTGTTAGAAGTCGCATAGGTTTCAGTGGTTTTTAATTTTTCGGCATTTATTTCCGCTCCAGTAGATGTGGAGCAATCATGATATTCAGCTTTTCCAGTTAAATTTATAGTAGACCCTGTAGAAGAGGTTGTGTTTAAGGTGTTCAGATCAACAATAATATTCACTGTTGAACCAGTGTTTGCTTTAATGTTAAGATCTGCCTGTTTGATTGTGTCTTTAGAAAAAACATTTGAACCTTCGTGAGATATTATATTATATAAAGTATTATAGTAAAGTGTAACTTTCGTTCGGTCACCTGAAAATCTTTTCTCAAGATTTAACCTTATTTTAAGATCTCCATTTTTATTTTTCACAACCACAAAGCTTGTGTTTTTACCTGTAATCTCTACTTTGTTTTCTTCAGCCTTGACAAGTTCTAAATTTATTCCATCATAAACTGCTACTTTTGAAAACTCTCCTAAATCTCTATCTATTTTAGATTGTCCTAAAAATGTAAATGTTCCTATTAGAAAAACTATAAATGTATGTTTCATTCCTTAAAATTATTAAATAATTGTAAAATCTAGGTGTTTTTTAACTAAATCTGCTTTTTTTACTTCAACTGTAATGTTGTCTCCAAGTTGATATTTTTTTTTGTTTTTCTTTCCAATTAAAGAAGCCTCCTCTGTATTATAATAATATTTATCATCATTAATGTCTTTAACATATATCATTCCTTCACATTTATTTTCCTCTAATTCCACATAAATCCCCCAATCTGATACTCCTGAAATTATTCCGTTAAATGTTTCCCCTATTTTGTTTTGCATGTATTTTATCTGCATAAATTTTATAGATTCTCTTTCTGCTTTTACCGCAATGTTTTCTTGTTCTGAGCAATGGACTGCTTTTTTTTGTAAATTTTTATCCAGTTTACCATATTTTTTATCTAAAATATCTTGCAATAATCTATGAACTAATACGTCTGGATATCTTCTTATTGGTGAAGTAAAATGTGTGTAATTTACAAAGGCTAATCCGTAGTGACCTATATTATTAGTTGAATACTCTGCTTTACTCATACTTCTTAACGCAAGTGATTCAATTAAGTTTTGTTCCTCTTTACCACTAACACTGTTTAATAATTTGTTTAAAGACTTTGATATTCCTTTTGAACTAGTTAAGTCTAGGGTATAACCAAAATTTTTAACTATATGTTTTAATGATTTTAATTTTTCATTATCAGGAAGATCATGAACTCTATATATATATTTTTGTTTTTTTATTTCTGAGAATAGTTCAGCAACTTTTTTATTTGCTATCAGCATAAATTCTTCTATAAGCTTATTAGCATCTTTTGATTCTTTTAGTAAAACTCCTGTTGGATTTTTATTTTCATCCAACTTAAAATAAACCTCTTTTTTATTAAAATTAATAGACCCTTTTGATTCTCTTTTAATTCTACTTTGTTTTGCGATATCGTTCATTGCTAAAATAGCCTCGACAACCTCGTCTTCTACCAAATATTCCTTTCCTTTTAAAGAATTTTCTTTGCTTATTTTATTTTTTTTTGTTTCAATAATTTCTTGAGCTTCATGATATGAAAACCTATAATTACTATTAATGATTGTTCTTCCAAACCAATATTCTTTTATATTACCTTTTTTATCTATTGTAATTGAAACAGAAAAAGTTAATTTTTCTTCATTTGGTCTTAAAGAACATACTTTATTAGATAATTTTTCGGGTAACATTGGTATTACTCTATCAACTAAGTATATTGACGTAGCTCTATTATAAGCCTCTTTATCAAGAAGTGTTCCCGGTGTTACGTAGTGGGATACATCAGCAATATGTATACCTATTTCATATGTTTCCTTGTCTATTTTTTTAAAAGATAGTGCATCATCAAAATCTTTTGCATCTACCGGGTCTATTGTAAAGGTTAATATATTTCTAAAATCTCTTCTTTTAGTTATTTCTTCTTCTGAAATTATTTCACTTATGTTTTTAGTGTATTCTAAAACTTCATTAGGGAAAGTAATATTTACATTGTTTTGTGTTAATATTGAATCAATCTCTGTTTCATGATCTCCAGGTTTTCCTAACACTTTTTCTATTTTTCCTATAGGGGAAAGATCTTGTTTTTTCCAATCTAAAATTTTAACAAGTACTTTATCTCCGTCTTGCGCATCTCCAATATTAGTACTAGGTATAAAAATATCTGTTTGTATTTTTCTGTCATCAATTATTGTAAAAGCAAAATTTTTATTTATTTGAATAATGCCTACATACTCTTTTTTTTCTCTATTTATTAAACCTATTATGTTAGCCAAATAAAAACCTTTTCTTTTTCTAGATAAAATTTCAAATTCTACCAGATCGTTATGTAAATGATTAATAACCGGTGATTTTAATTTTATTGTGTGATTAATTTTATCACAT
>Ga0208127_1000716_pt1 | contig 16858 bp, 13 predicted proteins | sample ETNtaG_6_FD_185751 | JGI IMG/M metagenome (GOLD analysis project Ga0208127, IMG submission 185751) | Marine microbial and viral communities from oxygen minimum zone, Eastern Pacific Ocean - ETNP201306SV45 (SPAdes) (version 2) | ecosystem: Environmental > Aquatic > Marine > Oceanic ...
AAAATATTATCATAGTAAACATAATTTTCTCTTTTTTCAAGAACTGGTAATATTTTAGGGATTACACGTGGGTCTTTAAACGCACCTAGATTATCAATCGCTTTCTTTCTAATGTCTATAGGATAATCTTCACTACTAGCTATTTCAACAACTGCAAGTTTTACTTCAGGCTCGTTAAACTCTCCTAGAGCAGAGAGCATTGTATTAAGTAGGGTATAATATTGGCTTTTGCCTGTGTTGTAAGTATTTAATAGTGCAAGAATTAAGTTTTCCTGTTTTACTCCGGCCATTGTATTTATGGCAAACTCACGAACTTCTAAATTTGTATTTGGATCACCTAATAGTTCTGCAAAAGCAGTGGCAACATCTTCAGGACTTTTCTTTCCTAAAATTTGTACTGCTTTATTTCTTATCCCTAACCTGACATTGGGGTCTTTAGCAATTGCTGTTAATACAGGAATAACTTGATCGCTGCCAAGTGCCCCTAATTGTTTTGTTAGCATTCCCTCGGTTCTGCTCATATTTGTTTTTGCAATTTCATAAAGGTCCAATAATCCAAGTACTTGGTCTTTTGTTCTAACCTTATGAAGATTTTCTGTAATTGTTAGATGAAGGTTGTTTGTCCTGTCTTCAAGAATGTGTGCGCTTTCAAGCAAAGCTGAACTTGCTTTGGGGTTTTCTCTAAAGAGAGCCAACATCTCTATCGATGCTTTTAGAAGAGAAAAATCAACAGCACTCGTCGTTTCAACCATCTCTGCAATGGCATTTAGTGCCATGGGATGTTGAGTATTTGCTAACATTCTTCCCGCTTCTATTCTTGCTTTTATATGCTGATTTTCGTCAGTGTAAATCTGTATCATTTCTTCTAGAGCTTGTATATCTCCATCTTGATATGCACTGCGAAGTTTTTGAATATTATTGAGGAAGTTTGGGTCATCAGGGTCAATAATGGATTTTCTTCCAAAAAAATTTTTGACTGTAGCACAACCTTGAAATAAAGTTAGAGAGCAAAGTATGATTAATAAGTTTTTACGCATCATTTTCCCATTGATGTAGTGTTAATTCTTTCCCATCAAAAACTGCATATGAAGGATCATCTTGCCAGTCACCTAAAACGGCTAGTTTCCCTTTTTCTACATCAATTATTTCATTTAAATGATAATGACCGCAGACCATGTAATCAAATCCTTTTTGGAAATGAGTTAATGCGTATTTTTTTAATTCATTCCTGATTTTTTCTCTAACTTCCTCTGGCAGTTCAGGATGATTCTCTGTTCTTGATACTTTTCGAGCTATCTTATAAGCAAGCGTAGGGTGTAATAATCGGAAACACCATATGAAAAAAGGGGAGCGGATTATTTTCTTTAAAATTCTGTATCCATAGTCCCAACTTAAAACTCCATCGCCATGAGTAATGTAAAAATTTTTTCCTCTTAATGAAAAGGTTGTATCATCGAAATAAGTATGGTTCATTAATTTTTTTTTCATGAAATCCAGAACCCAATAATCGTGGTTGCCAGCGATAAATCTCAAGTCAACTCCTGCTTTTTTAAGTTGAAAAGCCTTATTGTAAAAATCAAAATATGATTTAGGTATAACATCAGGGTATTCAAAATAAAAATCAAACAAATCACCTACAAAAAAAAGTGTGCCCCTTGTAGTCCTTACAAAATTTAAAAATCGATACAAAGACTCTCTTTTAGCACTTTCATCTGAAGACTCATCTAACATCAGGTGTATATCTGAAATGAAATATATTGGCAATTGCATGGTTTTAAAATATCTTTTTAAGTATACTAATTATAAGAGTAGTAAATTTAACAATAAAATATACTTTTCAGGACATATTGACAATATCTTGAGTTTTTTGTTAAAGTAAGAAACATTGCTTTCATTTATTTCGTTATAAAGAAGATGATTATATTTAAATACATACTTTTTGCCATTGTAATTCTATCTAGTTCCTTTGGACAATCTTTTGGAAAAAACAAGGTGCAATATAGGGATTTTGATTGGTCTTATATCCAGACTCCCAATTTTGATATATATTTTTATGGCGATAATCAAGACCTTGCAGAATTCACTTCAAGAGTATCTGAGGAAGCATACAAACAGATATCTACTCATCTTGCATGGGATTTAAAAAACAGGGTATCAATTCTAGTGTATAATTCTCACAATGAATTTCAACAAACAAATGTTGTGGGTGTATACATGTCAGAGGGAATAGGTGGAGTAACCGAGCTATTTAAAAACAGAGTGGTTTTCCCATTTGACGGAGATTTTGAACAATTTAGACACGTTATTCATCATGAGCTTGTTCATGCAATGCTTAATGATATGGTTTACGGAGGTACTGCTCAAAACATGGTTGCTAGTCGAACTCGTGTGAGAATTCCCTTATGGGCAAATGAAGGTCTGGCAGAATTTTTAAGCTCAAACTGGGATACAAAGGCAGATATGATTTTGCGTGACATAGCAGTTCATGAAAGAATTCCTACCGTTAATGAGTTGAATTATTTCATGGCATACAAAGGCGGGCAATCGCTTTGGAGATTCATTGCAGGAAAATATGGAAGAGAAAAAGTCGGTGAGGTTTTTCGCTCGATGAAAAAAACTCAAAGTGCTGAAAAAGGGTATCAGCTGGCTCTTGGCATGAAATGGGATGAATTATCTGATCAATGGCATAAATACTTAAAAAAAGAATATTGGCCAGATATTGCAAATAGAGATCCTCTGGAAGATATGTCTGAACAGTTAACTGACCACAAAAAAAATAGGAATTTTTATAATGTATCGCCATCACTGTCTCCAGATGGTAGTACAGTAGCTTTATTATCAGATAGATCTGGTTACTTCGATGTTTATCTTTTGGATGCTGCGACAGGTAAGAAAAAAGCTACTTTAGTGCAAGGTAGTCGCTCTGTTAATTTTGAGGAACTTAAATGGTTACAGCCTGGGTTATCTTGGTCCCCAGATGGAGAAAAAATTGTGCTAGCAACAAAAGCCGGTTCTTCTGATGCACTTCAAATAATTGATGTAAAAACTAAAAAAGCAAAAAAAATTCCTATAGCTTTGGATGGAGTATTTTCTGCAGCTTGGAGCCCTAATGGTAATGATATCGCTTTTGCTGGCAATCACAATGGCTCAAGTGATATATACATTTATAATTTTAAATCAGAGAACTTTAAAAAGATAACTAATGATATTTTTTCTGATTCATATCCGTCATGGAATGGCAACGGTGAGGAAATTGCATTTGTTTCTGATCGTGGCAAACATGTTGATGGTAAGTATGATGGTAGAATTGAAGATCATAACTACAGTCAAACTGATATATATATAGTAAATATTAAAAGTGGCAAAATTAAAAGAGTCACTGATACACCTGATAATGAAAGCTATCCTATTTGGGCAAACTCTGAAAGAACATTGTTTTATACTTCAGACTACAATGGTGTTTTCAACCTCTATAAACAGGCTTTAGTTGAAGACCAAAATTCTGATTCTAAATTTGTAAATAATTCATATGCTATCACTAATGTTTTGACAGGCCTGCAGCAGCCAACAATTTCTAAAGATGATAACTCGATAATTTTTGCGGGATATTCGGGCATTGGTTGGGACCTATATAGCTTAAATAATCCACTTGGCATTGCTGCCAAGCAAATTGCCCCAACACAGTTTATTAAAACTAGAGATAGTGAAGATATGTCTGTAGCAGACATTCGAGACACTGATAAAATTGAAAGAATAGATTTGAATACAAATTCATCATATTCTAAATGGGTATTTGCTCAGGGATATGATAATTATAATTATTCTATGGATACCAAAGGCTCGAAACAAGAGAAGGTTGTTAAGGACACGTTAGTTAATGGAGTTCACGTTCCAAAACCCTACAAAACGCGATTCACATTAGATATGGTAAGTGGGAATTTGCAGATTAGCAATGTGTTTGGAGCAACCGGAATGACTTATTTTGCATTTAGTGACATTCTAGGAAATCACCAGATTCAATTTGGAACAGAAATGGTTCTAACTCTAGAAGATAGCGATTATTTTTTATCATACGGTTATCTAAAAAATAAGACAGATTATTATTTTGTAGGTTTTCAAAATGCAGATTTCTTTCAAGCTGGATATTATTCTCTTGGGCGTTTAAGACATTATGGGTTACAATCTTACATTTCCCACCCTTTTAGCAGATTTCAAAGAGTTGATTTTGGGCTTACTTGGCATAATATTAGCTATGATATTCTTGATAGGATGATAAATACATTTGGGCAGGAAGAGCTGGTTAAAAGACCTGGTTCATCCACAAAATTCACTACAATATTACCTAGAGCTAGCTGGATATATGACAATTCAATTTTCGGTTTCACTGGACCAATCGATGGGTATCGCCAGAATGTTTCTATCACTGCTAGTCCTGGTTGGAATACAGATTTCAAGTTTCAAACAGTAAAATTAGATGCTAGAAAATATTGGAGATTTGGTCGCGACTACACGCTCGCTGTAAGAGGGTTTTTCGGGAGTAGCCAGGGTAAAAACGCTCAGAAATTTTTTCTGGGGGGCATACCATACTTGCTTACAGACTTTCAAAGTGGTACAACAAATGGAGTCAGTGATCCTTCGGCGTATAGAAGTGTAATTACAGATACATCTAACTCAAATTTAATTACGGATGTATATTTTACAGAGTATGCATTCCCAATGAGGGGTGCTCGATTTGCAGAACGAATAGGTACATATGCTTCATTATTTAATTTTGAAGTTAGATTTCCATTCATTAACTATCTTGCGCTAGGGTTTCCTTTAAAAGTTGTTTTTGGAAATATTAGGGGCCATGCTTTTGTTGATGTTGGAGCCGCTTGGGATTCTGCAGATGAATTTTCTTCAAATAGTTGGCCAGAGAAATACGGTTCTAATGACACTGCTAAATTTTCTCCTTGGGTTGTGACATCCGGCTTAGGTGTGAAGATCAACCTTGGATATTTCTTATTAAGAGTAGAGTCAGCTTGGGATAAAAATCCAGGCGGATACTCAAAACCGCAGTGGTACTTATCTCTAGGGCCTGATTGGTAAAATATCGGCCTTGATTACATCATACATAGAAGGCAATTTTGCATACTTCTATGGCTAATAAAAAAAATAAAGTAAACTTTTTATGTTCTGCATGTGGTGATGATTTCCCGAAGTGGCATGGACAATGTCCAAGCTGTAAAGAGTGGGGCACCTTATCAGAGTTTAAAGTATTAGGGAATAAAAACATAAAAAGGTCTAAACTTGATTATAGAGATTATAAACCACTAAATGATATACTTGATTCCGATCCTGGCGAAAGAATTACAACAAATATTACTGAGGCTGATAGGGTATTAGGAGGAGGCCTTTTACCTGGGTCACTATTATTGTTAGGAGGGAGTCCAGGTGTAGGGAAATCTACATTAGCTTTACATATATGTTCTGGGGTTAATAAATCTATTTTATACGTTTCTGCTGAAGAAAGTGAAGAACAAGTTGCAATTAGAGCAAAAAGGATAAACGTTAAATCAGATAACCTACATTTATCTAGTGAAAATGATCTTAATGGTATCCTGACTCACATTGATAGAATTTCCCCTGCACTAGTTATCATTGACTCAATTCAAACAATTATAAATTCTGATTTAGACTCTTTGCCTGGATCTCCTAGTCAAATTAGAGATTGTGGCCAAAAGTTTTTAGAAGTCAGTAAACATAATAATGTTATAATTATTATTATTGGTCATGTTACAAAAGAAGGGACCATTGCAGGTCCAAAAATGTTGGAACACATGGTAGACACAGTTCTTTATCTAGAAGGAGATGATAGATATGAACATAGAATTTTAAGGTCTGCAAAGAACCGATTTGGAGCTACAAATGAGGTTGGAATTTTTCATATGAATGAAGATGGATTAAACGAGGTTTCAAATCCTTCTGAAATGTTTTTATCCGAACGAAGTAGAAATATACCAGGGACTTGTATTTATCCTTCCTTAGAAGGCACTCGTCCTATTTTAATTGAAGTTCAAGCGCTTGTGTCCACCGCAAATTTTGGAACGCCGCAAAGGAATGTAAACGGATTTGACCTTCGAAGGCTTGCCATGCTTCTAGCAGTTCTTGAGAAGAGGATGGAATTAGTCATGGGCATTAAGGATGTATTTATAAATTTAGTTGGTGGTTTAAAAGTCGATGATCCTGCTGCTGATTTATCTATTTTATGTGCAATTGCATCAAGTTTTATGGATAAGCCAATAGATGAGACTATTGTTTTCATTGGTGAAATAGGTTTAGCAGGTGAAATCAGATCAATAAGTAGATTGGGTCATCGTTTAGCTGAAGTGGAAGCTTTGGGTTTTAATGGTGCAGTTGTTCCTAAAGCTAGTATGAATAGCAAACTTAAGAAAAATAAACTCAAGATTTACCCCGTTGAGTCAGTTAAGCAAGCATTTGATATATTATTTTGAATTTTTCAATTACCACGCAAGATAAAAAGACCTCTGCCAGAACTGGAGTAATAAAAACAGAACATGGAGATATTCAAACCCCAGTATTTATGCCTGTTGGGACCATTGGCGCTGTAAAAACATTTTCTCCACATGAGCTAGAAGGACTTGGGGCAGATATAATTTTAGGCAATACATATCATCTTTATTTAAGGCCAGGGACAGAAGTAATAAATCATGCAGGCGGTCTTCATAAATTTTCAAATTGGACAAGACCTATTTTAACAGATAGTGGAGGGTTTCAGGTATTTTCTTTAGCAAATTTAAATAAGATTAATGATGATGGTGTGGAGTTTCAATCTCACCTAGATGGGAGTTATCATACTATAACACCTGAAATATCGATGCAAATTCAGCGCGCTTTAGGATCAGATATTATTATGGCATTTGATCATTGTCCTCCTGGTAAATCAGAATTAGATGAAGTTACCAAAGCTGTTAAAAGAACTAATGAATGGTTTATAAGGTGTAAAAACTATCTAAAAGATAATCCCCGTCTTTATAAACATAGCCAAACGTTATTTCCAATTATTCAAGGTGGTATTAATCATAAAATGAGAGAAATGAGTATCGAAGGATTAGTCCCACAGGCAGATTTCGGGATAGCGATTGGGGGCCTTGCAGTTGGAGAAGAGAAAAACGCTATGTTTGATACTATAGAATTCTGTGATTCGTTACTACCAAAAGATAGACCTAGATATCTGATGGGGGTTGGAAGACCTACTGACATAGTAAAAGCAATACGGCGTGGAGTTGATATGTTTGATTGTGTTATGCCAACCAGAAATGGTAGAAATGGCCAGATCTTTACATCTAATGGGACGATAAATATTACAAATGAGAAATATAAAGATGATCACTCCTTTATAGATGAGGATAGTAATCATGCTTTTGGGCGTATGTTTACTAAAGCGTATATAAGACATCTTTTTGGTGTTAAAGAAATACTCGGTTTGCGAATTGCATCAACATTGAACTTATCATTTTACATTTCTTTAATTAAAAAAATACAAGAGGTGATTCACCTCGGTGAGTTTGATAGTTGGTCTAGGAGTTGGTTAAATGAAATGAAGCATTATAAGGGCATGTAATGACAAAAATGAAGGTGCGAGTTATAGATGCTTATGTCTATAAAAAAACAATGGAAGGAATTGAGTTTCTTATATTGAAACGGGCAAAAACCAAAATATATGAGCACCTTTGGCAAGGGGTTGCAGGAAAAATTGAAGAGGGAGAAAAAGCTTGGGAAGCAGCAATCAGGGAGCTAAGTGAAGAAACTGGCTTAATACCATTGAAAGTATTTATAGCTGATCACGTAAGTAGTTTTTATGAGAAGCATGGCGACAGATTGAACCTTGTTCCAGTTTTTGGAATTGAGGTGGCTTCACATGAAGTAATTTTATCAAAAGAACATTGTGATTTCAAATGGGTTAAGTTGGATGTTGCTTTATCTCATTTAGTTTGGAATGGGCAAAGGAGAGGAATTCAGGTTGTTCATGATATGGTAACATCTAATGATGATAGGATGAAATGGTCTCAGATTAAAATTCCAGATAAATTACCTTGATATATTTTTTAAATATATCAAGAAGGTTGAAGTATCTATTTGGTATTATAGCTTTGTCTTGGGTTCTATTTTTTTTATTACGAGTAGCATTTTTCCTCATTTTTTATGAATCATCAAATTTAATAGATATTTTAAAAAGTTTTTGGGTTGGATTAAGATTTGACCTTCGCTTATCCATATTAACAGCGTTACCTAGCTTATTACTTTGTGTAATTGCCTCTATTAAATATTGGAAATTTTCTTATTCAATATCTTTGATAAAATGGATTTATCCTTCAATTCTGTCACTTATAGTTTTATTCTACACTTTTGATTTTGCTACATATAGTTACACTCAACAACGTATTGATATAACGGTTTTTACTTTATTAGAAAATTTTGCGATTTCTGCAGGCATGATGTGGGAGTCTTATCCTATTGTATGGTTGTTTTTACTTGTATTATCAATATGCAGTGGTTGCATTTTTATACATAGCTATTTAATAAAGATTACACTAAAACGTAACAAATTGTTTCAAACAAAATATCAAAAATCCTTTCAAGTTTTATTTTGCTTTTTGATTTATCTTTTTGGATTTTGGGGCACTTTTTCTCAATACATGCTTTTATGGAGTGATGCTTTTTTCAGTCGAAGTTCCTTTGTTTCTGCTCTTGCGCTAAACCCGGTTTTATATTTTTATGATACAAAAACATTTAAAGAGGCTGATTTTGAAATTAAAAAAGTAAAGGATCATTACTACACAATATCAGATTATCTTGGTATAGATAGCTTAGATATTAATAACTTGAATTATACAAGGAAAATTCGTCCTAAAATAAATAAAAATAGTCATCCCAACGTTGTGATAATTTTTATGGAATCAGTTGGTTTAAATAGAATGGGATTAGTTGGCAATCCATTAAACCCAACTCCTTTCTTAGATAGTCTAGCTTCAAATGGGTTGTTTTTTTCAAAATTTTACATTCCATGGGTTAGTACTTCCAGGTCTGTTTTTACAATGTTGACTGGCATACCGGATGTAGCTAGGAGGACATCCTCTAGAAATCCGATTGTTAGAGATCAATATAGTATTTTATCTGATTTTACAGATTATGAAAAATATTATATGATTGGTGGTAGTGCTAGCTGGGCGAATATTCGCAGTTTAGTTACCTACAATATAAAAAATATGAAGCTCATTGAAATGGAAGACATTGATCGACCCAGGGTTGATGTTTGGGGAGTATCGGATTTAGATCTCTTTAAAGAGGCTGATAAAATTCTGAAGGACAAAAAACACTCTGAAAGTCCAAGTTTCATTATTATACAAACAGCAGGGAATCACCGTCCATACACTATACCTGATGATAATGAAGGTTTTATCAAAAAGACTCATAGGAAAGATGATTTAAATAAATCGGGTTTTAAATCTATCGAGCAGTATAATGCTATGAGATTGTTAGATCATTCTATTAAAAGGTTTTTTGAATTAGCAAAAAAGTCTTCATATTATGATAACACTGTTTTTGTATTGTTTGGAGACCATGGAACAGCTGACCCTAAAGCAGAACACATGGGTGAGGAAGACTACAGCCTTAAGCTGAGATCATACAATGTTCCACTGATAATCTATTCTCCAAAAATTATTCAACAATCTAAAGAAATAAAAAAAGCATCAGGCCTATCTGATCTAATGCCAACAATTGCAGGAATATGCGAAATACCATACACCAATAAAACGATGGGTAATGATATATTAAAAACGGGCAATGACATTGCTTTTTTGGTTAACAAAAAAATGAGTCCATCGAGCTATGGAGTAATAAACAGTGAATTTTATCTTAGAGTTTTTCGTGATGGTTCTGGATCTGAATTACATAAAATTTCTGGAGAAGATCCAGCAAGTGATATCAAAGGCTCTTTTTTAAAAGAGGCTGATTCATTAAAAAAAATAGCTGATGCAATTTATCAAACATCAAAGTATATGCTATATCACAATAACAATTAATTGATATATTCTAATACATAATTATATCAAATGGAATAATTAAGGAAAAAAATCATGTTATCAATTGGATCAAGCGCCCCTGAATTTCAATTAAGTGACCAGGATGGTAATTCAGTAAATATTACAGATTTTGAAGGCCAAAAAGTTCTCCTATGGTTTTATCCTAGAGCAAGCACACCAGGCTGAACTACGCAAGGTCAAGGACTCCGTGATGAGTTTAAAAATTTTAAAAAATATAATACAGTAGTTTTAGGGATGAGTGCCGATTCAGTAAAGGCTCAGAAAAACTTTTGTTCAAAACAAGAGTTTCCATTCCAATTACTTTCTGACCCTGAAAAAGAAACGATTAGAGCCTATGAAGCTATTGGCTTAAAGAAAATGTATGGTAGAGAATATGAGGGTATTTTGAGAGTAGCATATTTGATAGATGAAAATGGTAAAATTGAAAGAGCATACGAGAAGGTTAGCCCAAAAACTCATGCTGATGAAGTCTTAAAGGATTTAACATAAAATTTATTCTTTTTTAATAATTAAATAATCATCTTTAAAAACCATTTTATCTTTTTCGAAGTACCCATTCATTAAAGAATGACCTTTGAGCCATAATTCATCTTCAATGATTTTATAGTCAGTTAAATGAATAGGATTATTATCCAAGGCGAACACTGCGCTGTTTTCTTTGCATAGCGCTAATTCATTTTTTTCATAATTATCAATGTTTACCCAATCTTCTCTTAATTTAAAACCATTTTTAATATCAATATCATCATAGGTTAAAAGAATTGATGGACTTTTTGAAGTAAATGTAGCCATTGCGTAAATCGGTAGAATAGCGCAAATAACAACCCAGAAACTGGTTTTAGGTTTTATATCGCAAAAAAAACTCTGTTGCTGTTTGAGGTCTAATAATTTTTGCAAACCATTCGCATTAACCAATAAACCATAATGTGATAGGAAAACTGTTTTATCATTTGACACTACTACAACTGCATCGTCATTTAGAAGTGGTTTATATTTTGGTATAAAATGTGAAGAGTGAGATTCTGTTATTTTTATTAAATCGCCTGAATAATCTAAATACTTTACATTTAATTTCTTTTTAGGAGAATGATTTTCTTTTTCTAAAAATACAGCAATAGCTCCTATGTGCCATAAACCATATAAAAGTAAAATAGAGTTCAAGAAAGAATTGTCATCTATGACAACCTTATCTTTTGGGAGTACACCTTGGTCATTAAGCCAGTTTGATATTCTTTGAATACTATTGAAAAAATCAATATTTGTTAAACCGTAATCTTTGAAAACTTTTTCATTTTTATATTTAATTATTTGACCCTCTATAATAGCTTGTGTACTTGGGTAGGGTATCATGTATTCTATTGGTTCAATATTACCAATAGTCTGTGCTTTATATATAGGGCTGTCAGGCTGCATTGTTAAGATTTATGTAATTTTAAAATAATCAGGAAATTATAATTTATAATGAAGTTATTTAGTGGGTTTAATTTTTCTCGATATTTTAAAATTATTTGTCGGCTTAGTATACCAATCTCCTGCAAGTCTACCAATGGGATTGAGTTTTTGGATATCTATTTTTTCGTTTGTGATAATTTCATCATTAATATGAAATAAAACTATACTTCCAATCACAACAAACCCACTACCTGCTTTACCATCTCCAATTTCGACAATTTGATTTAGTTTACACTCGAAACTTATTTTAGCTTCCTTTAACCTAGGAGGTAATATTTTTTTTGATTTAGCAATATTTAGTCCGGAAATATCAAATTCATCTACTTTGCTATCATAATCAGTAGAACATTCGACCATCTGTTGTGCGAATGATTCTGAGACGATATTTATTGTGAATTCTTTTGTGTCTCGAATGTTTACGAGAGTATCTTTTTCTTTTCCATCCCAACCCCTCCTAGCTGGCGCAAACATAATTGTTGGCGGGTTAGAGCAAACACCGTTAAAATACGAGAAAGGAGCAATATTGTTTATTTTTTCATTACTAGTTGTTGCAACAAATGCAATCGGCCGTGGTATTATAGAGCCAATCATTAATTTATGTGTTTGCTGGAACGTTAGTTTTTCTGGGTCATAGATCATTTTATCTTTTCCAAGAGAAAACATAGTTTTCATCTTCAATCTTCTTTGAATTTTCTGTTAGTTCTAGTGGATTAAACGTGTCGATCATTACAGCAAACTCTTCTGTTTTTTTTTCTCCAATTGATTTTTCAATTTTACCCGGCTGAGGACCATGGGTTAATCCCATTGGATGGTAAGTTATTGATTCAGGCTCGATGCCTTCTCTACTCATAAACTCTCCTTCAACATAATAAATTATTTCTTCAGAATCCACATTACTATGAGCATATGGTGCTGGTATTGATTTTTCGTGGTAATCAAAAAGCCTTGGAACGAACGAACAAACTACAAAACCTTTAGATTGAAATGTTTGATGTACAGGAGGGGGCTGATGAATTTTTCCTGTAATTGGCATAAAATCTTTTATGTTAAATTTCCATGGGTAGTAGTATCCATCCCAGCCAACAAGGTCAAAAGGGTGATGTTCATATTCATAAGATTGGACAACATCTTTATATTTTATTTTAATTTTAGGCGATGACTTTTGAATGGCTTTCTGAAAATTAGGGGTAATAATGTCTCGCTCTGAAAATGGAGAATGTTCTAATAGTTGTCCAAATTTATTTCTATATCTTTCAGGAGTCTCAATCGGACCGCTAGCTTCAATGACTAAAATTTTCATTTTAGACTCAATATCTATTTTCCAAATTACCCCTCTCGGAATAACAATATAGTCGCCATATGTGATATTCAGGTTTCCAAAATTTGTTTCTAAAATTCCTTTACCTGAGCTTACAAAAAGTAGCTCATCTGCATAAGCGTTTTTAAATAAAGTTTTCATATTTTGGTTTATATGAGACTTATATATACATACATCTTCATTTGAAAAGAGCATTCTTCTTGATGATAAAGCATCTCCTTTACTTTTTATCTTTGATGTTCTCAAATGATAATGCTTATTTGTTTTATCATATGTGGTTACTTTGTGTTTAGTTTTTCGGCCTAATGCTCTAATTGCGGTTGGCGGGTTGGAATGATATATATTTGAGTACATATGGCTGAACCCATTTCTGCTTATTAATTCCTCCCAATAAAGCTCGCCATTGCTATTTTTGAATTGTGTATGTCTTTTTTGTGGGATAGTTCCTTTTTTTTGATAAAATGGCATAACTAATTATATAATTCTATTTTCTAAAGCGCCTAATTTTTCTATTTCTAATCGTACAGAATCTCCTTTTTTTATCCACCCACCAGTATTCTCTGGCCTAAGTTCAAGTATGCAACCGGTTCCCACAGTGCCTGACCCAATGTATTCGCCTGGAACTAATTTTGTGTTCATACTCGCACGTTCGATCATATCTCCAAATGAATGGTAGAGATCGTTTGTATTACCATCTGAAATAAGGTTCCCATTTACATGGCATGTCATTCTTAGGTTTAATTTACCGTGATCATCCCAGTCATTTTCAAGCTCGTCTGGCGTAACCATATATGGTCCAAAAGAGGATGCAAAATCTTTTCCTTTTGCAGGGCCAAGGCTCATAGGCATCTCTTCTCTTTGTAAATTTCTTGAAGACCAATCGTTTAATATCGTATAACCTGCTATAACCTTATTTGCATCAGATGCTTCTATATCGCTTCCACCATTACCAATTATAATAGCGAATTCTAATTCGAAGTCTAGCTCTGTGGTATTTTTGGGATAAGGAATTTCTTCTTTGTGGCCATAACAACAGTTCGGATTTGAAAAATAAAAAATAGCGATTTTGTACCAATCTGGATTCATTTCTAAACCTCTAAGTTTTCTTGCGGCGCGGACATGTTGCTCAAAAGCATAAAAGTCTCTGAATGATGGAGGGTCTGGTACAGGAGGTAGAATTAAAGCATCTTTTTCTTTGATAGAAAATGAACTTGTATCTTCTTGAGATATTTTTGTTTCTAGTTCTTTCAATAATAAAAAATTTCTATCCCAGTTCACAAGGGCTTCTTTTAGTGTTTTGGGTATGGATACAAACCTATCATCAGAATATTTATCGATGAAATACACTGCTGATTTATTGATATCAATTAATTCATTCTTGTACTTAAAACCAAATATTTGGCTTGGATTATTATGCTCTTTATAGGTTAAAAATTTCATGCTTTACAAATTTCCTCTTTGAATTTGCTCTCTTTCAATGGATTCAAACAATGCTTTAAAATTTCCTTTACCAAAACTATTGGACCCTTTTCTTTGTATTATTTCGAAAAATAATGTTGGGCGATCTTGGATTGGTTTTGTAAAAATTTGTAACATATATCCTTTTTCATCACTATCGATCAGAATGCCTAGTTTAGATATCTCGTTCAGGTCTTCGCTTATATCACCAACTCTTTGCTTGAGATTAGTATAATAAGATTTCGGGGTAGGTAAAAATTCTACTCCATTTGATTTTAATTTTTTTACAGTATCAATAATGTTTTTTGTAGACATAGCTATATGTTGGACACCAGGCCCACCATAAAAATCAATATATTCCTGAATTTGAGATTTCTTCAACCCATTAGCGGGTTCATTAATTGGCATCTTTATTTTTTCATTTTTATTTGCCATGACTACTGATTTTAAGGAACTATACTTAGTAGAAATATCTTTATCATCAACTGACCAGAAACGATGCCAGCCAAATATTTTTTCATAAAACTCACAAACAACTTTCATTTCACCTTCTGACTGGTTCCCTACGATATGGTCGATGTGTGTTATCCCGGCATATGAAGTATTTTCCAATATATCTATTTCTTCGTATCCAGGTAAAAATGGGCCTTTATACTTATTTCTCTCAACAAATGTATGAATTGTGTCTCCATAGGTTTTAATCGTTGCTACAATTACTTCGCCATGGCTGTCTTGAATTAGCTTTGGTTTTGATACACTTTCTGCACCATTTTTAATTGTTTCTTTCCAAGCTTCTTCAGCATTATCAACGGTAAGAGAAATATCTTTTACACCGTCTCCATGTTTATCTAGATGTCTACCAATATCAGTATTGGATACCAATGGTGAGGTGAGCAGGAATCTAACTTGATTCTGCTCCATTACATAACTGACCTTTTGCCGATTGCCTGTTTCTAGGCCACAGTGAGCAATGGGCGTAAATCCTAACGCGTTCTTGTAATAATATGCTGCTTGCTTTGCATTTCCAACATAAAGCTCGCAGTGATCAAATGCTTTTATATTGTATTTATTCATTTTTTTTTAAGCATTCCATAATTGAGCTTAAAGCTTTAATTAAACTAGAGTTTTCTTTCTTAGTCCCTATCGTAATTCTAATACAGTTTTGCCAGCCAAATGAAGATAGCTTTCTTACAATGATTCCTTTTTTTAAAAGCTCATCAACAATACTTTCAGCTTTTTCAGCACTCTCCCAAATCGTAGTAATAAAATTTGTGTAGCTTGGAATGAAATTGATATCCATTTTCTTAAATTCCTTTGATAATAATTTCATTCCATTGCGATTTTCGTTAATTGTTTTATTTAAAAATTCAATATCATCTAGAGCTGCAAGACCCGCAGCCTGTGCGAGCGAAGACGGTTCAAAAGGAGGTTTGACTTTATTCAAATTCTCTATGAGGTATTCATGAGCAAACCCGTAACCTAGACGAATCCCTCCAAGTCCATATGCCTTTGAGAAAGTCCTTAGCGTGATTACATTGTCATAACGGTAGAACATTGAATCAGGGTAGTCGTCTTGATAGTTAGCATACTCATAGTACGCCTCATCTAATATTATAAGTGTTCTTTTCGGAACATGTTTATAAAAAGTATCAAAATCAGATTTAGTAATATAAGTGCCCATTGGGTTATCAGGATTTGCAATATAAATTATCTTGGTATACTCTGTTATTTTTTCAGCCATTTTTTTTAGGTTATATTTTCCTTCCTCCATTGGCACCCAATGAACTTTTCTACCCGAGGCGTTTGCTAGTACACGAAAACCAATGAATGAACCTTCTGCGCTTATGATTTCATCATCAGTTAATAAAAATGTTCGCATTATACTGGACATAATTCCCTCAGAGCCGGATCCTATGGTAACATTTGAAACTTTAACCCGGAATTTATCAGCTAGTTTTTTTCTTAGCTCATAACCTGTGGCATCTGGGTATCTATGTAGGTTATAGTTCGCCTTTTCAATTGCGTTAAGCGCAAGAGGGCTCGGTCCAAATGGATTTTCATTCGAAGATAGTTTAATGAGTGATGATGGGCCATTTTTAATATCGACGTTAAAAGAAGACTTACCAGGTTTATATCGTTCTAGTTTTTTTATATAAGATGGTACTAATGGCATATTAGAATACTTTAGACTTAAAGTCAGACACCTTTAAATTATGACATCCCAATATTAATGAAGTTATTTAATAGCAAAACGATTTTTCTTTTTTTCTTATGTTTTCATTATTTATTTAATGCTTTCTCTTGCGCTGCTATTCAAGCTCCATCCGGAGGCCCAAAAGATGATACTCCACCAATCTTATTGTATTCTAGTCCTGCGACAGGGACTACAAACTTTGATCAAAGCATAGTAAAATTATTTTTTTCTGAATACATTTTAGAAAGATCAATTTCTGATGCTATATCTCTTTTGCCAAAAACTGACGACCCTATACAGGTAAAGTATAAAGGTAAAGAATTAGGT
>Ga0208127_1000721_pt1 | contig 16814 bp, 13 predicted proteins | sample ETNtaG_6_FD_185751 | JGI IMG/M metagenome (GOLD analysis project Ga0208127, IMG submission 185751) | Marine microbial and viral communities from oxygen minimum zone, Eastern Pacific Ocean - ETNP201306SV45 (SPAdes) (version 2) | ecosystem: Environmental > Aquatic > Marine > Oceanic ...
TTTATCAAATAATTTTAATCAAGTTTTAATTGATACTGCTGGAAGATTACAAAATAAAAAAAACTTAATGGAAGAATACAAAAAAATTGCAAACGTGACGAAAAAAATAGATGAAAGCGCACCTCATGATGTGATTTTAGTTTTAGATGCAACTTCAGGTCAAAACGTTATAAATCAAGTTGAGGAATTTAATAAAATTATTCCAATTACAGGTTTAGTAATGACAAAATTAGATGGAACAGCTAAAGGGGGAATACTTTTAGCTGTAGCTAAAAAGTATAAAATACCAATTATTGCGCTTGGTTTAGGAGAAAAGGAAGATGACCTGCAAATTTTTGAAGCTGAAAAATTTGCTGATGCGTTTACACAAATTACTTAATTAAAGTGCTTGATATTAAAGGTTTATAGAAACTACATTTATAATTATCCTTAAATCTGTAGTGTCCACAGTCTTTTGCGATAGAGGAAATAATAAAATCAAATTTTCCATTTGCAGGATAAAGCTCTAGCTTTTTATCAATAATATCAAATTTAAAATTGGCTTTTAAACTTTTCACAGCACTAATCATCACTAAAGTTTTGTTATCTTTTAAGAGATAATATGCAAAGTCATCTGGGAAAACTGGAAAGTTATAGTCCTGCAAAAAATATTTTGCAGTTTTTGGAAACCATTCATAAGAAATCAATGGTAAAGACTCTTTTGTTTTGTAGTTGTAAATATAAAGGTCCTTCGGAAAATCATTAATGTAATTTGAATTTTCTCCTCGAGCTAAGACAGCTTTTTCACGGGTTTTAAAATATAATGCAAAATTTTCATTATGGGAGTTCATTTGATCAATATGAAAAAGGCTATCTATCGATGCTAAATTTTCTTTGGCATTTGAAAAATTATTAAATGAAAACAAAACAATAAAAAATAAGAAAAAATTTTTCATAAATTAAATTAAAAAAAAAATTTGAATTATGTTTGTTTAGATTGTGGCTTAATTTAAACTATCAACAAAAGATTTAAGAGCTAATACAAGTTTGTCGTCATATTCCATCATATGATCGTCATATTTTGTAAAATATGAATATTTAGGTTCACTAGCTAATTTAAAAATTTTTTTACCCATCCAAAATGGAACTATTTGGTCAATCTCACCATGCATTACTAATACTGGAATATTTATATTTTTAATTTTTTCATTATTTTCATACTTATCTTTTAAAATTAAACCTACAGGAATATATGGATAAAAACTTTTCGCAGCCTCTATCATTGATGTAAATGGCGTTTCTAAGATTAATCCTGCAAAATTTTTATTTTGGGAAATTTCAGTAGCAATTCCAGTTCCCAATGACTCTCCATAGACTATTATATCTTCTTCTTTAAGACCTTTTTCTTTAAGCCAGTTTATTGCGCTTCTACCATCTGTATAAAGCCCCTCTTCTGTTGGTTTTCCTTTATTTCCACTAAACCCTCTCCATGCAATAATTAAAAAATTAACATCCATGTCTTTAAAATGATTTAATTTATGAATTCTATTTTCAAGTGTTCCAGCATTTCCATGAAAATAAACAATTGTTTTAAAATTTTTTAAATTTTTTTTATGAAACCAGCCTAAAAGCTTAATATTATCTGTTGTTTGGATGCTTACTTTTTCTATGCCGACTTCTAAATTGTCTCCAGAATAATTATTCTCATCTGGATGGTACATTAAATTTCTTTGATTAAAAAAAAGAAAAATACAAATCAAAACATAAATTAAAAATATAAACAAAAATAAATTGGCTAATGTCATTTTAGTATTAATTTTCATTTTTATTTAAATAGATAAAAAATATATAACTTAATACACAAAGGATTAAAAATACTGAAAATGAAATTCTATAACTACTTACAATGTCAAATCCCTTATTATTACATAAATCAATTACCAATCCTATCCCCCACTGGATAAAAAAAGTTCCAGAAAAAAGAAATACATTATATGAAGTAAGAGATTTGCCAGCTAAATTCTTTGAAAAGTTTAGCGCTATTGCTGGCTGAGTTAAAGAAATGACAATTGATGTCATTATGTACAAAGTAAATAAAAATGCTCCTGCATTATTACCAAAATAAATAATCAGGAATAACGAAAAGTAACTTATAGGCAATCCTAATTTAATTAATTTAATACTGCTAATACCGTATTCTGAAATTTTTGGTAAAATGTATCCCCAAATAAAAAATGATATCAACATAGTAATATTTATCCAAAATAATCCTGTGGCACTTTGAAGAGGTGTATAACCAGTAATATTTAACATCCATGGACCAGCCCATAGAGTTTGAATTGCTTGAATTCCTCCATAATTAATAAAGGCAAGAGGAATCATACTTATAAAAAATTTATTTTTCCATATTTGGCTTAATGACTCTTTTTCAGATTTTATTGAGGTGCTCTCTTTTTGCTCCCAACTAGGAATTAATAAGAAAATTAAAATCAAACTAAATAAAATAAGTATAGCTATTAAAATAAAAATCCATCTCCATCCGATATATGGTAAGAGTATCTGAACAGGCAAAGTCGACGACACAAATCCAATATTTGCTACCATCAACATCCAGGAATTCGCTCTTTGTTGATATTTTTCTGCAAACCATACTCTATATCCAGTAAGAGGTCCCATCATACAAGCGCTAACGCCTACACCAATAAATATTCTGGAAACAAATAATCCAGTAAAACTTTTTGCAAGTGCAAATGATATTGTTCCAATCAATGCTATTATTAAAAAATAACCAATTACCTTTTTTGGGCCAATTTTATCTAATAAAAGACCCACTGGGATTTGCATTAAAGAAAAGCCAATAAAATATCCTCCTGCCAATAATCCCAGATTTCCTGCGGTCAAGTCAAATTCCAAAGTAAGAACAGGAGTTAAGGTTGCGGTTATAGATCTAACCAAATTGGATAATAAAAATCCGAAAGCAAAAACACAAAATATGATAATGCTTTTATTTACTTTATTTATCATTTATATTTTTTGAAATAGATGACTACTATGAATTATAAATCAACAAAAGAAAATGATGCAGTTTGTTCAAATGCAATGGCTGCCACATCGCATCCTTTGGCGACCGAGGAGGCCTTAAATATTTTAAAAAAAGGTGGAAATGCTGTAGACGCTGCAATTACTGCATCAATAATTCTTTCTGTAGTAGAACCAAATGCTACTAGCATTGGTGGTGACTGCTTTGCAATAGTTAAAATGGAAGGCAAAGATCCTGTCTCATACAATGGGTCAGGAATAGCTCCAGAAAAAGCAAATTATAATTTTTTTAAAAGTAAAAATATTGACAAAATAGGTCTTACTAGCCCTCACTCTGTAACAATACCTGGCGCTGTTGATGCGTGGAAAAAAATTCATGATGACTTCGGCAAACTTGATTTTGAAGAGCTGTTTATCCCTGCAATAAATATAGCAAGAGATGGCTTTAAAGTTACAAAAGTTGTAGCAAATGCATGGAATAAAAGTTTAAAAAAACTAACTGAAGACCAGAATTCAAAAAAATTAATCTTAAATAACGGAAGAAATTATAAGGTTGGAGAAGTAAGAAAATCAGAACCACTTGCAAAAACACTAGAATCAATTTCAAAAAAAGGTATTTCTGAATTTTATAGCGGTCCCATAGCTGAAGATATTCTTAATACGTTAAATAAACTTGGTGGTCTTCATACACTTGAGGATTTTTCAAAACAAAAAACAATAAAATCTAAAACTATATCTTCTGAATATAGAGATATAGATATTCACCAATGTCCTCCAAATGGGCCTGGAGTTACAGTTTTAATTATGATGAAATTGTTACAAAAATTAAAAATAGAAAATTATAAATTTGACAGTATTGAAAGATTCCACTTAGAAGCTGAGGTAACAAAACAAGCATATAAAATTAAAGAAGAAAATTTAGGAGATCCAGATTTTATAAATTTAAATCTCGACAAAATCCTATCAGAAGAAACAGTAGACGAGATTGCTAATAAAATATCTTTAAACAAATGTTCAGAGGTTGGTGATTTAAATATTCCAAATCACCCAGAAACTGTTTATTTAACTGTTGTAGATAAAGATCTGAATACAGTTTCAATAATTAATTCAGTTTGTTATGCATTTGGCTCTGCAATAACAACGGAAAAAACGGGAATAATTTTACATAATAGAGGAACAAACTTCAGAGTGGAAGAAGATCATCCTAATTGTATAGAGGGTTTAAAGAGACCCTTACATACTATTATACCGGGGATGGTAATAGACAAAAATGGAGACCAAGTACTTAGTTATGGTGTAATGGGTGGTCAGTACCAGCCTGTAGGACAAGTACATGTTTTAAATAGTATATTAGATTTTAATCTTTCACCACAACAAGCTATAAGTTTTCCAAGAGCTTTTCATTTTAATAATATTTACAAATTAGAAAGAACTGTTTCTAAAGATGTAATGCAAGGATTAAAAGAAATAGGACATAACGTTGAATATATTGATGAAACTCATGGTGGTGGCCAAGCAATTAGCATTGACCGAAAAAATGGTAATTTAATTGGTGGATCAGATCCTAGAAAAGATGGCTACGCAAAAGGTTATTAATTTAAATGAAAAAAATAGTAAAAAATATTATTGAACATCAAAATAATAATAATATAGCAATTACTTCAACAAGCCATCCACCACTTTATTATAATGAGTTAAAATTATTAATTAACAATATTTCAAGCCAATTGGCAGCAAATGATATTTCCAATAAAGATAGAGCGGCAATTGTTTTACCTAACGGCCCTTATATGGCTACAAGCTTTTTAGCAATATCAAGCTATATGTCGGCAGCGCCTTTAAACCCTAATTATAAAGCAGAAGAATTTGAATTTTACTTAGGTGATTTAAAACCAAAAATTTTAATTGTTGAGCCTAACTCAAAAAATCCAGCTGTAGAAGTTGCAAAGAAACTAAAAATCCCAGTATGTGAAATTCAAACTAAAGAGAATACACCAAGCGGTATGTTTGATTTGTTTAAAAATACTAAAAACTTTGAACTTCCTAATGAGGAGGATGAATCTTTGGTGCTTCATACATCTGGAACTACTTCGCGGCCAAAGATTGTACCTTTATCAAATAAAAACATTTTCTCGTCCGCTGAAAACATCTCCTCGAGTTTAAATCTTGATGAAAATGATCATTGCCTAAATATAATGCCCTTATTTCACATTCATGGTTTAATAGCAGTTTTGGCATCTTCAATGAAAGTTGGTGCGTCTGTATGTGCTAGTAGTGGATTTAATGCTTTGAAATTTTTAGATTTAGCAAAATCAGAAAAAATAACATGGTACTCTGGTGTTCCAACTATGCATCAAGCCATATTAATGAGAGCGGATAAAAATTTGGAAATTGCTAAGAATCTAAAACTTAGATTTTTAAGATCATCCTCTGCATCTTTACCACCAGCAGTGTTTGAAAAATTAAATAAAACTTTTGAATGTCCAGTAATAGAAGCTTATGGGATGACAGAGGCAACTCACCAAATGACATCAAACCCTTTGCCACCTAAAAAACAAAAACCTGGCTTTGTTGGTATACCTGCTGGTCCTGATGTATGTATTATGGATGAAAGAGGAAAACAATTAGAAAAAGGCGAAGAAGGAGAGGTGTGTATTAAAGGGCCGAATGTTACCTTAGGTTATGAAAATAATCCTGAAGCTAATAAAAATAGTTTTGTAAATGGTTGGTTTAGGACTGGTGATCAAGGTTATTTTGATGATGATGGATATTTAAAAATATCTGGAAGACTTAAAGAAATAATTAACAAAGGTGGTGAAAAAATTTCTCCATTAGAGGTGGATAATGTTTTGATGGACCATCCATCAATCGAACAAGCGGTTTGTTTTGGGTATAATGATGAAATGTTGGGTGAGGATATAGCTACAGCAATCATAGTTAAAGATGGAAAAATCTGTTCCGAAGAGGATGTTAAAAATTATGCGAAAGATAAACTTGCAAAATTTAAAATTCCAAAGAAGATTTTCTTTGTAAATGAGATACCAAAAGGCGCTACAGGGAAATTACAAAGAAATATTTTAGCAAAAAATTTTGGACTCAATAATTAATGACTAAAGTTTGTATCTTTGGTGCAGGTTCGATAGGTGGGTATATTGCAGCATGCCTTAAAAAAACTGATGTAGATGTTTCTTTAGTTGCAAGAGGACCACATAAAGAAGCTATAGAAAAAAATGGGCTTACATTCATAAAAAATGAAAAAGTAGAAAATTATAAAGTAAGAGTAACCGATGATGTCAAAAACTTAGATGTTCAAGATTATATATTCATATCAATAAAAGCGCATGGAATTACAAACATTGCTGATTCTCTAAAAAAAATTATGCATGATAAAACAGCTATCATTTCAGCAGTAAATGGGCTTCCCTGGTGGTATTTTTATAAAGCTAAGACAGGTACTGAATTAGATGATAAACACATTGAGAGCGTAGATCCCAGTGGTAAAATTTGGAATACAATTAAACCTGAGAAAGCCATTGGATGTGTTGTTTATCCAGCGTGTGAAATAATTGAACCTGGAGTAATTAAACATAATTATGGTGAACGTCTTTCCATGGGAGAACCAGATGGAATTAAATCTGAAAGATTAAAAAAAATTGCAAATTTATTGATTGAAGGTGGACTCAAAGTTCCTCAAAAGAATAATTTAAGAGATGAAATATGGATAAAATTATGGGGTAATTGTTCATTCAATATTATTAGCGCTTTGTATAATAAATCTTTAGATGAAATAGGTAAGGATAAAGATTTATTAAATGTGGTTAGAAAGATGATGGAAGAATGCAAAAATGTAGGAGAAAAAATAGGAGTAAAATTTAATGTATCAATTGATCACAGAATTAATGCTGCAATTTCAATAGTTGGTCATAAACCATCTACTACACAAGATTTATACGCTAAGAGACCATTGGAAATAGATCCTATTATTGGTTCAATTATTGAGGTTGGAAACAAATTAAATGTTGATACTTCAACATTAAAATTAAAAAATAATGAGCTTAAGTTGAAAGCGGAAAAACTTGGTTTATATAATAGGTCAGATTCAATAGACAAAATAACTAAATAACTAAAAGTTTAATGAAATATCTCTATGAATAGAGTTACATTTTGAGACAAATATTGCCTGTTCTTTAGTTAATTTTGACTGCAATCTTAAACCAATAGTTTCTTTAATTTGATTGTTATATTCTTCAAGTTTAGGCATCAGATTTTGTTTGGCATCTGCTCTCCATCTAACTTCTTTATTAAAAAGTTCTATAACTTCTTTTGATTTCGCTCTAACTTCCACAGGATCAACTTCATCTGAATCTATCATTGATAATAAATCATCTACACTATTTAAAAATTCATCCATTCCAGAAATCTCACTTAGTTTATCGAAAAGTCCATCCATAACTGATATTGAATTTTCATATTCATTTGTATAGCTTTCCTCTGTAATAAATTTCTCAAGTTCTTTAATATCCTTTGATACTTCTTCAAGTCTTGCTCCGTCATTTATGAACATTGCAAACTGATCAAGTAGATCGTAAGCTTCGTCTACGTTCCTTCTGTATCTTTTTGTTGTTGTATTTTTAGCTTTATTTATTTTGTCAAATTCTGAATTCTTAGCTTGCCAAGTTTCCGGAATTGAATTTTGAATTTCCTCAATTTCAAGTTTTGCACCCTCAATTCTTAATTCTATTTTATTTTTCTCATCTAATTCGTCATCATCTAAATTTCTAATTTCTGCTTTATATTTTTCTATTTTTTTATTTAATTTAAGTATTTTCTTTTGCTTTTTTCTTACAGTAAAATGTAGATCCCTGTAATCAACAGCATATGCATTGTATTCGACCTCAACTTTTTTTAATTTATCAACTAATGCAAAAGTTCCTAATGCACTATCAAAATGATCTTCTAAAATTTCCATTTTATCATCTGGCAGATTAGTCGGTGCCTCAGATTGGAATTTTAGTATTGCATTTTTAATTGTCTCACCATTAGTATCAAATCTTGCAAACTTGTACTCTTGCAAACAGTACTGTAATTTGGGGTTCATTGGTGGAGGAGCAACATTCGAAGTTAAATATACTCTATTTGGAAGATAATTTACTAAGCTAGGGTATGCACCGACTATTCCCAATCCTATAAGCTGTAAAATGATAAAAGGCACAACACCTTTCCAAATATCAAGTGTTTTGACAATTTTGGGAGCTACACCTTTTAAATAAAAGAGTGCAAATCCGAATGGTGGCGTTAAGAAGGAAGTTTGCAAGTTAACACCAATCATAACTCCTAACCAAACGGCTGTGACGTTAGCCCCAGTTTCAGCCAATAATATTGGTGCAATTATTGGGACAACAACAACTGCAATTTCAATAAAGTCTAGGAAAAATCCTAGCAAGAAAATTACAATCATCACAACAACAAATTGTGTCCAAAAACCTCCCGGTAAATCTTGTAAAAAGTCTCTTACTAATTCTTCTCCCCCAAAAGCTCTAAATCCTGAGGTAAGCATTGCTGCTCCTAAAAGAATAATAAATACCATTGAAGTAGTCACACAAGTTTCTGTTACAACTTCTTTTAAAACATTCTCTGTTTTAAAAGTTCTCCAAAAACTCCAACCTATTCCGTATACAAGTATGATCACAAAGAAAGCAGTAATAAAGATTGCACTTAAATCTCTTTCCTCCAAATTTTTTACATTTAATTCATAATTTGATGCAAAGAATGTAATTGGAATTAGAGATCCAATAATTAAAATTAAAGGATAAAACGCACTTTTCTTTCCTTCATATAATCTATAACCAGCCATCAAAGTGGCACCAATTGCTCCAATTGAACCTGCTTGATTTACAGTAGCAATACCCATTAATATTGAACCTAATACTGCAAATATTAATGCAAGTGGTGGTATTATAATTACAACTACTCGTAACCAAAATTTTAAATCAAATTTTCCTTTAAATGGAACTGGTGGTGCAACACCTTTCTTTATTCTAGCAAAAATAAATACATAGATCATATAAAGAGCAACTAAAACAAGGCCTGGTAAAAGTGCTCCTAAGAACATATCACCTGCACTTGATGAACCTACTCTAAATTCACCTGGCATATTAAATTCACCAGTTAAGGCTTTATAATCATTTTGTCTTAAGTTGTTTGCAACATCAGATGCACTTGCCAACTGGTCAGCAATAATAATTAAAACAATTGATGGAGGAATAATTTGACCTAATGTTCCTGATGAACAAACTATTCCACTAGCAAGTTGTCTGTCATACTTGTTATTTAACATCGTTGGTAACGATATTAGTCCCATCGCAATTACAGTTGCTCCAACGATACCAGTCGTTGCTGCTAATAGAGCTCCAACAAATATAACAGAAATTCCTAAACCACCAGGAATTGGTCCAAATAATTGGCCCATTGTTATTAACAAGTCTTCAGCAATTTTTGATTTTTGAAGCATAATTCCCATGAATATAAATAAGGGAATTGCAATCAAAGTATCTGTTTCTACATCCCAGTAATTACTCCTAAAATTTGTAATACCAGCGACGAGCCATTCTATGGGTCCATCTACAGCAAAGTAGGCACTGGAGTCTCCTTCTAACATGTAGCCAAAAAATGCAGCTAAACCAATAGCAATTATAGCTGAACCAGGTAGTGCAAAAGCAACCGGGAAACCCGATGCAAGAGCAACAATCATTATCACAACTAAAACAGCTAAAAAAAATGTTTCCATAATTTAATTTTTAACACCTTTTAAAATTTTGTGACTACTCTCCATAAAATAGCTAGTAAATTGAATTAACATCGTAACAGCAAAAACAGCTAGATAAACAGCCATCAAATATAAAAGATAAAGACCATTAGAACCTTGTTGTGTAACTTCAAAAGCTACAACAGGACCATTTATAATACTGGCTTTTCCATTTAGACCTAAAAATATCACTATTAATGTAAGTGGTACTCCTAGTACTGCAGATCCAACCATATTTGTCCATGCCTTCTTTTTTTCACTAAAAGAAGAATAGAGTACGTCAACTCTTACGTGACCTTCATGAATTAATGCGTATGCACTAGCAAACAAATAAAGTGCGGCATACCAAAATCTAACTAGATCCCCTTGGAATGCTTGTTCATATGAAAATATAAATCTTGATAATACAATTACGAATTCACTTACAACAACCAATACCGCTAGCCAAATAAAACCAACTGATTTCGTAAAATATCCAATTACGAAAGAAATTAATATTATTGGAAAGTGAATGTAAGTAATTCTTACTGGAGCCTTAACCATCAATGCTTTTACTTCAGGACTGAAGATTACTTCCCATAATCTTTCAACAACCATAAAAGATATAACAAAGTCAGCTACACCAACTAAAAATACTGCCCAAAATGATGATCTAACAAGGTATGCTGAAAATCTTGATAAAATTTTTGAATCTTGCTCCAAAGTTTGGCTATATGTTTTAAAAACATAAAAAACGACTGCAGCAATACAAATTAAATACAATCCAATTTGCATGTAACCATAATTTAAATCAGATCCCTCTAGAGCTTTTTTCTTATATCCAAATATCTCATGATGTGAAAAAATTTTTTTTATTCCTGGCCAATCACTCCAAACTGTTAAAACATTATTAATTAGAAATGCTAAAGTAAAAGCTAAAACTGAATAACTGATTATTCTGAGATATAGAGATAGATTTGAATTTTTTGCCACCATAGTATTTTAAAATACCTAAGTAATACTCAATTTTGTTTTAAAAAAAAGGGCCCAATTAAGGGCCCTTTAATAACTAAATTTAGTTAGATTACATTCCTAATGCTCTGTTTCTTTGAGAAATGTAAGGTGAGTCAGACAAGTTCGTCCAAGAACCAATGTCTTTTCTAGCCTTCAAGAAACTTGTGTGTACTCTCTCTGCGAGATCACTACTTGCTCTTGTTTCCTCAAATACTTCATTAGCAGCTTTAGCAAAACCATCATAAACTTTGTCGCTAAACTTCTCTAGTTTAACACCATGATCGTTTATCAATCTTGCAAGTGCAGCACCATTTTTAGCGTTGTACTCTGACATCATAACGTCATTTTCCATCGCAGCTGCAGCTTCAATTAATAGCTGATCTGATTTTGATAAGCTTGTAAACCAAGATTTGTTAGTACCACATGCTAACATAGATCCTGGCTCGTGCATTCCAGGATAGTAGTAGTATTTAGCAGCTTCTTGGAATTTCATAGCTTCATCATTCCATGGACCTACCCACTCTGTTGCATCAATTGCACCAGAAACAAGGTTTTCGTAAATTTGTCCACCAGGAAGTGAAACTGGAGATCCTCCAAGTTTACCGATAACTTGTCCACCTAATCCAGGCATACGCATTTTAAGACCTTTGAAGTCATTAGGGCTTCTAATTTTCTTATTAAACCATCCACCCATTTGAACTCCTGTGCTTCCACACATAAAGTTTTTTAGACCGAATTTGTCTGATAGTTCATCCCATAATTCTTGACCACCAGCAAATCTAATCCATGCGTTCATTTCAGTGTAAGTGAAACCGAAAGGTACCGCTGTAAAGTAACCCCAAGCTGGGTCTTTTTTAACCCAGTAGTAGTCAGCAGCGTGGTACATTTGCGAGTTACCTGAAGCAACTTCATCAAATGAGTCAAACGCTTTAACCCTTTCGTTTGCTGCATAGTAAGTGACTTGAATTCTTCCATCACTCATGTCTATAATTCTTTGAGCAAATCTTTGCGCACCAGTTCCTAGACCTGGGAAATCTCTTCCCCATGTAGCTACCATAGAAGCTTCAATTCTTTCTTTGGCAACGGCTGGAGCAGCTAAAGATGATGCAGCTACAGCAGCAACACCAGTCGCAGCAGCAGCCTTAAAGAATTTACGTCTTGAAGGTGATTTACCCTTCAATGATTTTTTTTCTTTAATCATTTTTTCTCCTCTTAGTTAATTAACTGTCGGGATTAAATTATAATTATTCTAAAGAGTCTAGTTCAAAAACGTAACAGAGGCCTTAAATACAATCTGAAGTGGTATTTAGTGTTAATTATTAACTTTTTTTTCTAACCAATTAGCTAAACCTAAAAATTTATGATCATCAAATTTTGCACCAATTAACTGAACACCCAATGGCATTTCACTTTCTCCTTTTAACAGAGGGAGTGAAATACATGGAGTACCTAAATAAGACCACACCCTGTTGAATTCTGCAGAGCCAGTGCTCTTCAAACTTTTTGGGGCAACACCGGGGCTAGAAGGTGACAATACCCCATGATACTCCTTAAATACTTCTTCATGATACTCATAACTTGTCTTCATAAAATCTATGGCTTTAGCATACTCTTTTGCCGAATGTTTGTTGCCATTTACAATCGCATCCTGCATAGGTTTAGATAATTCTTTTTTATACTTTTTATAATATAGTCCAAAATTATTTGCCAAATCTGTTTCATAAATAATCTGATGGTATTTATGAATATCTTTAAAATAAGATGGTGCATCAAAAATTTCGATATTATTTTTAAAAGATTTAATAAAATATTCAAAGGCTTCTCTAGATTTTTTTTCAACATTTTTCCAATAGTCTGTTTTATAAAAAATAAATTTTGGTTCAAAGAGTGGACCTTTTTTGGTTTCCTCAAGCAAACCATCAGCTGAATAGTCAACAGTTGCACTGTCAAATTTATCTTTTTTAATTAAAACTTTTGCAAGAAGTGCTACATCTTCAACTGTTTTACCAAACATACCAATGTGATCTAGTTTTTCTGAAGTTTTAAGAACTCCATTTCTAGAAATTAGTCCATAAGTTGGTTTATATCCAACAACTCCACAGTAAGATGCAGGTCTTATAACTGAACCACCTGTTTGAGACCCTATTGAAAGAGGTGCCATAAATGATGCAACAGCAGCAGCAGAACCACTCGATGAACCGCCTGGAGTTCTAGAGTGATCATGTGGATTAGTTGTTTTAGGTGGACCAAGATAAGCAAACTCAGCAGTTGCAGTTTTACCCATTACAATTGCTCCGGCCGCTAAAAGCAAATCAATAATTTCTGCATTTTGTGAAAAAGATTTTTCTTTCTTAATTACTGTTCCACATTCTGTTGGCATATCAACTGTTCCAACAATATCCTTTACTGCTATAGGAATACCGTGCAATGGTCCCATTGGTTTTCCTGATTGTCTGTATTTGTCAGCCTCTGCAGCTTTTTCTAGTAAAAGTTTTTTATCGAAATATACCCATGCTTTTAAATCTTTTTCAAATTTGTTAATTTTTTCAATATACTTTTCACATACTTCAACCGAAGTCAGCTGTGCGTCTTTAATTTTCGAAGCGATTTCCTCAACTTTTAAAGAAAAAATGTCTAACATTTATTTTATAAATAATATTTCAGTTAACCACATCAATGCTTAAATTAAAAATTATTTTAACTGATAGTTAGTTCTAGATTAATTTATTATTCTCATAGACACAGCATTTCTCGGCAGGTATATGAAGTTTAACATTCTGGCTTGGTATTTCGGTCTCTCTGTTGACTTTTGATTTAATTGTAAAATCTCCCATTTTAGCAGTGATCAATTTATAGTTTCCAAGGTCTTCAACCTTTTCAACATTCACATCAACCAAGTTTTCATCTTGGTTTTGTGCAATTTTAATGAATTCCGATCTAATTCCTAATTTAATATTTTTTGTTTTTAAATTAGATAAATTTGTATGAGTTTTTATTAAAGTGTTATTAATTTTTACGCTATTATTTGAGGAAGCTTCACTTTCAAATAAGTTCATAGCTGGTGATCCAATAAAGTATCCAACAAATGTTGTATTTGGTCTTTCAAAAAGTTCTTTTGGGGAACCAGTTTGAACCACCTCTCCTTCACTCATAACTATTATATTATCTGCAAAAGTCATCGCTTCGTTTTGATCGTGAGTTACATAAACTAATGTTGTTTTGTATTGCTCATTAATTTCTTTTAGATTTCTTCTTAATCTAAATTTTAAATCTGGATCGATAACTGTTAAAGGTTCATCCATTAAAACAGCAGCTACGTCCTCTCTTACAAGACCCCTACCTAAAGATATTAATTGTTTTTGATCAGCTGTTAATTTTCTTGCAGGGGAATTTAAAAAAGATTTTAAATTTAAAGTTTCGGCAACTGAATTAACTCTTTCATCAGTTTTACTTTTAGAAAAATCTCTACATTTTAGTGGGAATGCTAGATTTTCATAAACAGTCATCGTATTATAAATAACTGGAAATTGAAAAACTTGAGCTATATTTCTATCTTCAGTTTTTAAATCTGTAACATCTTTATCATCAAATAATATTCTTCCAGCAGAAGGTCTCACTAGGCCTGATACAATATTTAGCATTGTGGTTTTTCCACATCCAGAAGGACCTAAGATTGCATATCGATTTCCATTTTCCCACGTCATTGAGAAAGGATTCAAAGCATAAACAGGATTTTCATCCTCTGGATTGTATGAGTGAGATATGTTACTCAAATCAATTTTAGCCATTCAAACCTCCAAAAGGTGAAGATGCTAATTTTCCATCAGCATGAAATGCATAAGCTTTATCAATTTTAAAGTTAATTTTGATTTTATCGTGAATTTTAAAGTTTAAAACTTCTTCTATTGAAACTATTATTTTTGTATTTCCTCTTTTTAAGTGAAGCAATGTTTCTGAACCACTTATTTCTGCAAGCTCAACTTCAAACTCATGTCCATTTTCATCTAATTCTATATCAGAAGATCTTAATCCGATTTTTAAACCATCTTCAGTTAATTTAGATAAATGTTGTGGAGCTTCTACATCAATGCCTTCAAATTTAATAAGATTACCTGAAATTTTAGCCTCTATTATATTCATTGGCGGGTCATTAGAAATTTCTGCAACTTTTAAAGAGTTAGGGTTTTCAAATATTTCTTTTGCTGGACCAACTTGTAAGACCTTGCCTTCATCTAAAACTATAACTTCGCCATTTAATTCCATAGTCTCTCTTGGATCTGTAGTTGAATAAATTAAGATTGTTTCATCTGCTAACCCCTTAGAAAATAGGTTTTTAAACTCTTCTCTAAGTTGCTCTCTCAACTTGTAGTCTAAGTTTACTAGGGGCTCATCTAGTAATAATATTTTTGCGTTTTTTACTAAAGATCTTGCAAGCGAAACTCTTTGTTGCTGCCCTCCAGAAAGCTCTTGAATCTTTCTATTTTCATAACCCAACAATCCTACAGACTTTAAAGCATCCATTACTTTTTCATTAATAACACTTTGATCTATTTTTCTTTGTTTCAAAGGAAAGGCTATGTTTTCAAAAACATTTAAATGAGGATAGTTTATAAATTGCTGATAAACCATCGCAACATTTCTTTCCCAGACAGGAATTTTTAAAAAATTTTTACCATCAAATTCTATTTCGCCACTATCTGGTGTCAAAAGACCTGCTATAGTTTTTAATAAAGTTGTTTTTCCTGACAATGTCCGTCCAAGAATTGTGTATAAATTTCCCTCTTTAAAATTAAACGATACTTCATTTAAGTGATATTGATCACTTGGCTTGTAAGTTAAGTTGTTGGCAGTTAAATTCATTACTTAATTGCTCCTGATAAATTTCCTTTTGATAAATATCTCTCAACTATGAAAGCTACTATAATTAATGGTGCTACTGAAACCAGAGCAGATGCTGATAAACTCCACCAAGGAGTTACGGATGAGTTAAGAGCAACAATTTTAACTGGTAATAACTGTACTTCTGTGAAAGTTAAAATAAATGCAAAGAAAAAATCTATCCAACCAAATATTATACAAAACATACCAGCAACAATTAATCCTGGTATAGAATTTGGCAACACTACTTTTAAAAATGCTTGATAAGGATTACATCCATCGATCAAAGCTGTCTCATCAATTTCTCTTGGAACTTTATTAAAAAAGTCGACCATAATCCAAACTGCTATTGGCATTAATAAAACAATATAAACAACGATTAGACCTGTAAGACTGTCTAATAAATTTATTGAACTTAAAAATAAGAAAAACGGAATTGACAAAACAATTGGTGGCATAATTCTTTGTGAAATAAAGAAAAAAGTAATGTCATTATTTTTTACAAAACCTGCTTTAAATGTATATCTTGATAATGCATAAGCAGACAATGTCCCAAGAATTATACTAATTAAACTTGCTGTACACGTTACAAACAAACTATTAAAATATGGTTCTACTATATCAACTCCACCTTTAGCTGGAGATTTTATCAAAACTTTCCAACCTTCTAGATTAGGTTCAAAATCTACCCACGGTATGTAAGTAACTCCACCATTAACAGACTGAAAGTCTTTAAAGGATGTTGTCAAAGCCCAAAGAAAAGGAGCAACAACAAATACTGTCCAAACAACGATAAAGAAATATTTTAAGAAAATATATAATTTATTCATAATCTACTCTTTTAATAAAAGTTTAGTTAAAACTTTTGCTATTATTGTTAAACTTATGATCATAATTATTAAGTAGGTGAATGACATTGATGCTGCATAACCCATCTGAAATTCTCTTAACCCTTTAATAAAAATATAAAAACTTGAAGTTTCAGTTGAAGTTCCTGGCCCACCAGAGGTTAAAACGTAAACTGTATCCATTATCTTTGAAGCCTCAATTAACCTTATAATTATTGCTCCAATTGATATTGGGGCCATCAATGGAAATGTTACATAAATAAATTTTCTTA
>Ga0208127_1000723_pt1 | contig 16790 bp, 14 predicted proteins | sample ETNtaG_6_FD_185751 | JGI IMG/M metagenome (GOLD analysis project Ga0208127, IMG submission 185751) | Marine microbial and viral communities from oxygen minimum zone, Eastern Pacific Ocean - ETNP201306SV45 (SPAdes) (version 2) | ecosystem: Environmental > Aquatic > Marine > Oceanic ...
GCACGAATTGCATCTAGAACCTCGGGAGGACCAACTGACAGACCAGCGGAGCGTAATATTCGAGAGAAATTAAGAATATTTTCAGCAATGTGCCCTTCGACCACATTGTTAACCATTAAGAAGCTGCTGCAAGTTCTAGCTTTACTTGTTCTAAGATTCTGGCTGCCTCACTTCCACGAATCTTCGCGATATCATCTTGATACTTAAGTAAAGTCCCCAGAGTATGATCCACTCCCTCACTATCAAGCACCATTTTGTCTAATTGCGTCAAAGCGTCAGCCCAATCTAGTGTTTCTGCCACCCCTGGAAGTTTAAACAAGTCTTCGTTTCTCAACTTTTGAACAAACGTTACCACCTGCTTACTCAGTTTTTCGTCAATACCAGGCAACTTCGAATGAAGAATTTTCAGTTCTCTGTCAGCATCAGGATAGTCTACCCAGTGATACAGACACCGACGTTTCAGCGCGTCGTGAATTTCTCGAGTTCGATTAGAAGTAACAATTACGATCGGTGGTTTTTCAGCAGTTATAGTTCCAATTTCCGGTATGGTGATCTGAAAATCAGCCAGAACCTCTAATAAAAACGCCTCGAATGGTTCGTCTGTCCGATCTAGCTCATCTATCAACAAAACGGGTGCATTACCACCATCTGCCTTTAAAGCCTGTAGCAGAGGTCTCTCAATTAGAAATTGCTCAGCAAAAACGTCGCTGGATAACGATTTTTTATCCAGTTCTCCTGATACTTCGGCTAGCCTGATTTCTATCATCTGACGGGAATAATTCCACTCATAAACCGCAGAATTCAAATCTAAACCTTCGTAGCATTGCAATCGCACCAGTCTTCGATCCAACGCCGAAGACAGCACTTTCGCTATCTCTGTCTTTCCAACACCCGCTTCACCTTCTAAAAAAAGAGGCTTACCCATTTTAAGAGATAAAAAGAGAGTAGTGGCGAGCGCGCGATCGGCGACATAGCCGAACCTTGCCAACAGCGAGGATACTTCATCTATACTCGAGGGAATATCTGCTTTCATCTAACTAACTACAAGCCTGGACCGCTCGCTTGGTCATGACTTTTACTAAGTGAGCACGATATTCTGCGCTTGCATGGATGTCAGAATTCATTTTCTCAACAGGTAGATTAACTCCATCTACCGAATCTGGTGAAAAATTCTCAACTAAAGCCTCTTCAAGTCTCAGACCGCGATGCGCACAAGATGTCGCTCCCGTTACACCAATTCGCACTCCATCCGCCGACTTTACTAAAAAGACACCGACGATGGCATAACGCGAAGCCGGATTCTCAAATTTCATATAAGCAGCAGTAGTGGCTTTAGAAAATTTAATCGAAGTAATTATCTCATCATCATCAAGAGCCGTTTCAAACATGCCTGTAAAAAAGTCGTCACCCGAAAGCTCTCGCTTATTCGTGACGATTTTAGCACCCAACGCAATCACCGCTGCTGGGTAATCCGCAGCCGGATCATTATTCGCTATAGAGCCGCCGATTGTGCCCCGATTCCGAACCGCAGGATCTCCTATGTTTCCTGCTAGCTTAGCAAGCGCAGGGATCGCTTTTTTTACTTCATTAGACGACGCTACTGTCGCGTGTGTAACCATAGCGCCTATCGTTACCGAATTTTCGTCTGAACTAATACCCCTAAGTTCTTTAATCCCGCCAAGGTCTATTAGATCGCTTGGACCCGCCAAGCGATGTTTCATTGTCGGCAGCATCGTCTGACCACCGGCGAGAAATTTTCCATCCTCAGCGCCCTTCATAAGTTTAACCGCTTCATCTACGCTATCTACTTTTTCATATGAAAAATTATACATGGTTCATTCCTCGTTGATTTCTATGACGCTGCTTGCGCCGCTCGCCAAACGTTTTCCGGAGTGGCTGGCATGTCAATATGTTTGATACCTAGCGCATTTGTAATTGCATTAATGACTGCAGGCGGAGCTCCAATAGCTCCAGCCTCTCCGCAGCCCTTCACCCCAAGGGGATTGTCTGGCGGATTAGTTGGCGCATAGTCAACATCAAAACTAGGGACATTGTCCGCTCGTGGCATTGCATAATCCATATATGAGGCTGTGACAAGCTGTCCATCAGAATCATACTGGCAACCCTCAAGCAAAGCCTGTCCAACTCCATGGACAATACCTCCATGAACCTGTCCTTCGACTATCATGGGGTTTATTAACCTTCCAAAATCATCCACCGCTGAGTACTTGATTATTTCCACCACACCAGTGTCAGGATCTACCTCAACCTCACAAACATGAGTGCCAGCAGGAAAAGAGAAATTGAGGGGATCGAAGAATGCATTCTCATCAAATCCTGGTTCCAATCCCTCTGGATAAGAGTGGGGGACATAGGCATTAAAGGCGACTTCTGCAATGTTCATTGATTTGTCTGTACCTGTCACAGAAAAATTTCCTTCCGCAAATTCGATGTCACCCTCTGCGGCCTCCAAAGCGTGAGCCGCAATTTTTTTCCCCTTTTCAATAAGTTTTTCGCAAGCTTTAGCAATTGCCACGCCACCTACAGCTAAAGAACGAGAGCCGTAAGTCCCCATCCCAAATTGAGTTTTAGCAGTATCTCCGTGAATAATTTCGATATTTTCAAGCGGAACGCCAAGCTGCTCTGTTACCAACTGCGCAAAAGTAGTCTCATGTCCTTGACCATGCGAATGCGTTCCCGTAAATACTTGCACATTCCCAGTAGGGTTGAATCGCACTTGAGCGCTTTCCCATAAACCAACGCCGGCGCCCAGCTGACCTACAGCTGCAGAGGGAGCTATCCCGCAAGCTTCGACATAGGAAGACAATCCTATTCCGCGTCGTTTACCTCGAGATTTCGCCTCCTCTGCTCTCGCACTAAAACCTTCATAGTCAGCTAGATTCAAGGCCTTATCTAATGCCGCTGGGTAATCTCCTGAGTCATAACACTGAACCACAGGAGTTTGATATGGGAAGGCTTCAACTGGAATGAAGTTTCGTCTCCGTATCTCTGCCGGGTCAAGATTCATTTCTTCTGCACAAACATCAACTAAGCGCTCCAGTAGATAGGTAGCTTCTGGTCTCCCTGCGCCGCGCGCAGCATCAACCGGCGCAGTATTTGTAAATACGGCCTTCACCTCAGAATAAATTAAAGGGGTAGAGTACTGCCCTGCAAGCAAAAATGCGTACAGATAACTCGGAACCATTGTTGCAAATGTGGATAAATAAGCACCTAAATTAGCGGTCGTCTTGACGCGCATAGCTAAGAATTTACCCTGCTCATCCAGAGCCATTTCGGCAAAAGCCACATGATCTCGCCCGTGAGCGTCCGCCATGAATGCCTCGGTTCTGTCAGAAGTCCATTTAACTGGTCTGTTAATTTTACGACAAGCCCAACCTACAACTAACTCCTCTGCATAAACAAATATTTTTACACCAAAACCACCACCTACATCTGGACCAACCACTCGCAACTTATGCTCAGGCGCAAGCTGATTAAAAGCAGACAGAACTAAGCGATGGACATGCGGATTCTGTGTGGTGAGATGTAAAGTGATTTCTTCGGTTCCGGAATTAAAATCTCCAACAGCAGCCCTAGGCTCCATTGGATTGGTAACCATTCGGTTGTTTACTAATTCCAATGATGCAATCTTATGAGCAGAGCTAAAAGCATCATTAACCGCCTCTTTTTCTCCAAAGGGCCAGTTGTAACAAATATTATTCGGTGCTTCAGCATGGATTTGTTGTTGAGCATCGTCAGAAGCAGTAGCTGTATCGGTTACCGCAGCAAGTATGCCATAGTCGACCTCCACTTTTTCCGCCGCATCCTTAGCTTGATCCAAAGTTTCTGCGATCACCACCGCCACATGGTCTCCAACATAATTTACCTTTCCTTGAGCGAGTGCGGGATGCGCTGGAGCTTTATGCGGTTCGCCATCATCCCCTGTGACATTAACTCCACAAATAAGCGGTCCTATCCCGTCTGCCGCCAAATCGTCGCCAGTAAAAACTGCAATAACTCCATCGGATGAAGAAGCAACTGACGTGTCTATGCTATTTATCGTCGCGTGAGCATGCGGCGATCGAACAAAGTAAGCATAAGTTTGTCCTACTACATTAACATCATCTGTATAATTACCTTTTCCTGTGAGGAAACGAATATCCTCTTTGCGACGCACGCTTGCGCCGATTCCATTCTCTATCATTTTACTGAGCCCCCATATTTTTCGCACCAGCCTGAATAGCTTTCACGATATTGTGGTAGCCCGTGCATCGACAGATATTACCCTCCAGTTCTTTTCTGACAGTAGCCTCATCCACATCACTTCCATTTCTATTCACTATATCCACGCCACTCATCACCATACCGGGCGTACAAAATCCGCACTGTAAACCGTGGTTATCCTTGAACGCCTGCTGCATAGGATGCAATCCTTGATCGCTTGCCAAACCCTCTATTGTGGTTACCTCACATCCCTCTGCTTGAATAGCCAACATTGTGCATGATTTAACAGAAACACCATCCACATGGATAACGCAGGCTCCACATTGACTGGTATCGCAACCAACATGTGTTCCCGTAAGTTTAAGATGTTCTCTTAGGAATTGAACCAAAAGTGTTCTTTCTTCGATTTCTCCGCTCACCGGTTTCCCGTTTACGTTAAGTGAAATAGTTAACATGATTTCTCTCCCTCAATCCTTAAGTGGCATCGCTCCAGCCACTAATTGTTTCAAACTCTTATTGTCATAAGTCGTTTTCATTAGTTTCAAAAATTGATTGCCCCAGATCAAACGCTACCTTCTGAACTAAGCAGTTCATTGAAATTGCCAAAAAATTCATCAGACATTTTTTTTGCAGTCCCATCAATTAATCGTGCCCCAAGTTGGGCCAGTTTCCCTCCCACACTTGCTTGCACATTGTAAACCAGAATTGTTTCAATACCATCTTCTGTTAAATCAACTTTCGCAGACCCTTTTGCAAACCCTGCAACTCCACCTTGCCCCTCACCCTTAATGGTATAGCCGTGAGGCGCTTTTATGTCTGCGAGCTCAACTTTAAATTTGAACTTCGCCTTTACAGGCCCTACTTTTGTTGTAATTCGTGCTTCAAAAATATTATCGCCAACTGCCTCAAAAGACTCACATCCCGGCATGGATTGTTTTAATATTTCAGTATTGTTGAGAGCTGCCCAGACTTTTTCTCTAGTCGCTGCTATTCTCTGTTCAGAAATCATTTCCATCTTTTTTTCCTACTAACGGCGGTTAACCAACTTTATATTGGTGACTCTCGAGTTTACTTACCAACCAACTGCACCGCCATCTTTTCTGTGATCTGAACCGCCTCGGTATATACCGTTTACAGGATGATCTTCCTCAATACTTTCTGGAGTGTAAGTCGGTACAGGCAAATTTGGATCTCTTGTAAACAAAATACCCTGATATCCACCCACTGCGCCTCCATTGACTGATCTCACCTGATGCCCCTTTGCCTCGAGTGACCGACCAACCAAGCTATAGAGGTTATGCTCAAGCGAGAGTCGATTGCTATTTTGACTGTGCGTAAATCTGGCCGCATCTGTTGTCATTTGTAAATTCATTCCATGGTCGATTACGTTTACCATGTGCTGTGCATGTGTCTCAGGCTGCACAGCACCGCCCATGTTGCCGAAAGTCATGAGAGGCTCTCCATTTCGCATGACAAAACCCGCGATGATTGAATGAAAAGGTCTCTTCCGAGGTTCAACGACATTAGGAGAGTCGGCGTCAAGAGAAAATGCGACTCCACGATTATGAAGCACCATCCCGTAGGGTGGGATCGTGACGCCAGATCCGTATACCGAAAATATACTGTGTATAAAAGAAACCATGTTGCCCCAACGGTCTGCTGTTGTAAGGTAAATCGTTCCTCCATCCAAACCCCCTTTTACAGAAGGTTCCGATGCACGATCCATGTCTATCCGGCTACATAAATTCTCAGCATAGGATTTATCTAGTAATTTTTCTAATGGGACATCTACAAAAAGTGGATCGCCGTTATATGCCTGAAGGTCTGAGTAAGCTAATTTTTTTGCCTCGACCATCAAATGCCAGTAGTCAGGATTTGAAGGTCCAAGAGTGGTAAGATTTAAGCCATGATATGGGGCGCAAACCTCGAGTATGTTTAACATTTCTAGCCCAGCCCAGCCCTGTCCGGGCGGTGGTAACTGGAATATGTCGAAACCATGGTAATTTGTTGAAATTGGCTCCACCCACTCCGACTCGAATTCGGCAAGATCAGCATGAGTCATAACGCCACCACCTTTCTGAACGCGAGCAATCAAAGCATCGCCGATAGGCCCCCTATAAAAAGCGTCTCGACCATCTTTTTGAATCAAACGAAGTGCTCTTGCTAAATCTGGGTTTCGTAGGATTTTATATAAATCAGGGGCCTTGCCATTCTCCAGAAAAACTTCAGAAGAGTAGTCATCGTTCTGCAATCTTTGCTCAGAGGAAACTAAATCTCTGTGCCGTCGTTCGCCCTGACCCCAACCCTCTTCGGCGATTCGTGCAGCTCGCTCAAAAGTTTCTTGGAAACCCAGTGTGCCAAATCGAGAGAGGAGTGCATCGTAGCCTGAAATCGCTCCTGGTACGGTTGCCGCATTAACACCGGAACCAGGAACAGAATCAAGGCCAAGATCATTTTTAAAAAACTCGGGAGTCCATCCCGCTGGAGCCCAACCCGCCGAGTTCAAAGCATAAAGCTTATTTTCTTGAGCGACATAAACTAATGCAAACAGGTCCCCGGCTATCCCAGTATCATTTTGAGACGTCACATCAAGAACGGCTCCTGCAGCAACTGCAGCATCAACCGCATTCCCACCCGCTTGTAATATTTCTAAACCGGCTTGAGCCGCTAATGTATCACTTGTTGCCACAATTCCATGACGCGCAATTACTTCAGAACGCCCTTGGCCTAACCAGCCTTGAGCCCTTGAACCAGCGGCGGCTACCACATTAGCAGCGGGTGTGGGTGATTCTTCAGTCGGGATACCAAATGGATTTGCAGACTGCGCGGCTACAAAATTGCTCGCAAAAAAAATAGTCGTCGAAACGATTTGAGAAGACAACAATGCTATTTTCATTTTCTTTTTTTACCTTATAGGGAAAGTAATTTAATTTCAGGAAAATCTGAGGCTAATGTTCCCTTGCTAAATGCTGCGCCAACAAGTCTTTACCGTAGTCATTCCCATTTGGAGTCCTTACAACCGTATGAATGTGATCCCTGGTTGGCACTCCAGCTGGATTTTTATGAAGAGTACCAACCGGCCCTTGGTGATCAAATTCTATAAGAATAACTGGACTATGTATCCGATAGTAAAAAACAGAGTCATCCTCCGACTCACCAACCCAAGCAAAGTAAGTATCATCCAAATATTGCCCTACCTCTTCCATTGTTATTTCCGCATGAGGGTCTCTTAAGGCCCCGACAAATGAGCGGATTACGTTTAAAAGATAAAGTCTCTGCTGACTGGTCAAATCGCTGCCTTTTATCCCCTCGTAATTCAGAACTAAATTGTCTTGATTGGCAGCCGCAACCTGGTTATTTCTTACCTTACTAGCACTGATAGTTGCTCTTTGCTTTTGCTCAGAATCAAGGGACTGCATTAACGTGAGGCCAGTATTCTGCTCCTCTTGCAAAATATGATTACCCAGATACATTCCTGCATCAGCGTAAACCGGTTCACCGCCCCAAAAAGCGGGCGTCATTACAACTTGATCTCCCAGCACAAAATAATTAATCACTAAATGATGACCATCAAGTTGAAAGCCCCAGGGATTTTCAGACGATGGAATTCCCATCATCGTGATATAGTACTTTTCAGTGCCATACCTTATTGGTTCACCATTAATTTCGAAAAGCGTTTGCTCAGTTTTCATTATGTTTTGAGTTTGCTCCAGTCCCTCGGCGCTCAATGCAACAGCTAAAAGATTCCAAGCAGATTCTTTCTGAACTTCAGTCATCTCCTCAAGGCTTATCCCTCTTCGTGGAAAAATTCCCACATCAACATTTGACCAGTCCCGCCACTCTGGATCGGTAATCGCAAAATGTGCCCTAGAAAGATCCGCTGTGCTGAGCGTCGCTAAGAATCCATCAGCCGCCTCCTTAATTTGAGCGGTTGACGCTCCCGTAGATTTAATCGGAAACAATCCTTTGATGATGCCGTCCGATGTGGTCAATCCATGGAAGGGCTGTCCAAGGGCTCTTGCAGCACCGGCAGAAAAATTCCCTTTCTGTTCAAGCAAGTTTGATGGATATTGTGACTGAGAATATGAATCAGTCCCGGCGAAAATAATCGCTACCAATACGGTTAAAAGTTTAATTCCAATCTGCTGAAGTCTCATAATTATGTCTCAAATACGCTCTTTTGTTTTTATACGCATGAACTTAGAAGGCTAACTGGTCGCAAACAACTCTGCAACATGAACTTAAGCAACTATTCATTCATAACTAACCTCAATTTCTCCGGATCTCGCCATACACCACTTTGAAGTCTCCAAACATAGACTATCGCGATGGCGAAAATCATCGCGCAGAATGTCAACCATGAGACTTGAGGCCCGAATTGCCAAACCAGTATCACATAATATTGAGCAATCAACATTGCCCAGTGGAGTCCCACAGATGTATACATTAGCCAACGAGTATCACCAGCTCCTCGCAAAACACCTCCGGAAATAATGATAATAGCGTCTGCCATTACATAGCTTGAGAGACCAATCATCATAAAAGCTGACAAGCTACGAATTTCTGAAAAATCTCCTTCTGGGGGTGAAAAAACCTCAACCAATGGAAACCGAAAGCTGATATAAAGTATTGCAAGGATTGCGGAGTAAAAAACTCCAAGGAAGAAAGCTGCTGACATAACCTCATCTGTCCGAGCCATGTCGTTGGCACCAACAAATCGTCCGATCAGACTAATCACGCCAATATTTAGCCCTATCATAGGAACAAACGATAGTAGATCCCAGTTAAACACGATCGCAGCTGAGGCGCCCTCCACTACACCGTATCCCTGAAACATTAGCAGAAAAAGATTAAAAGCAGCTACGTTAAGAAATAACTCAAGTCCCGAGGGAAACCCTAGCCTCCAAAAACGGCGAAGAACGCCCCAATCGATATGGAACGAGTTCATAACAAAAAATTTAACGCGATGTTCTCTTTCAAAATAAAAGAGAAAAAAGAGCAAACAAGCGAAAAAACTTGCGATTATCGTCGATATGCCCGCTCCTACGATACCAAGTTCTGGTAGTCCCAACTTCCCAAAGACCATCACGTAACATAAGGGAACATTGAAGACCAAACCGCAAACATCACAAATCATTACTACTCGAGTCCGACCAATACCCGCAAAGTAAGAAGACAAACAAGTTTTAGTTAAGGTAACGATTACTCCGAGCATCAAGATGGTATAGTACGTTTTTTCCAATTCAACTTGGGCAGAGTCATGCCCTACATTTTCAAAAATGCCAGATACTAGATAGGTTATTAACACCAAGGCGGGTGAGCACATTACTGTTATTACTATCCCCTGAGTAACAACTTTTGAACACTTCCCAAGCTCACCCGCTCCCAAATACTGTGCAGTGAGTGCATTCGCATAAGATAGAAGTCCAGTAAAGAAGCAGAATGAAAAAAAAGCCGCCACTCCGCCTCCTAAAGCAGCTGCCATGTGAACAGAGTCAATTTGCGACATAAAGTAGCGATCTGTAAAAATCATGACCGCAAATGTGCCCTGAGAAACGACCATCGGCAGAGCTATTCGTGCCAACTCAAATAAGGTATCTTTTCTAAGCTGAAATCTTGATAAAACCATAAACAAAAATCTATCGCCAAATCGACGACTTGGTTAACTTATAAGTCCTTAATCTTATTTTTTTTTGCGAATGAACGACTCTCGCGCTTTCTTGAAGTCTTCTCCCTCAGTCGTCAAGGCGTTTTGATCCCCATCCATGTGCATTATGCCAGAATTAGCCAACTGAATTGCATTTATGCTGCGTTTTATCATTTGTGCTGCCATGGCGGGTCTATCAGCATAAAAGTTAGCGAGCTCGATCACTCTCGAGTCCAAAGATTTTTCATCAACAACCTCATCGACGAAACCCCAAGTAAGGAGGTCTTCAGCCTTTTCTAATTCTCCCCCCATTAACAATCGCTTGGCGATAGCAGGCCCGACGAGGTTATAACATAAAGGTAGGGCTCCCCAACTAAGATTCATGCCGAGTTTAACTTCAGGATAGCCAAGGACAGCATTATGGGAGGCAACACGGAAATCGCAGGCTGAGGGAATACAAGCACCTCCACCAGCCGCTGCTCCGTGCAAACAAGCAATGGTAACTTGATTGATACCAAGAATGGCATTAATCAACTCTCTACCAATCTGAGTCATTCGAGTCCTCAGAAGTGGATCACCGGACTCACCAATTTTCCATCGCTCTTCGTCCTTCAGATCAGCCCCCACGCAAAAATTTGTACCCTGGCCTTTTATGATGACTACCCGAGTCTCAGTATCGTATTTAAACGAATTCGCAGCCTCTATGATTTCCCGCATTAGAGACAAACTTAGCGCGTTACCACAATCTGGCCTGTTTAGAATTAAGGCTGCAACCTTTTCATTCTTTTCGATTTTTAAATTTTCGTATGTCATGGAATTAAACTTGGTTAGCTATTTTTCTTAGGGGTTGTCTTTTCCGATAAGTGAGGCTGCGCCATAACCATTCAGCAGGGCCAAACCGATATTTCTTTAACCAGGCTACGCTGTATATTAATTGAAGAATCCAGATACCGAAAACAATAATGTAAATTTCAAATCGCTGCAGTTTACCCCACAACCCAAAACCAAAGCCCAGAAAAATTATATTGCAAATAATAGTTTGGCTAAGATAGTTAGTTAGAGCCATCTGACCTACACATGCAAGAGCCTGAAGTAGCTTGGAGAAAAGCTTCATCTTACAACAAATCATAACCACGCCTATGTAGCCCACCGCCATCGCAAGTCGACCGATATCATAAGTTGGTCTCAATGTCGGCGCCCAAGAGGGTTCAAAACCTCCAGTTACATAGGTAATTATCTCCCAAGAATTGACGATCAATCCGACACCAAACCCCAAGCTTGTGGCTATGATGTAAAAACTTAGATCGCGTGACGCATCAAAGATATTCCACTTCATGAAAGCCATCCCAAGGAGCATCATCGCGGCGGCATCCCAAAACGCGCTGAAAAGAAAAATTACCGTTTGAAATACGATATTGATCTGGGCAGTAAAAATGAAATTTTCAATATAGCCTTTATCACGGATAGTTGTCTCAATAGCAATTTGTTCTGGTGTCGCTAGCTGCGCTTGCAGGTATGAATCCCAATTTTCCAAAGTTTGATTTTGCGCATCTGAAAGTTCCACTCCATTTGGAATGGCAAGAACTTCTTGATAAGCAGTAAACATAGATTCCGTAGTAAAATATGAAGCCGCATGAAGCAAACCAATAAAAACAAAGAGTGCTAAAGAACAAAGTGCTAATTTATTTGCAGATAAATCTTTAAAAAAATATAAGAAAAGACCAGTCACACCGTAAGCGTAGAGTATGTCTCCAACCCACAGCAATACGTATGCGTTGATTAGTCCGAAACCGATTAGAATGAAGGTACGTCGATAGTAAAGTAATTTTAACGTTCTTTTGTCAACATTAGACTTTTCGAAAAAAATAAGAAACCCGGCACCAAACAACATAGAGAATATTGCTCGGAAGGCGCCCTCTGCCCAAATATCGACAAACATAGCTACAGCCAGATTTAGCCCAGAGATGTCATTATTGACCGATGGATCGTAGTAAGCCGCAAGAGGGCCAGAGAAAGCTATTATATTGAGCAATAGAATCCCCAAGAGAGCAAATCCTCGAAGAGTATCGATGGATCCTATTCTTTCTGATTGGGTGACTGGCTGACTGTTCGATGGTGTAATCTCGCAACTACGATCATTTGCGGAATAGTTCATCCTCACAGAATAAGTTTTTCGCGCTCTGTTATCAACGATATCCCGCGAATAAACATCAAGGGTTTTCAAATTATAAAACTCTATATGGACTCATCATCTAAGTGCGTTTAAGCTTGACTAATCCTGTTCTATTTAAGAAAAACTGTATGAAGAAATTTATATTGCTTCTAACTTTAATCTCAGGTTGTTCTCCAGACACTGAGAAGCAAACTTCTACCAATCAGAATTGGGATACCTACCTCGGGGACCCTGGCAGATCTCATTATTCCCATTTATCGGAAATCACACGAGAAAATGTGGGGCAGTTAGCTCTTGCCTGGACATATGACTCAGGAGAAATGCGAGAAGGTAATTCAACGATGTACACGAGTCCGCTGATCATCGACGGAGTACTGTATGGTTTATCACCAAAACTTGTTGCGTTTGCTTTAGACGCCGCAACAGGAGAGGAACTCTGGCGCTCAAACTATGTTGGTCCAGGCGCAGCTCAGAGAGGCCTGATGTGGTGGGAAAACGGCTCAGATAGGCGGGTAATATACCCTGCTGGAAGCGAATTAATTGCTCTGAACGCAGACACCGGGCAACCAATTAGAACCTTTGGGGTAAATGGAAGAATAAATCTCAAACCCGAGGACAAAGAGGTTCCATTCTTTACCAGTGTTCCAGGAGTAGTTTTTGAGGACAAGCTTATTCTAGGTTTCTCAACAGCTGAGAGTGCAAACTCTCAGGCAGGCATGATTAGAGCATTTGATGCTCGCACAGGCGCAGAAGTTTGGCGGTTTAATAGTCTGCCTCGGGAAGGTGGGCTCGGGTCAGATACCTGGCAGGAGGGATCACTCGAGGATTCTGGAGGCGCAAATAATTGGACCGGAATGGCACTTGATGAGCAGCGTGGCATGTTATTCGTTCCCACCGGATCTGCCACACCGGATTTTTATGGGGCCTCAAGAACGGGAGACAATTTATTTGCAAATAGCCTAATAGCGCTTGATGCAAGGACGGGCGATTATCGTTGGCACTATCAAACCGTTCGACATGATTTGTGGGATAGAGACTTACCCTCTCCCCCAACCTTGGTTCAGTTAGAGAGAAATGGTGTACTAATCGATGCGGTCGCTCTGACCACAAAATCGGGCCACCTGTTCCTCTTCGATAGAGACACTGGTGAATCTTTATATGAAATTTATGAAGAGGAAGGGTTACCAAGTTCTTTGCCGGGTGAAGTGGTTTCTCCAACGCAGCCGGTCTCTTCCGTCGCATTTACCAGACAAAAATTTGAACTCACTACGCGTAATCAACAGTCTATTGATTATGTATCACAGTTAATTGAACCTCTCGATCAGAGACCATGGGCTCCTCCAACCACCGCGGGTGTTCTCTTCTATCCTGCGTATGACGGCGGGGCCGAATGGGGTGGATCAGCATACTTACCGGGTGACCACAAACTAATTTTAAACGCGCAGGAGATTGGCGGCATTTTAAGGGTCTATGAAAGGCCTCCGGGTTTTGCGACGGGTCTTTATTCTGAAAATTGCGGGGCTTGTCATGGCGCCGATAGAACGGGAACAGACAGGGGGCCGAGTCTTTTAGACATAGCTGCACGAATTTCATCTGCACAAATTAATAGTATAGTTCGTGAAGGAAGAGGGAACATGCCTGGCTTTGAATACTTGGAAAGCTATGAGAGAAGTGCAATCGTGGGCTACCTTCGGAATCCTGATATGGAGGACCTTCAAGACCCTACTCAAGAAGTCGACTATGCCTTCGCAGGTTACCTTAGGGTAAGAGACCAGGACGGTCTGCCTGGAAATAGTCCACCTTGGGGAACGCTCAATTCGATCGACTTAGCATCCGGAGAAATAGACTGGCAAGTAAATTTTGGGAATTATCCAAGCCATCCTGATTTAAACTGGGGCGCTGAAAGTTATGGCGGGCCAGTAGTCACAGAGTCTGGTTTAATTTTTATTGCAGCCACACCTGATAAGATGTTTCGCGTCTATGATGTCAAAGACGGCTCTATCTTATGGGAATACGAACTATCAGCTGCGGGTTTTGCAACACCAGCTATGTACAGTATTGATGGTAAACAGTATGTCGTTATAGCAGCGGGAGGCGGACGAATGGGACCTCCGTCAGGATCTCAATATTTTGCTTTCAGTTTACCCAAGCTTAACTAGGTCTTCTATAATAAAGAGGAACTAGTGTTAGTATGAATTTTTAATCTCGTCCCTACTATTCCTAAGCTGTATTACCTTGACCAGCTGGGTAGCCATGTATCGTCTTCTTCGCCCTTTGCTTCTTGTTTTCTCGCACCGCTGAGCATCAAGGGCATGGCGTAATTGGCTTCGTGGCAAGCATACTCATACACATCGTCATTGGTAAGTTGCATCTCAACGACAGCAGTAAATTTATCTTCAAACATCTCCAGATCTTCAACAGTCCACTCATACTCTAAGCGTTGTTCATCGAGACGCGTAAACCTCTCGGTTAGAACCATGTTTTCGCCAGTACCACTGAATCGGCTCAAATGTGTGAAATTTTTTGTGGTCACAACAAAAGTATTACCGTCCCAAAAACCCTTTGAGTCACCCTTCCACAAGCGCATATCCTCAGGCAAATCAGGAGCATTGTTTTCTGTTGGAATTATCCGATGGTCGTTTACCATTTCAACCATGATTGCGACATGATCTTTTGTTTGAACTAACTTCATAATATTGTTGTAAGCACCAGAACGCATTGGAGGACCCGCATTAAATCCGAGAATGCAGCGGTCATATAAGTTACGATCCTCTGGCCCCTCTGGCGAACGACTTTGCAACGCCCGAAAGTAGGCTGCAGTCTCTCTACCCCTCACTGTCATTGCCGGCATACGTCCATTTTCTGGATAAATTAATTGAGAAGTTCGCATTGTAGTCGTCATGCGAGTGCCTTGATCCAAGTAAAATTGGTTGTATCCAACATCTAGATCTTGCTGATCATACTCGCCGTCGAAATCAGCAGAGGAACGTGCCTGTCGACCCGCTATGACCGCGGCTTCAAACTCCTCCACTTCTTCGGGTGTAAGAAATTCTTTTTCGGAGAAGGACGCAGGACGTTGAAAAGGAGTCACTGTTCTAAAATCCCAGTTACCCTGAAGACTGGGTTTACCCCACTTAGTCATAGGAACATCTCCGAAACATCCCCAAGACACTAGCAGTGAAAACAGACTTACACTTAATGAAGTTAATCTCCTCATGAAAATTTCCTCGTCATCAAATTCCTATCTTAAATGTTTCCTAGAAGGCTCCCATCTAAAGCCTTCGGCCCATCGTAGCCTTTACGTAAATGGTCGTAGAGAAGGTCCTCGCCAAACTCAACGCACTTATACTCTAATAATCGAGCTCCATCTTCCATTCTTCGATACAGCGGTATCTTTATTTTCCATGGCCTACTGAATACATCAGGATCGTCAATAGTTGCCTCGTATTGCATGTGATTTTCATCAATGAGTGTGTAACGCTCTTCCACCACAAGATTTGGTCCATGATAATTTCCAGACGCATCCAACCAAGTATCTGGAACCTGCTTTGTCACGTTTACGACCAACGTCTCGCCTTCCCAGTGACCTAGAGAATAACCCATCCATGAGGGTAATGGGGCCTCTGTTCCTGGCCGATCCATAAAAATGGTACGACTGTTACTGCCGAATTCGTAGGCTACAAATATTTCGGTATCTGTCTGCAGGATCTGAAATGGCCAAGGCATATAGGTTGACCGAGGAACGCCTGGGATGTAGCACTTTGCTACCGGATCTAAATTCGTCCAGTCAGATCGATTCTGATCTCTTTTTTCGAGGGCCTCGGGTAAGTAGGGAATCTCACCGCCCTCCACCACACTCATGCCTGCGGGAATTCCTCCTAGGGCACCTAGTATATTAGTAACCGGCATTTTGCTCGCGGTGTGACCCTCCAAATTCCAACTCGCTGTATTCATAGTCTGCCAAATTCCGCTCAAATCAGGTGGGTCTGAGCTTATAACAGGCGCTGCTATGCTAGATTCTGAACTTTGCTCTTGGGTGCACCCTAGCACTGAGATAACAGTCAAAGACACCATGCTTGCAAACAGAGATTTTCGCAGTCTTATCACCTTAATTGCCTCGGTTATTGGTCATCATCTTCAGGGAAACCACCCGGCGGCGCACCCACACCGGAGGAGCCCATAAAAATACTCCGGCCATCGGGAAAAGTAATGTCGCGACCACTTCCACGGCATTTTGGAATACAGTCGGGGTCTTTACTTTGATATCCCCGAACTAAAATTTCCGTGCCAATTTGAAGAATTTTATCTGTCAGCCCCTGACGGAGAAGCGTATTTGGCGTTCCTCCTTCTAACATCCATTCCTCAGTCGTTCCATCATCAAGAGTGGCGGTCATATGTAACCAACTGTGAGGATTAACCCATTCCATTCGAGTGATTTCTCCTCTAAGTCTAATTGGTTTATCGATGTCAAATTCTGACGAGAAAGCGTGGTGTCCTTTAGTCGGAGATTGAAGCCAAATTATCGCTCCAATTAAAGTAGCCAAGCCAAAGAATTGTCTCATTGCTAGTGCGTCCTTTAATCTCAATTTCTTTAAAGTTTGCCCCATAACCAACCTATTTTCCACAAATAATTCTTTTCAGTGATGAAATGTTTTCACCTTGAGCGTATAGTCATTTGGCGGTAAATAATTTGTCGTCGATCAAACCGTAAACACACAGAGGAAAGCAAACAATGAATAATGACCT
>Ga0208127_1000725_pt1 | contig 16751 bp, 18 predicted proteins | sample ETNtaG_6_FD_185751 | JGI IMG/M metagenome (GOLD analysis project Ga0208127, IMG submission 185751) | Marine microbial and viral communities from oxygen minimum zone, Eastern Pacific Ocean - ETNP201306SV45 (SPAdes) (version 2) | ecosystem: Environmental > Aquatic > Marine > Oceanic ...
ATATTTCTCAGTTCCGCAATTCTGCTCGTCATTGAGATCACGGCTGGCCGTTTGATTGCGCCTTATGTCGGCGTTTCAATCTACAGTTGGACTTCCATCATCGGCGTGATTCTTGCCGGTTTATCGTTGGGCAACTGGCTTGGCGGGCGGTGGGCCGATCAGGGAGGCAACGAGAAGAGTGTCGGCATCGTGCTGGCTCTTGCCGGGGTCTTCTGTCTTTTCAGTCTCTTGGCGCTTGCGCTCGTCGCTCCCTTGCTTCAGAAGAGTGGGCTTGATCTGGTGAGTGCCAGTTTCTTGTATGTACTGTCGATGTTTTTTGTGCCTTCGGTATTGATTGGTATCGTGACGCCCTTGCTCACCACGCTCGCATTGCGTCTGGATGAGCGGGCGGGACACATCGTCGGCCGGATGCACGCCTTGGCAGCCCTCGGCAGCATTATCGGCACCTTTCTCACCGGGTATGTGCTCATTCAGTACTTCGGATCCAGAAACATCATCCTGGCTTGCTCGCTCGCACTCTTTATTTTGGCAGTGCCATTTTTTCAGCGGATGCCAAAGACGCCTGTCGTGGTGCTCGTGGGCATGGCGATCGGGGTTGGCGCGTTAATCGAAGCGCGCGGCGGCTGGGCGAATCCGTGCGACCGGGAGAGCAATTATTTCTGTCTGCGGGTGGTGGACGCCTCACACGAGGCGCCTTTCGGCAAAGCCAAGGCGCTGATACTCGATCACCTGCTGCACAGCGTCAACCATAAAAGCGAACCCGCAATGCTGCTCTCACCTTATGTGCACCTCATGGATGAACTGGTACTGGATCACTTTGGCGAGGAGGCGGTCAATGAGTTGGATTACTTTTTTGCCGGCGGCGGTGCGTATACCCAGCCCCGGGCGATCCAAGCGTTAAGCCCGGACGCCAAAGTGACCGTTGCCGAGATTGACAGTGCGGTAACGCAGTTAGCGGTGGATGAGCTTTTCGTATCGATCGACGATATGCACGTTTTTCATCAAGATGCACGTACCGTGCTTGAGCGGCTTCAGGACGCCCGCTTTGACGTTGTCGTGACCGACGCCTTTCATGATATCGCTGTGCCTTATCATCTGGTGACGCAGGAGTTTGCACAGCTCGTCAAGTCAAGGATGAATGCGGGCGGACTTTTTGTCACAAACGTGGTGGATGCATTTCCTGATCCGAAGATGGTCAAAAGCCTGGCCAAGACGCTGAAGGCGGAGTTTGATCACGTGGACATCTGGGTGGACGATATTCCGCAGCACCCGCGGCGGATGACCTATGTCGTTTCGGCGAGCAGCAGAGAGATCAGGGATGATGTGCTGGATGCGCGCCGGGGGTTTGAGCGGCGTTGGTATCGGATCAATGTGCCACTGATGTCAGTTGGCACCCCGATGGATGAGCTTCCAGTCTTTACGGATGATTTCGTGCCGGTTGAGCGGATGATTTCCAGCCTTCTGCTTACACCGGAAGGGTTGTAATCAACTTCAGGCAAGGCTTCAAAGCCTTAGGTCTTTAGTGCAAGTCCTTCATCTTTCCAACGCAGAATCCCGCCAGCGACGCTGGCGATTTGTTCAAACCCGGCGTTGCGCAGGATACCGGCTGCCATCGCCGAGCGCCGCCCGGAGCGGCAGATCGCCAGGACTGGCTTGTCTCTTGGGATTTCTGTCAGGCGGTCGCGCAGTTGGCCCAGCGGAATACCCCCATCTGCCAGGGTGGTCTCACCCGGAATGCATTCCTCGGGTTCGCGCACATCCAGCAGATAAACCTGCGAAAGATGTTCGGCAACCCAGGCAGGTTCAACTTCCATCACTCCGGCAAAAGTCAGGGTCACCGGCGCCCATGTCGGCTCGGTAGGCTGACTGCCATCTTCGGGTTTGCCGCTGACCATATTGGCGGGCAGTGCGATATCGATGTGCTTGGGATGGGGAAGCCGCATCGCATCCATATAGCCGACAAAGTCCCCCTTGTTGGCGCCGCCGCCAATTCGGGCGTTAAAAGCTTTTTCCTCGGCAACAGAACTCACGGTTCGCCCGCTGTAGTCATGGCCAGGATAAATGAGGCACGACTCAGGCAGTGACAGAATCTGTTCGCTGATGGAGTCAAAAAGCATACCGGCATTGCCCTGTTGGAAATCAGCACGCCCGCAGCCCCGGATCAGAAGGGCGTCGCCGGTGAAGGCGCGGGCCTGATCTTTCGTCACGTACGTCAGGCAGCCGTTTGTATGCCCCGGCGTGGCCCGAACCTCGAGCGAATGTTGTCCGAATGAGATCACATCATGGTGCTCAAGCTCGACATCCACGTTGGCCGCACCGATCACTTTGGCTGCGCCGATCCTGCATCCTGTCTTTTGTTTCATCAGCCAGGCGCCGGTGACGTGATCTGCATGGCAATGCGTATCGATTGCGTACAGAAGCTTGAGATCAAGTTCCCGAATCAGAGCGAGATCCCGAGCGCTTTGCTCGAAAACAGAATCGATAACGATGGCCTCGCGCGAACGCCCATCAGCAAGGAGGTACGTGTACGTCGACGACGCGTTATCGAAAAGCTGGCGGAAGATCATCGCAAAAGACTCCAGAACTGAATGGTTGTGATAGGAAAAGAATGGGGCCTAGGCGCAGCGTTCAAAAGTGCTGTATGCGCCAATGTTCCGGCAGTCGCGGTGACCCATTTCAGCCAGTTTCTGGCGCGCCATTTCACTGCGCTGACCGCTGCGACAATAAAGGAGCAGTGTCCGATCAAAATCCAGCCGTTCGCTCGCTGCCTCGATTTCGTCCAGGGGAAGATTAATGGCTCCGGGCAGCATACCGTCGGCGCATTCGGCAGCGCTTCGGACATCAATCAGTTGTGCGCCTTCCTGAATTGCGCGCGAGAGCTGGTCACAAGGCGTGTAAGTGTCGGAAAGCATTTGTTTTCTTCTCCGGTCTGATCAAACGTTAATGAGCAATAATGAATTAGTAAATTATTAAACACTAATATAATAGTTGAACCGATCTCTGTCAATCATGCCGACCGGGGTGTACTTGACTCGGCAGTCGCAAAAGCCAAAATCTGGTCAGCCATAACCATTTAGCCAGGAAATTCCGACATGGGAGAAGGTCTGCCCACCAGCACACGCATCGTTGTGATCGGCGGCGGCGTCATCGGCGCTAGCGTAGCCTGGCATCTGACCCGGCTTGGGTGTCGAGACGTCCTGGTGCTGGAGCGGGGTCAAATCGGCTGCGGCACGACCTGGCATTCCGCCGGCAATATCGTCCGAATGAGCACAGATCCTGTTGCGGTGGAGATTTATGCTCAAAGCGCCAGTGTGGTTGCTGAGCTCGATCAGCGGCATACGATTGGATGGCGCCCGTGCGGCAGGGTCATGCTTGCGCGTACCCAAGAGCGTTTTCAGGAATTCGATACGATTATCCAGATCCTGCGTAATCAGGGCACCCAGGTGGAATCGATCTCCCCGGCAGAGGTACAGGAAAAGCTGCCGATGATGAACACCGATGACCTGGTGGGAGCACTATGGAGTCCAGGTGATGGTCGGGTTGACCCCACAGCATTGACCGCCGCCTACTGCCGTGAAGCAAAACAGAGCGGAGCGCGGTTTGTCGAAGGTGTTGAAGTCAAACAGGCCTTGACTGAAAAGGATGTGGTGACGGGTGTTGAGACCGATCAGGGACAGATCAAATGCGAAGTCGTTGTGAACTGTGCAGGTATGTGGGCGCGTGATCTCGGACTGAGAAACGATATCGACATTCCGCTTTATGCCGTAGAGCATTTTTATGCGCTGACGGAGACTTTGGATGACACGTATCCTCAGATGCCGACCTTTCGGGATCCGGATGGTCTGATTTATGGTCGCGAGGAAGTTGGCGGTTTGCTGGTCGGTTGCTTTGATCGCGAAGCTTTGCCGGTGCGTTTGAGTGATCTGCCAACACCCTTTGAATTCGGGCTGCTCAATGAGAACTGGGATCAGTTCATGCCTTATATGGAGCAGGCGATTCACCGGATTCCAGCGCTTGCCGATTGCGGGGTCCGGACTTTGGTCAATGGGCCTGAGTCATTCACGCCGGATGCTGAAGCGCATCTCGATGAAGCGCCCGGGCTCAAGAATTATTTTGTGCTGGCCGGACTGAGTTCCTCTGGAGTGACACGCTCTGGTGGCATGGGCGGGGCGCTCGCACGGTGGATTGTTGAGGGTGATCCCGGCATGGACCTAAGTCGCTACAGTCTCAAACGGTTTGGACCAGAGCACAATGAAGAGAGTTTCTTACGCCGGCGGGTCCGGGATATGCCGAGTGCCCACTTCGGACTTGAGCGTTGATGGATTAAGGCGCTGCTTATAGTCCGAGAATATCAACTGCGTTGGCGCCGATGATGCGCTCTTTTTGTTCCTGCGAGAGCAGGGGCAGACTGAATACGCGTTCGATGGAATGATCGAGGTCGTACCAGGGAAAGTCCGAACCCATCATCACTCTCTCCGGGCCGATATCAATGATCATCTGTGCGAGCTGTTTATCGGTAGGCCCGTGGGTGCTGCGCGTCCACTCGATAATTTCGCAGCAGTCGAAATAAGTGTTTGGGAAGGTCTGCGCAATTTCTACTGTCTGTTTCCACGTCGCGCCCCCAAGATGAGCTACCACCATGCGAAGATGAGGAAAAGCCTTAAGCATGTTGGCAAAAGCGCGAGGTTCGGCAAAACCGCTTCGGTCCCGATCGGGACCAGAGTGCGCAATGATGGGTAGCGCCAGTTCCTGACAGGTGTCATACACCGGCCATAGACGCTCATCAGACATATCAAAGCCCTGAAAGGCGCCGTGCAGTTTGACGCCGGCGGCACCGTGATCCTCCACCATATCGCGGACATGCTGAGCACACACGGAGCTTTCAAAGGCGTTTACGTCGGCGGCAATAAAGGGCACGAGTCCCGGGTGCTTGCGGGCGATGTCGCAGTTCCATCGGTTAAAAGCAATCAGCTCGTCGATGATCCGGGCATCAATGTCACCAAGTCTTTGACGCTTTTGGGTTTCGGTCAACCCGGAGGGAAGCGCGTCTATCGCAAGCTGGCGGTTCAGCTTGGCAGAGAAGAGATTGACGATCACAGCCTTGGATATGCCGGTCGCCTCCATCTGGACCAGCAGCTCATCCAGCGTGCCCACGCAATCAGTCTGATGCACCTCGGCCTGTTCGCCATATTCCCAGACCTCGTACCCTGTTTTCTCGGCGTAACCTTCCTCGATTGAGCGGTACAGATGGACGTGGGCGTCTACCCGGATGAAGTCTGTCATGAACGTAGATGGTCGCTTTGGGAAAAAGTCATGATACCCGAATCCCCTCTCGCCAGTCAGTCATGGATGTCTGGCTGAATGACACCAGTGCTCCCGCGCACTGTTTTGTCGCCAAAGCCGCTGCGCTCTTGAAAATGTCTCGTCGATCGGCGAATCTCACGCCAGGATTCCCATGAAAAATAGAGGATAAGGTTATGACTGAGGGCTTTCGAGGGCAGTGTCTGTGTGGTGCGGTGACGTTTGAATCCAGTAGCGAGCCGATGTTTCAGGCGAACTGTCATTGCGATGATTGCCGTCGTTCAGGAGGTAGCGTCTATGCGTCTTTCGCCTTTGTCGATGAGACGAATCTCAAAATCTCTGGAGAGACCAAAACCTATGAGAGCCTGAGTGATGCAGGCAACACCATGACTCGTCACTTTTGCTCCACCTGTGGATCCCACGTCTATCACAGCAACAGCAAGGCCCCATCTCGCCTTGGGATCCGGGTAGGGCTGATTGAATCGGCTGACTGGTTCCAGCCGCAGGCGAATGTGTATGCAAGCCGCAGACTTCCGTCGACCCCTATTGATCCGGATATCACGGCGTTCGACAAGATGCGCAGCTGATCTGGGTGAGACCCCGCTGGGTAGAATTTCTGCGATCGGGGGATTGGCAACGTAGTTGAGGCAGCGATCTGCTACAGTAAACTGACTCTCAACACCGTAAAGATATCAGGAGCTTAAGAATGAAAGACTATATGGTGGTCCACACCTTCAAATCCGAGGAGATCCGTCAGCAGTACTTCGCGATGGGTCAAGATATGACGCTAGACGACATCCGCGCCCAAATGAAGAATGACAACGCGTCTTTCCAGATGAATTGGAACGCAGGCGAGGACGATATGGTGATGTACTGCTGGTGGAAAGCAAATAGTCCGGAGGCCATCCTTGAAACGCTTGGCGAAATGGGCGAGATGTTTCACAACGACGTTAAGGAAGTCCCCAACATCATCGACGTGACGGACTGAGCATTTGGTCAAGGAGGCGGCTGGTGAGTGCTATGAGCACTCCCAGCCTTTTTTGTCCCTTGAGCCTGGAGGATCGCTTCAGATCTAGGAGATGGGCGCCTCGAACGGGGGTTTCGGTCCGGAGGCTTTGGCTCCCATCAGTGCCATTAGGGTGATTGCCGCCAGAATCAATGCACCGCCTGTGATGGAGGATACCGAGGGAATCTCGCCGATCCCGATCCAGACAATAATCGGCCCGGCAATCACTTCGGTCAGAGACAGCAGCGTAAGCTCGACGGCCTGCAGGTGCTTCGCTCCCGCAGTGAAGAGTACAAATCCCAGGCCGATCTGAAACCATCCCATGCCCAGGCAGTTTATGATATCCCTCCAGGGGATAGAGAACTCCCAGCCGGAAAAACCAATTCCTCCCAGACCGTAGAGCGATGCAATTACGGTCGCGAAAAAAATGGTAATGAGTTTGTCCGTCCCGGGCCGCATCCGAAGCGATATGGTGAGTCCCGCAAAACCCAGTGCTGCCACCAAACCGAATCCTTCACCCAGGCCTTTTCCCAGTGAGAGTTCTTCGCCAGCCATGATGCCGATACCCACTGCGGCAACGGTCATGGCCACCCACATATAAAGGGCGATCCGTTCGCCGAGAATCATCCACCCGGCCAGCGCTGCAAAAAACGGCGCACTCGCAAGCAAAAACATGGCGTTGGCGACGGTCGTATATTCAAGCGCAAGGATATAACCCGAAAAAGCGGTACCAAGACACAGTCCTCCCGCCAGCGCCGGAAGACCTGCCTTGCGAAGAGTGTCACGTACCTGACCCCGATAACGCCAGCCCAGCCACAGGCTTAGCGCTGCCAGCAGGGCAAGAGAGCGATACAGCAGCACCTGCCAGGGAGTCGCTTCCTGAATCAGCCGGTAGAGAATGCCCGAGGTACTCCAGAAGATGCCAGCCAGGAGAACCAGCGGGATACCGACACGACGGTTAGCAGAAGAGGGTGTCAATAGGGTCGGAGGAAAAGGTCAGGATAGGAACCGCCGGATCATACGGCAGTTGCTGGGCTGTGAGTATCATCCAAACGACCGTTGACAAAAAAGAGGTACGTCGCTCGGCAATCAACCGCCGGGGCCGTTTACGAAGGACTCGGCCGGATCACCAGGAGTTTGCCTGGAATACCCTGCTGGGTGAGATAGGGAATATCGGAGATGTTCTCCACGTTAAATCCGTGCTCGCGCCTGCTTTGCTCAAGAAGGGTTTCCCAGTCGATGTCGCGCCAGCCTTTGCCATTGACGGTGGCGACCAACGCCGCGCCGGGTTTCAGCCCCGCAAAGAGTTTGACCAGATCAAAGGGTTGGCTCCGATGGTGTGAAAACACCCCGACACAGATCACAACATCGTAGACGGGGTCGAGCGTAACGGAGGCCGTGAGGTCTGCTTCCCCGAGAGTCCGATAGACCCTGCGGGCTTTCGCTTTTTCGAGCATTTCCGGAGACAGGTCGAGGCCGTCGATATGGTGATACCCAAGGTTGTACAGCAGTTCTCCCACAAGACCTGTGCCGCAACCCATATCGAGAATGACACTGTCTCGCGATGGCAGCAGTCTTTCGAGTGCATCGACCGCAGCATGGGGGGCCTGATATCCAAACTCATCCAGAAGTTCGCGATCGTAGGTGTCTGCCCAATTGCGGTAGGTCAGACGTGTCTCGTCGCTGTTCTTTTCAGAATAATTTCGCGCCAGACGGGGATCCAGGCGGGATGCCTGCGGCTGCGTTCTTGAGGAATCGGTCATGACGAGACCGCGGATTTCAATGCATCACTTAGCGACGCTACGCCACCCAAGGACCAGCCTCCGTCTACCGGAAGAATAACGCCCGTGATGTAAGCGGCGGCAGGCGATGCCAGAAACATTGCGGCCGACGCGATATCTTCTTTGGTCCCCTGACGACCCAGCGGCACCGATGCCGTCACCGCTTCCTGCATATCAGGAGTGGGAGCCAGGCGGGCCATTCCCTCGGTATCGGCAATGGGTCCCGGTACGATGGAGTTGACCCGTACCCCTTCGCATCCCCATTCCATCGCGAGTACCCGGGTCAGCATGTCGACACCGGCCTTGGCGGCGCAGACATGAGCCTGCAGCTCCATCGGCTGAAATGCCTGGGGCGCTGAGATATTGATAACGGTACTGCCGGGTTTTGCGAGAAAATCATGTGCACTTCGCAGCACGTGAAAAGTACCCAGCAGATCGATATCCATCACCGCCTTGAAGCCGTTGGGCGACATGCCTGTTGCCGGGGCAGGAAAGTTTCCCGCCGCGCCAGAGATAAGCACGTCGATAGGACCAAAGCGTTCATAGAATTCACGACTGCAGTCAGCAACAGCCTCGTAGTCACGTACGTCCGCACTGAAACCGATGACTTCTGTCTGCGAGGAGAGGGATCTGACCGCGTGGTCAACCTTCTCCTGAGAGCGGCTCACCACGCCAAGTGTTGCGCCGGCCTCGGCAAAGCCCTGTGCGATCCCGAGATTAATGCCACTGGTGCCGCCCATCACCAGCACCTTGCGGCCAGAAAAGTCCCAGAAGCCGTTCACCGTCTTGCGCGACTCATTGTCGACCCGTAAATGCTGGCGGCCGCTTGCTGATAAAGGCGTCAAGCCCTTCCTGCCCATCTGCGCCCGTCATGTTGGCGCCAATCTCCCGGGTTTCGATATCGGTCTGGGTAAAAAAGTCGTTGTTGAAACTGGCGTGTAGCATCCGCCTCGAGGAGGCAAAGGCCTGCGTGGGCCCTTTCGCAAACTTGGTTGCCAGGGCGATGGCAGATTCCAGCGCTGTGCCCTCGGGCACGGTCCGCGTCGCGAGTCCCCACTCGACTGCCTCTGCCGCAGAAAGTTCACGATTTTCAAAAATCAGTTCCTGGGTACGACGAAGCCCGATCAGTCGTGGCAACAGCCAGGTTGAACCGCCATCAGGACTGAGCCCGGCGGCGGTATAGGCCAGGCGATAACGTGCGGTTTCATCGACCAGCACAATATCGCCCACCAGGGTCATCGGTACACCGCCGCCGGCGGCCATGCCGTTAACGCCCACTACTACAGGCTTAGACATGGTCAGCAGCATGTGTTGAGCCTTATGCCATTCGTCGGCGATGGTAACGAGTTTTTCGGGATCATTGCCAAAGGCTTTGAATTCCTTGAGATCGCCGCCGAAACTGAACATCGGGCCATGGGCGCTAAACACGACAGCACGGATATCGTCATCCTCCTGGGCCTGCCTTGTCGCCGTGAAGAGATCCAGCGCCATTTGCCGAGAAAGTGTATTACCCGATTCAGGGTGATTGAGACAGACGACCGCTACCGATCCGTCGCACTGATAATCCACGTGAGAAAGTTCCAATCGAATCTCCATTCTTCGCAACAACGGCCGCCAATCATGACGCAAGCGAAAGGGATGAGCAATCTTTGGGCCCTGAGACTTTCTCTAAGGGGTGAATTCGCTGTCTCAGGAATGCTACCATGAGAGGGTCAAACAGTTTAATCAGGGGCAGCACACGATGGCGATGAGTAAAAAAACCACCATGGAGGTGGAGTTGCATCAGGATACGGTTGAGATGCTGGAATACGCCAAGGAGACTTACGGTTTTCGCAGCACCTCCAAGGCCCTTAGGGTCATTCTGGACTACATGGTGGCTGATGCAGACTGGGAGGAGGTGTTTATGAATCAGCGTTGTCTTCGCTGCGGCAGCGGTCAGGGCTGGCAGCGTCCCGAGTGACAAGCATCGTTGTCAGAGCGGGCCGATAAGAAAAGGAGAAAGCTATGGCAAACCAGGTGCAAGCAATCAAGCAGGAGCCGAGCTTCCAGCAGGAGCGGATTGAACTTGCTGCGGCGTTTCGGTGGGCTGCGAGAATGGAGCTTCACGAAGCGGTTGCGAATCACTTTTCGCTTGCAGTCAATGAGGATGGCACACAGTTTCTGATGAATCCCAATCAGATGCATTTCTCTCGGATCCGTGCGAGCGATCTGTTGCTGATCGATGCCAATGATACCGCGACGATGGATAAACCGGGGGCACCGGATCCAACGGCTTGGGGGCTGCACGGTTCCATGCATCGTTATTGCAGGCATGCGCGGTGCGTCATGCACGCACACCCAGAGTATGGGACGGTGCTGGCAAGTCTTGCCGATAGCCGATTGCCTCCTATCGATCAGAACTCAGCGATCTTTTTTAATCGCTACGTGATTGATGAGAGTTACGGCGGCTTGGCGCTTACCGATGAGGGCGAGCGTTGCGCGGAGTTGCTGGCCAATCCGGATCATAAGACCATGATCATGGGTAACCACGGGGTGATGGTTATCGGAGAGACCGTTGCCGATACGTTCAATAGACTGTTCTACTTCGAGAGGGCTGCCCGAAATTACATCCAGGCGCTGCAGACGGGTCAGCCGCTGCGTGTGTTGTCGGATGAGGTCGCCGAGAAAACGGCCCGTCAGCTTGATGCTTATCCGTCGCAGGGGGATCGGCATCTAAGCGAGATTCTCGCCATCCTGGACCGCGAAGAACCCGACTTTCGGGACTAGTTGGATTCCGCCCGGAGCGGCGCCGGCGTTTCGGTTGGGGCGGGGAGTCTGTGTGATATCGCAACGGATCCTTTGTAGATGAACAATACTCTGGCTGGCGTGACGGCCGCCCTGATTGAGTACGGTTTATGGATTGGCATCGGTGTGATCGCCGTTGCGGTTCTGTTTGGCCGGCGAAACGACCGCAGCGAATCTCAGGTCAACGCAGCAGTTCACTGGATGGAGCATGCGCTTGAGGAGGCGCCTGACCGGCTGTACGAAAGCGTCCATCCGAACTGGTCGGTCTATCGCAAGCAGTTATCACATCGATTGAAGGCAGCCGTGCCTGATCTCCCGGAATCTTTGCTGCGCGCTGTTCTGGCAGAGTTTGATGTGTGTTACCAGTTGTCGGACGGCGTTTACATCCGAATCGGCTCAGCGGCCGATGAATCAGTGCCGCACGACGAGGGCTTTATTCCGCTCGTTGCTCCCATGGAGGGTTTCCGTTTGCGGAAGGTCCAGGCGCGCCGGCGTTGGCGGCGGGCCCGCGCCGTGACGGTCGGAGTCATCCTTTACTTGGCAGTGGTGGTGTTGGGCCTTTGGGGGCTGGTGGCGTTGCGGCTGGCCTAGAGTACCTCAGGAAGCATTGGCGCTATCCCGGGGTCTTACCAGTGAAAGCGCAATGATCATGACCACAAGCGATGCCCAGACCCATGTCGAGTGGGCTTCCCCATAGATCAATATTCCCCATAGCACCCCGGCGAGCGTGACGACATATGCGCACTGGCTGGCAAAAACCGGACCGGCCCGAACGACAAGAAAATAGAAACCGCCGTACGCGCTGGCCGTAATGCCGGCCATCATGACAATCGCCCAGCCGGATCGGTCCAACGGCCATGAGATCCACGTGAAGGTATCCGTTATCCAGAGAACCGGCGTCAGCATGATGGTTGCTGCAATGAGCATTCCGGTCACTACCACGAAGACATTTACATCGGTAGGCATGCGGACCGCAATCACCAGGTTTTCGATCGCGTAGCACGCGGCCGCGATCACCATCACCAACACCCATAGTGTTGCGGAAGGATCGGGCATGCTGGTGTCCGGTAAAACCAGAAGGGCGATCGATCCAATGCCGAAAAGCACCCCCACCACTCTTAGCAAGGAGGCTTTCTCTATCTTGAATATCGCAGCCCCAACGAAAGTGGCGAGTGGGACAGTGGCAATCGTGATGGAAAGCACCCCCGCACTAACGTGTGAAGCCGCGTAGAAGTAAAGCGTGCCGGGCACGACAGACCCCAGAATGCCGCAGATGACATAGAGCAATATGAAGTTTTTCTGAAGTGGCAAAGGTTGCCTGCCGATGAGACAGTAGAGGATCAGCATCACGGCGCTGATGAGGCAGGTCCAGTAATTGATCGCAAGCGGATGCAAACCCGTTTCGGTTGACATACGCGCGAGTGAAAACGACAGACCCCAGAAGACCCCTAATAGCATCAACACGACAAAATCCCAGACTTTCCCGTTGAATCGGTTGCCGGCAGGCTTGGAGTGGGAGCTTTGAAAATCCTGCATGAGTTGGTTTCGGCGAAGGGGCAAGGGTTCGGCCAACGGAACGCAAAGATTATCAGTGCGACCGCATCAGGCGTGGGAGTCTACTGAGCAACGCCCAGTGTCGCCAGTCTCCCAGCGACACCGCGTGGGTGCCGGCGTGATTACACAGCAGGCAGAACAAAAGGCAGCATGATCGGGACGATGACAATCGCAGCCATGTTGCCAAAACCGACAATGGCCGCGACTTTTTCAGGTTCCTGCTGGTATTGCTCTGCAACCAGATAAACCAGTACCGCAGGAGGCAACGCACAGTAGAGCAGCAACTGGCGGAACTGGTCGTCCGGCAGTTGAAGCAAAGGCTGGATCCCGAGCGCCACGATCAATGCCGTGAGCGGACAAAGCACCGCGCCCACAAGGCCGATTTTCCAGTCGCTTAAGTTGACGTCAACGAGACGGATACCCAGCGCAAACAGCATGACTGGAATGAGCGCATCACCGAGCATGGCGATCGGTGTAGCAATCATCAAAGGGATCGACACATCTCCAAGACTGACAACCAACCCCGCCACCGAGGCAAGAATAGGCGGGGACAGCAGTACATTTCGCCAATGTACCTGACGGTCGACAATATAGATCCCAAACGAGAAATACAGCAGGTTGGTGACGATGAGCAGTACGATAGCCGGCGCCAGGCCGGTATCCCCGAATGCCAAAAGCGCGAGCGGCAGGCCCAGGTTGCCGCAGTTATTGAACATCATCGGCGGCACAAAAGTCCGAAGATTGTATTTGAGCAGGACGGCGACCGGCCAGGCGATGAGCCCAGAACCGAAGAAAACAGCTGTTGCCGCGATCGCCAGCCCAGGATAACTGCCAAGATCGAAGTCCTGACTGGACATCACAGTAAATACCAACGCGGGCAGAAACACATTGACGCTGATGGCGTTGATGGCCGCAAGATCGGTTCGGTAGCGCAGGCTATAGAGGTAGCCGAGACCCGCGACCGCGATCACCGGAATCATGACATCAAGAATTCTGATCAACATAGACAGGAAGTAGTAGGTTTGGTGCAATCAGTTCCGTGCAGCATAGCCAAAGCCTTCGCCACAGGGTGACCCAAAAAAATGGAAGCCGCTGAGATTTATCTTATTACAGGTTTGGTCTTTCTGTTAGCCGGAACGGTCAAAGGGGTTGTGGGTTTCGGCCTGCCTCTGGTATCGATCACTCTCCTCACTCCTCTCTACGGGCTCGTCGACGCAATCGCCGTTATGTTGTTGCCGGCTGTGGTGACCAACTTCTGGCAAGCCTTTAGCGGAGGCAGGTTAATGGTCTTATGGCGGCGGCTATGGTCCCTGTATGTATTCGGCGCGATGTCAACGGTTCTGGCAGCGAGTGTTCTTGTTCGAATTGATGCTTACTGGCCCACGGTACTGCTGGGTGGTGTGATTCTTACATATAGTCTGGTGGGTTTTTCGGCTTGGCAGCCACCAAAGCCAGGAGCCCTAGAGATCTGGCTGTCACCTGTGACCGGAGCCGTGACCGGTTTGATCACGGGGCTGACAGGGATATTGGTTTTCCCACTGGCTGTATATTTTCAATCTCTTGACCTTGATCGACGGGTGTTATTCCAGGCCCTGGGCATCTATCTTCTTTTGGCCAATGTGGCGCTTGCTTCTGCCTTTGGCTGGCAGGGTGCTTTTCCGGATGGAATCACCCGACTCGCCGTGATCGGGACTGCCGCGGGATTGGCGGGTATGGCGCTTGGCCAGCGTATTCAGGCGCTTTTGTCTGCCGAGCAGTTCAAGCGGATCTTTTTTGTCTCTCTCGCAGTGGTAGGCACCTTAATTTCATTAAGGGCTTTGGTCTCATAAGTGCGGGGGTAACGGCCGATTAATTGCTACCAGTATTTTTCGAAGTGGATTTGGCCCGGTTGACGCGGTTTATGGATGGTGAGGCCGTAACGGGTTGTGAGAATCTCTACCAGGCCCCCGGGGGTGTCGTAACTCAATGCCCCGGTTTTTCGGTCTTCCTTGGGAATGCCGATCATGGCGGGATTGCCGCAGGCAAAGACGTGAGCGGTTTGCGGTGCAATCGAGACGCCATGCTCTTTTTCGAGGATGCCGTCGCGAAAGTAGTCTTGTATGTAGCGTTTGGCACCGCCTTCGCGGGTAACAAGGGAAATGTAAACAAGGTTCGGGTGGGTTTGCTGGAACTGCCGAATCTGTTCGGCATAGGCGAGTTCAGCGCTGTAGCGCACGCACTCCATCATCACCACTTGCTTGCACGTATCGACGCAGGCCTCCAGCATGGTCATATGCGGCGCAACACCGGTCCCGGTTGAGGTGAGAACCAGTGTCATGTCTGCATCGAGTTTCGGCAGCAGATAGGTCCCAACCATCTTCGGCCTGACAAAAAGCCGGTCACCCTCGCTTTGGTCGAAAAGAATAGGGGTGAGATCCCCTTCGGGCACGCGGATGATCAAAAGCTCCAGCAGATCGGGATCGGCCGCAGGACCCAGGGATTGGGAAAGGGAATACGGCCGGCGGATAAGTTTCTTACCGTCCGGACCGACCAGGCCGATGCTGACATAGTGCCCCGGCAGCCGCCCCGGGATAGGCGTATCCGGCCGGATAAAGAAGATCGAAAGCCCGTCGGCAACTGTTTCGATTCTTTCTATGGTCGCGTTGTAGGTATCGACCCCGGTCGGTTTGTCTGTGGACATATAGTTTGCGATTGACTAGTCTGGACCCAATTTCTTTTTGGGAGAAAATCCCAAGAGAATGACGCTACCGTACACCAGGTGCAATACATAAACAATGACCGACCCGAATCCTGAACCCGTAGCGCCTCGCGCATTGCTGTTCGACGTCTTTGGAACGGTTGTTGACTGGCGATCTTCTATCGCAAGAGAGGTGCAGGCAGCTTTGGCAGATCGCCCAGTGTCTGTTGACAGCGAAGCGTTTGCAGATCGGTGGCGCGCGCTTTATCAGCCGGCGATGGCCCGGGTCCGTTCCGGGGAAATAGACTTTGTCCCCCTGGATGAACTCCATCGGGCAAATCTTGATCAGGTGCTTGCGGAACTCTCCGTTGATCATCTCAGCGAATCAGAAAAAGTCCAACTCAATCTCGCCTGGCATAGGCTGGATGCCTGGCCCGATGCTGTCGCCGGCCTCGAGCGACTCAAAAGCCGATACATCATTGGGACCCTGTCGAATGGCAACATTGCGCTGATCGTGAATATGGCCAAGCACAGCGGCTTGCCCTGGGACGTCGTGCTGGGCGCAGAGGTGGCGCGAGCCTACAAACCTCAGCCGCAGGCCTATCTCGGCTCAGCTCAGGCGCTTGGCCTGACTCCCGGCGAATGCATGCTGGTGGCGGCCCACAATGATGATCTCAAAGCAGCCGCGCAGTGCGGTTTCAGAACGGCATTCGTGGAGCGACCGTTTGAGCATGGTCCCGATCAGAAAACTGATCGGACTGCCGATGGCGACTACGACTATGTGGCTCGGGATTTTGTTGATCTTGCTTTTCAGTTGCGATGCTGAGCGGCAGCTGACAAGCAACTTGTCTGTCGAAGCGTTGCCCTAGGAGGCGCCCTCTTTTTCGCGGGCCCGTTCTCCAAGGACGACAGCGAGACCACTCAAGACCACCAGCACCGCGCCAAACAGCACATTCACTGTCGGCACTTCGGCAAATAGAAAAAATCCCCACAAGGTTGCCCATATAAGTGTGGTGTATTCCAGTGCACCGACCAGGTACACCGGTGCGTAGCGAAATCCGTTGGTAATCGCATATTGCCCGACGAGCGCCACGCCAGACAGGCCCAGCATGAGCAAGAGACTGCTGAGGGACGGTGTCTGCCAGGTCCAGGGTGAGCTCATCAGTGAGATCAGCAGAATAAAGATCGCCCCGCTCAGGAGCATCAGTTCCGAAGACTCCGTTCGCGAAAGGTGACGGGTGTAGATTCCGAGTGCAGCAAAACTGAAGCACCCAAAAAGCGCTGCGCCGGCACCCAGCCAATCCACTTCTCCGCCAGTCGGCTGGATAATGAAGAGCACCCCGATAAAGCCCACGATGACGGCCATGATCTGCCGACCGCTTGGCATTTCCGCCAGAATCACCCCCGACATGACGGCAAGAATTACCGGGTATGCGGACGCAATAGAGATGGCATCGACTAGCGGCATTCTCGTGATCGCGAAGTAATAGCTCAAGAATGCAACAAGGTTGAAGGTTGCGCGCAGTAGATGACCGCCAGGCCGTTGGGTCATCAGTCCCCGGGAGCCGAAACGCCAGACGCAGATCAGCGCAAATACCGGAATCATGATGCTGCTGCGTACAAGCAGCAGTTGGAGCAGGGAAAAATC
>Ga0208127_1000726_pt1 | contig 16746 bp, 15 predicted proteins | sample ETNtaG_6_FD_185751 | JGI IMG/M metagenome (GOLD analysis project Ga0208127, IMG submission 185751) | Marine microbial and viral communities from oxygen minimum zone, Eastern Pacific Ocean - ETNP201306SV45 (SPAdes) (version 2) | ecosystem: Environmental > Aquatic > Marine > Oceanic ...
ACAGCAATCCTACGCTGCATTAGACGAAATGGTAGCCCATGTAGGAAAGCTTTTATCTTCCTTGGATTTACCTTACCGTATACTTCGACTATGCGGCGGTGATCTTGGATTTACCTCAGCATTAACATATGATTTTGAAGTTTTTTCTACTGCACAAAATCGTTGGCTTGAGGTGAGTTCCGTTTCTAATTTTGAATCCTTTCAGGCCAATAGATTAAAACTACGCTTTAAAGCCAAAGACGGAAAAAAACAACTGGCGCATACACTCAACGGAAGTGCACTAGCGCTACCGCGTATTGTAGCAGGAATACTGGAAAACCATCAAAAATCCGATGGCATACACATACCAAAAGCACTTGTACCCTACACGGGGTTTGACATCATTAACTAATATGCAGATTTACAACATCACTTTTATTGTTGAGCCCAATATTGAAAAAGATTGGGCAACGCACGTTGATAAAGAGTTGCTGCCCGAAGTTGCCAAAAACGTACAACAAATAGACTTTTTGCGTGTTGAATTTGTGGATGGTGTGGAGCCCATTAAAGGAACCACGTTTAGTATGCAATTCTATTGTGCAGAGCCCGAACATCTGCGTTGGGTAAAAGAAATAGGACATCAACTGGTAATGCAAAAACTATATCGTGTTTTCCCTCAAGACTGGGTGGCTTTTGCCAGTCGTTTGGAGTTTTTGAAGTCATACGCATGAGTGTTCGCCCAAAAAAACACCTCGGACAGCACTTTTTAACCGACCTAAACATTGCGCAAAATATCGCCAATACCCTTTCTGGAACGGGTTATAAGCATGTACTCGAAGTTGGTCCAGGAATGGGAGTACTTACCCAATATCTATTGGAAAAACCGTTCGATACGCACGTAATTGAAATTGATACCGAGTCTGTTGACTACCTCAAATCTCATTTTACCCAGTTGGAAGACCGTATCTTGGAGGGTGATTTTTTAAAAATGGTACTTGATGATCATTTTGATGCGCAAATAGCCATAATAGGAAACTTTCCGTATAATATATCAAGTCAAATTTTATTTCGTGTTATTGAACAGCGAAAAATGATACCCGAATTTGCTGGTATGTTTCAAAAAGAAGTTGCAGCACGTATCTGTGAAAAATCAGGGAGTAAAGCCTATGGCATTTTATCAGTGTTAACGCAGGCATTCTTTGAAACAGAATACCTGTTTAATGTCTCAAGGTTTGTGTTTGATCCACCTCCAAAAGTAGCTTCTGCTGTTATTCGTTTGAAACGTAAAGCAGATTACAAATTACCATGTGACGACAAACTCTTTTTTAGAGTCGTTAAAACAGCCTTTCAACAAAGACGAAAAACCTTGCGTAATAGCCTAAAATCCTTTGGGCTTTCGGCTAGTTTAAAAGAAGATAGTATCTTTGATGAACGCCCAGAGCGCTTGGGTGTATCGGAGTTTATACTGTTGACACAAAAAATAGCTGATGACACCCTTTCAACTCAATGACGAAATCCTATCGCAATTCAAAAGTGACATTGAGCAACGCAATGCAAAGGCATTAAAAAAACGCGCTGGTGAATACCACTATGCGGATTTAGCCGAAATCGTTGACGAACTATCCATTGATGAAGGTGTTTATCTAATTAAACTGCTCGACTCTGAGAAAACCTCCGATGTATTAACAGAAGTAGACGAAGACATCCGAGAGTCTATCCTTGAGTTGCTTTCCGTTAAGGAAATTGCTGAAGAAGTAGAAGAGCTGGATACCGATGATGCGGTTGATTTGATTGCCGAACTACCAGAAGAACGACAAGCAGAGGTAATTGCGCAAATAGAAGACGAAGAACGGGTTCAAGATATCCAAGAGCTGCTTACTTATGACGAAGACTCTGCAGGTGGATTGATGGCAAAAGAATTGGTTAAAGTCAATGAAAATTGGACGGTTACAAAATGTGTACGTGAAATGCGAACACAAGCTTCCGAAGTCAAAAGAGTACATTCCATTTATGTAGTTGATGATGAAAATATATTGATAGGTCGTCTATCGCTAAAAGACTTGCTTACCGCAAAAGATAAAGCCAAAATCAAAAGCGTTTATATTCCTAAAGTTGATTTTGTCAATGTAAACGAACAGGGTGAAGAAGTAGCCAAGCTCATGGCTAAATATGATTTGGAAGCAGTTCCAGTAGTAGACGACAAAAAAAAATTACTTGGCAGAATTACCATTGATGATATTGTGGATTTTATCAAAGAAGAAGCAGACAAAGACTACCAATTGGCAGCTGGTATTGCCTCTGACGTAGAAGCTGATGACAGTATTGTAGAACTTACAAGGGCACGTTTACCATGGCTGATTTTAGGACTTATTGGTGGATTGGGGAGTGTATTTATTTTAGAGGGCTTTGAACAAGTAATGCAACACCCATCATACAAAACGCTGTTCTTCTTTACCCCACTAATCGCCGCAATGGCTGGAAATGTAGGTGTACAGTCTTCGGCCATTATTGTGCAGGGTTTGGCAAATGATATTGTCAAAGGAAGTCTATTTAATCGATTGGTGAAAGAAGTGGGGCTCAGCCTTATCAATGGAATTGCCTTAAGTGCACTCTTGTTGATATTTGGGTATTTTACTGGACTTGAAATTTCTGTAAGCCTTACAATTGCCTTATCAATGCTGTGTGTGATTGTGGTCTCTGCGCTTATAGGAACCTTTGTGCCCATCATTTTAGACCGTAACAATATTGACCCAGCCATAGCCACTGGACCTTTTATAACCACAAGCAACGACATTTTTGGTATTTTCCTTTTTTTCTACATTGCCAAGGTCATTTTAGGCTTTTAGCATGATGCGCATTTTACACCTAGACGACAATCACCCCTTTCTTGAAGAGCAATTGGTAGTTTTGGGATTTGAAAATATTGTGGATACCCAATCTTCAAAAGAAATCATCACGCAAGATATTTCGCATTATCATGGCTTAGTGATCAGAAGTCGGTTTCCCATTGATAAGCCATTTTTACAAAAAGCTAAAAAACTGAAGTTTATTGCCCGTGTAGGTTCAGGACTAGAAAACATTGACGTGAAAGCAGCAAAAACAATGGGTATTGCTGTATTGGCTGCTCCTGAAGGCAATAGCCCATCGGTAGGCGAACATGCCCTTGGCATGCTATTGGGTTTAATGAACAAATTACCACAAGGCAATAAAGAAGTACGTATTGGCAAATGGCATAGGGAAGCAAATCGCGGTGAAGAATTAGGGGGGAAAACAATAGGTATCATAGGCTACGGGCATACTGGCAAACAGTTTGCACGTAAGATAGCTGGTTTTGATGTACAAGTTTTATGTCATGACATTTTAAATAATATAGGTGATCAATATGCCAAGCAAGTGCCACTTGAAACAATTTATAAGCAAGCAGATGTAATTAGTATTCACCTCCCGTTAAATGAAAGTACGCATCAATACGTCGATCATTTATTTATCGACAAAATGAAAAAGTCGTTTTGGTTAATAAATACTGCCCGAGGCAATCAAGTGGTTATTGAAGACCTCGTCAATGGGTTAAAGGCCGATAAAGTCAAAGGAGCTTGCTTAGATGTACTTGATTTTGAGACCGCTGCTTTTGATTTAAATGTTGAGCAATCTGATGATTGGCAGTTTTTGAAAGAAAGCAATCGGGTTATCCTTTCACCTCACGTTGCAGGATGGACAAATCAAAGCCACCTACGTCTAAGCAAAGTAATTCTATCCAAAATCAAGCAATTGATGGATACGGGTCATTTTTTAACTTAATTTAACCTATAAGAAACATTTTATTGTTTTAAGAACTGTTACTTCGTTTATTATGAAAAAAGTTTTAATTCTTTGTACTGGAAATTCGTGTCGAAGCCAAATGGCACACGGATATATGCAGTTTTTTGGCGGTCAAAACGTTTCGGTATATAGTGCAGGTATCGAAACCCACGGCTTAAATCCCAGAGCGGTTAGCATTATGCAGGATGCTGGAATTGATATAAGTCAAAACACTTCTAACAACGTAGACGAATATTCGGGAATATCTTTTGATCATATCATAACAGTTTGTGATCATGCTCAAGAAAACTGCCCACATATCCCTAGTGAAAAAGCACAGCGATGGCATCGTGATTTTACGGATCCTTCTAAGCTTATTTCCGAAAACGAGGATGAAATTACCGCAGCATTTGCTCAAACAAGAGAAGAAATAAAAGCTTTTTGTAAAAGCTTCGTCGACTCTCATTTGTTTTCGTAGGCTATTTGTTCCAGTGAAGCCTGAAATTCTTCTAGAACTGGTTTAACTGTACTAGACGGGATATCTTTAATTTTGATGTACATTAAGCTATCTATGGCGTTATTGAAAAGAGGGTCTGTATTAAAGGAAACTACACGGGCATTTTGTTTGATATACTTTTTAATAAGCACTGGTAATCTTAAAGCGCCAGGTTCTAACTCATCAATTAATTTATCAAACTTATTAAGGTCGGCTAATGTCTCATCAAAGACAAACTCTTTATCCCCATCGTCGAGCTTAACTTTAAATTCCTTTTTTGGAGTTATGTATTGCGCCAGGTAAGGGTCGTAATAATGCGAACGCATAAACTCAATCATAAGCGATTTGGTGAACTTTGAAAACTGATTACTGATGCTAACACTACCCATCAAATAATCATATTCTGGATAACGCAAGGTAGCGTGAATAATGCCCTTCCATAGTAAGAAAAGTGGCATAGGACGTTGTTGGTATTTTTGGCAGACAAAGGCCCTGCCAAGTTCTATACTGTTATTGAATAAAAACATTATTTCAGGTTCAAACTTAAATAGTTCAGACAAATAAAATCCCGAAATACCGTGTGCATTCATCAACTGTTTACCCAATCCCAGTCTATAGGCACCAACCAAGGCACAGGCTTTATGATCCCATAAAAATAGATGCAGGTATTCATTGTCGAAATGATCTAAATCTAGTGGTTTGTTGGTGCCTTCGCCAATAGCTCTAAAAGCAATCTCACGTTGACGACCAATCTCTGTTAATATATTTGGTATCAAGTCTGAAGAAGTCAAAAACAACTCATAGTCTTTTGACATAAGCAATGACTTACTCTTGTTTTTAAGATTGATTATTTCATGCTCTTGCAGTGATGTTGGCACAGCTTGGGCAATGGGTATCTCTGTATTATTTTTTCGCTTTATTGGAGTTGGTACGCGTTTGAGAATAGACTTGCGCTCATAAATATTTGAAAGCATATATAGCTTACGTCTTACAAAATCCGTGTAGTCATTTATGGATTGATGCCTGTCCTGGTCTTTTACGGCAATCGCCTTGCCTACGCGAATTTCTATTTTTCTGTGACGTTGTGTAAGTAATTCGGCAGGAAGCCTTGCGGTTCGAAACAGGGGGTGAATCTTTGCCAATCGATAAAAAAATGGGCTATTTCGAGCATGAAAATAAACTGGCACAACCGGGACTTTAGCACGTTGGATTAAGCGCATGGTCGCCGCATTCCAAACTGAGTCAATTGGCACCTGTTTTTTTAATTGGGATGCTACTTCCCCTGCAGGGAAAACCGCGAAAAGACCACTATTGTCAAGATGACGCAATACCTTTCTAAATCCACCTATACTTGATTTTGAAGTCAAGGTGTCGTCAAATGGGTTTACGCCTATGAACCACTTCTTAAGTAAGGTAGCACGGTCCAATATGAAGTTTGCCATCAATTTAAAATCTGGGCGTACATCTTGTAAAAAATGTATAAGCATGATACCGTCCAAGCCACCTAAAGGGTGATTAGAAACAAGTACAACGGGTCCGTGTTTAGGAATCCGCTTCAATTCCGTAGGGCTAATGTGATAATTGGCCCCAAATTGAGAAAGAAGAGATGAGGTGAAATTCGCTTCATCCCCATTTGCAACACAACGGTCATAAATAGTGTTGATTTTATGTAGGCGTAAAAACCACATTGCAATAGAACCAATAGAGCGACCTAGAAACCCCATTTTGGAAAGGCCAAGGGCTAGTGCTACATCTTTAGGATATACAAGTGGCATGGGATAGGTACTACCCAAATATAGTTATTTTAACACCAATTGAAGGGTGGTTGCAGTACGCTGCTCGAGTACAAGTTCTTTTGATTTTAAAAGAGAAGCGGCGGAGTTTTCCTCAAAATGACGAATTGTATAAAGAGAAACATCCGGTGTATGTTTTACATCAAAACGAGATCGTAATGAAAGTAATAAGGCACCCATATTATCATACTTGTCCTGTACGCAAACAGAAAAACTGATGGCAGAATTTTGAATTACATCTACCGACATCTTATGCTCATGTAAAAGCTTAAAAATATCACTGATGTTATCTTCAACCACAAAAGAGAAATCCCGTGTCGATAAGCGCAACAGCGACAAACTTCTCTTAACAATATAACAAGGAACTTCAGGTTGCATGCGCACGCCTTTACCTACTTTTGTACCGTTTTGCTTTGGGTTTAAAAAAGACTTTACATAAAGAGGGATTTCTTTTTTTTGAAGTGGCTGTAAGGTTTTGGGGTGAATAACAGATGCGCCATAAAAAGCAAGCTCGATGGCCTCTTGATATGAAATGTGCTCAAGTAATTGAGTTTTGTCAAAAACTCTTGGGTCGGCATTCAAAACACCATCTACGTCTTTCCAAATTGTCACATCTGTTGCCCCCATACAATAGGCAAAAATAGCGGCCGAGTAATCCGAACCTTCTCTGCCCAAAGTGGTGGTGAAGTTATTTTCATCAGAGCCGATAAATCCCTGTGTGACTTTTAGCACATTCCCCTGAATTTGATCTTGAATGGCCGATTGGGTTTGCTCCAAATTGAGGTGTGCACTGCGATAAAAGTTGTCGGTTTTTATACAGCTCCGTGCGTCAATCCATTCAGCAGCAATACCTACATGATTCAAATAAGCACAAATAATTGATGTTGATAATAGTTCGCCAAAACTAACCACTTGATCGTATACAAAAGCCCTATGTGGTGATCGGTTATTGGCCAAAAAAGTTTCGCACTGTGCGCACAAATTTTTCACCCGCTTTGAAACTGGACCATGTGCATCTTTAAATAGTTTCTCCACAATATCTTGATGAAATATTTCCAAGTCTTTCAAAGCGGCTTTGCAAGAATCAGGAGCTTTAAAATAAGCGTCTACAACTCCCTCAAAAGCATTGGTAGACTTACCCATTGCTGAAACAACAACTAGTGTGTCTTTATGTCCTATTTCGGTAAGTACCTTTACCACATTAATTACACCTTCTGCATCTTTTACAGATGCTCCTCCAAATTTAAATACACGCATCTTGTTCTGCTATAAATTTTTGCATGGCTCCCGCCGTCATTTGGGTTATATTCCAGTCAGACAGCGTTTTTGCTCCATATTTTTCATAAAAATTAATGGCGGGGGTATTCCAATCCAATACCACCCATTGGATTCGACGCACTCCAGTATTGTGGGCGAAAAAGATAAATTTCTTTAAGAGCGCAAATCCTATTCCTTTTCCTCTGTAAGGTTCAGTTACAATCAAATCTTCCAAATGCCACGACTTGCCTTTCCAAGTAGAATAACTAGGATAAAACAAGGCCATGCCTACTACTTTACTATCAATGGTAGCTACAAAGCAACTAAACGATGGGCTTTCCCCAAAGCCATCTTGTAAAAGTTCTGGTTCTGTTACTTCTACTGCGTCTGGTTCACGTTCAAATGATGCAAGCTCTTGAATCAGTCCAAGTATTGCTGGCACATCGTTTTCGGTGGCTTTACGTATGATTAGATTATCCATTGGGTGGCAAATGTAATAACTCTAAAGAATATTGAGGTGTTATTAACTCACAGCAAATAATAAATTTGTTTAAAAAATAACGTTCTTGGGGTAGACACGCCAACTACTTTGTATTTTTGCTAAAAAGCAGTCGTGATCGAACTCCCAGTTCTGTATCAAAACAATCCGAAATTTAGGGCCGTATACCAAAGTGCTTCAGACCACGGTAGTGTATCGGCTGCTGGTCTCATTGGATCTAAACAAAGTTTTTTAGTCAAATCCCTATACAAACAACACAATGGCACCTTGATTTGGGTGCTCAATGATAAAGAAGAAGCAGCGTATTTTCTGAACGACTTAGAGGTTTTACTTGAAGAAGCACCCATTTTTTTTCCTACAAGTTACCGACGCCCCTATGCGACTGAAGAAACGGAAAATGCCAATGTGTTGTTAAGAGCAGAAGTGCTTCAAAAAATCAAGAATACTACACGGCAACTCATCATTACATATCCCGAAGCACTTTCAGAACAAGTATTGACACCAAAAGAGTTACAGCGCAAAACTCTAGCCATAAAAAAAGGCGATGAATTAAGCATCGATTTTGTCAACGAAACACTTTTTGACTTTGGCTTTAAGCGAGTAGACTTTGTTTCAGAACCTGGAGAGTTTGCCGTTCGGGGTGGTATTTTGGATGTGTACTCCTATAGCCATGAAGAACCCTTTCGGATAGAATTTTTTGGTGATGAAATTGATACCATTCGAAGTTTTGACGTTAGTAGTCAGCGTTCGACCCAGGCCTTAATTGCCATACAGGTTTTGGCCAATATTGAGCAAAAAGAAATAGACGAGAAGCGGCAATCTTTATTGTCGTTCATAGATAAGGAGAGTTTGATTTGCTTACAAAATATGGACGCAATTCAATCTTCATTGGACCATTTGTATGCAAACGCAGAAAAATCATATGCTGCACTTTCTGGCGAGATTAAACGCTTACAGCCCTTGGCTCTATTTGTGGATGGAAAACAGTTTGAGCGTGACTTGGCTGTACACAAGCAAGTGCATTTTACCTCCAAAACCAAGGAAAATGTTGTGGTTTTTGAATGCCAACCTCAGCCACGTTTTCAACGTAAATTCGACTGGTTTGTAAACCATCTGAATGAAAACACAGAAAAGCAGTTGATTAATCATGTTTTTTGTGCCTCAGATGCACAAAAAAAACGACTGGTTCAAATTGTTGAGGAGCTTGCACCTGAGACTTCTTTTCATTGCTGGGTCGCGCCGTTATTTCAAGGTTTTATCGACATAGATGAAAACATTGTTTGCTACACTGACCACCAACTTTTTGAAAGATATCACAGGTTTAGATTAAAAAATGGCTACGCCAAAAAACAAGCCTTATCTCTAAAGGTACTTACTCAATTAGAAATTGGAGACTATGTTACGCATATAGATCATGGTATTGGAACCTTTGGGGGTCTACAGCGTATTGACGTTGAGGGTAAAACTCAAGATGCCATCAAGCTTTTTTACGGGGATAGGGATATCCTTTATGTGAGCATACACTCGCTTCATAAAATTTCGAAATACAACGGAAAAGACGGTGCTGCACCGAAAATATATAAGTTAGGTTCTGGAGCATGGAAAAAAATTAAGCAAAAAACCAAAAAAAGAGTTAAGCAAATTGCTTTTAACCTTATCAACGTCTACGCCAAAAGGCGTATGAACAAAGGCTTTGCTTCTGGACCTGATACCTATTTACAACACGAGCTTGAAGCGTCTTTTGTTTTTGAAGATACGCCAGATCAACGGACAGCTACGGAAGCCGTAAAACAAGACATGGAGAACCAAAAACCCATGGATCGATTGGTTTGTGGTGATGTTGGGTTTGGTAAAACAGAGGTGGCAATTAGAGCTGCGTTTAAGGCTGTTGATAATGGTAAGCAAGTAGCTGTATTGGTCCCAACAACCATACTTGCATTTCAACACTATAATACCTTTAAAAATAGGCTTAAAGACTTCCCAGTAACGGTGGATTATCTCAATCGATTTAGAAGCACAAAACAAAAAAAGGAAGTTTTAGAAGGAATTGATAATGGCACCATAGACATTGTTATTGGTACTCATCAATTGGTAGGTAAGACTGTTTCTTTTAAAGACCTTGGGCTCCTTATAGTTGATGAAGAACAAAAGTTTGGAGTTGGCGTTAAAGAAAAGTTGCGCGCGCTCAAAGAATATGTGGACGTACTCACACTCACTGCCACACCCATACCAAGAACCCTTCAGTTTAGTTTGATGGCTGCCAGAGATTTATCAGTTATCAATACACCACCACCAAACCGATATCCTATCGAAAGTCAAGTTTTAGCTTGGAACGAAATACAAATTCGCGATGCTGTTATTTTAGAGTTAGAACGTGGTGGTCAGGTGTTTTTTGTACACAACCGTATTGAAAATATCAGAGAAGTTTCTGGAGCAATACAGCGTCTTGTTCCTGATGCGCGCATAGCAACTGCACACGGCCAACTTCCAGGAAATACATTGGAAAAGCTGATGCTTGGTTTTATAGCAGGAGACTTTGATGTTTTGGTAGCAACTACCATTATTGAAAGTGGCTTGGATGTTCCAAATGCCAATACTATATTCATCAATAATGCCAATAATTTCGGGCTGAGTGATTTACACCAAATGCGTGGTCGCGTTGGTCGGAGCAACAAAAAAGCATTCTGTTATTTTATTACCCCGCCTTTTTCAGTACTCACACCAGATGCTCGGAAACGCATGGAAGCCATCAGTCAATACACAGCACTAGGGTCAGGGTTCCAAATTGCAATGAAAGATTTAGAAATTAGAGGCGCTGGAGATTTATTGGGTGGTGAGCAAAGTGGATTTATCAATGATATTGGGTTTGAAACTTATCAAAAAATACTAAAAGATGCCATTGAAGAATTACAGCAAAATGAATTTAAAGCATTGTATCCAAATCTAGAGCCCAAGCCAAAAGAACTGATTTTAGACACTGATGTTGAGGCCTTCTTCCCAACAGATTATATTAATAATGTTAAAGAACGAATGGTACAATACCAAGCGCTTTCTGCACTAAAAACTGAAGACGAACTCAAGGCTTTTGGAGATGCACTCAGGGACCGATTTGGCAACTTACCAAAGCCAACATTAGCACTTTTTGAAAGTGTTCGCTTCAAATGGCTGGGTGCATCGTTGGGATTCGAGAAAATAGTATTAAAAAAGCATAAATGCATTTGTACTTTTGAAGCCAGCCCTGAAAGTGATTTTTATCAAACAGTAGCATTTCAGTATCTGTTGAGTAAAGTTGGAAGTTTGGGCAAAGCACAAATTAAAGAAAAAACGACCAAGGAGAAACACAAATTAGTGCTGGTCATCAGTGAGGTGAAATCCATAGAAAATGCCATCCAATTATTAAAAAGATTACAAACGCCTACAGTTGCTTGAGATCTTTAACAACCCTAAAAGCCTTATCAACTTGCACATCATTGACAAGAATTGTAAACTCGTTTGAGGTAGAAATGACTTCGTAAATGTTGATTCCCTCCCACGAAAGCCGCTGAAAAACAAAGTAATAAATTCCAGGAATGGCAACATTCTCTGTTGGGAGCTTTAAAGTAATAGAAGATAAATTTTCCTCTTTGTGCAAACAAAGCTCTTGTGCAAGATGTTTGTCAACCAAAGGAGCTAGGTGTTGGCTCACAACAATATTACACTCGTGAACGCCTCTTGAAGAGGTATAAAAGTTTTCGCTTGATAATTGCAGTTGGGAAAGCAACTTGGCTTGGGCTGCAAGCAAGGTGTCTGACACTTTAAAATTGTAATCAATAAGTGCAGAACGAACTGTAATATCTCCAATATTTTTTAAGGTCTTGATTATTTTGTGAGAGTGGCGAAACTCCAAATCTGTAGATAGGCGTTTGAGCGCCATCACAATGGCGCCTGTGCGAACAGGTTTTTGGGTTTGTCCCTGAATCTCCTCTTGCATCATACGAGATAGTGATGTAAGATTGATAATTCCTTGGGTTAGTGCGCTAATTAAAAAAGGCTTTGACTTGATATGCGCTTCTACAGCAGCGGCAATGGTTTTCATGACTTGTAATTATTTCACAAAAGTATTAATAATTAAACAAGCTGTTATAATTATAACATTCTAAATAAAATAAAAACCGTGTTTAATATGGTTAAGCTGATGATTGGGGGGTTGGCCTACAATACTGATGATATCAAAACGTGTTTCACCTTGCCAGTTAAACTTTTGCACATAAAAATCTGCGGCACTCCCCAAAAGCTTCCGCTTTTTTGGTGTTACAAATGCTTCCGGAGCGCCATAAAAATCTGAGATACGCCACTTAACTTCAACAATAGCAAGTATTCCATTTTTAGATGCAATGATATCAATCTCGGCTTTTTGATGGTAGAAGTTACGATGTCTAATGCTATAGCCTTGCTTTTCTAAATAGGCGCAAGCTATGTCTTCACCTTTCTTGCCTTTATTAAGGGTGTTCATAATTTTAAGATTTGAGATTGTTAAAGATAAACAGCCTTAGTTAAGTTAGGGTATAAAATCACTATTTTTGTGCGCATAAATTTTTTATGAGCAAACGCCACACCATTACCGCTGCACTACCGTATACAAATGGCCCTATTCATATTGGTCATATGGCTGGCGTATATGTACCTGCCGATATCTATGCCCGCTACTTGCGCCTAAAAGGAGATAAGGTGTTGTTTATATGTGGGAGTGACGAACATGGCGTTGCCATTTCGATGAAAGCCAAAAAAGATGGCGTAACACCTAAAGAAGTTATTGATAAGTATCACAATATTATCAACAAAGCATTTAACGATTTTGGCATTTCTTTTGATTATTACGGCAGAACTTCGAGCAAAGTGCATCACGAAACAGCACAAGAGTTCTTTAAAGCAATTCATGACAAAGATGGGTTTGAAACCCAGACTTCAGCACAGTTGTATGACGCCAAAGAAGAGCTGTTTTTGGCTGATAGGTATGTAGTAGGTATCTGCCCAAAATGCCATAATCCAGAAGCTTATGGCGATCAGTGTGAGTCTTGTGGAAGTTCGCTAAACGCTACGGATTTGATCGATCCTAAGTCAGCGATTTCAGGTGAAGTTCCAAGCTTTAAAAAAACTAAACATTGGTATTTACCGCTTAATAAATATGAAGCATTTCTACGTTCATGGATAATTGACGGGCATCAAAAAGATTGGAAACCAAATGTTCTGGGCCAAGTCAAATCATGGCTTGACGAAGGACTAAAACCAAGAGCCGTAACCCGTGACTTATCATGGGGTATTCCAGTCCCAGTTGATGGGGGCGAAAACAAAGTACTTTATGTTTGGTTTGATGCGCCAATTGGATACATCTCTGCTACAAAAGAATGGGCAGCAAAAGAAGGTAAAGACTGGACGCCTTACTGGAAGGATGAAAATACTGAACTTGTTCATTTTATCGGAAAAGACAATATCGTGTTCCATTGTATTATTTTTCCAGCTGTTCTAAAAGCTATGGGCAATTATATACTACCTAAAAATGTACCTGCAAACGAGTTTCTGAATCTGGAGGGGCAAAAGCTTTCAACTTCAAAAAATTGGGCCGTTTGGCTACATGAATACCTTCAGGATTTTCCTGACAAACAAGATGTACTACGATATGTGCTCACGGTAAATGCCCCTGAAGCCAAAGACAACGACTTCACTTGGCAAGATTTTCAAACCCGAAACAACAGCGAACTGGTAGCTATTTTTGGAAACTTTATAAATCGGGTAATGGTCTTGATGAAAAAGTATTACGAAGGGGTTGTTCCAGAACCCAACGAATACAGTGCTGTTGATAATGAAACCCTACAAACGCTTTCAATTGCACCGTCAAAAATTGGAAAATTAATTGAGCAATATAAGTTTCGTGCGGCCTGTCAAGAAATGATACAGCTAGCGCGATTGGGCAATAAATATTTGGCTGACGAAGAACCTTGGAAGCTAATCAAAACAAACCCAAAACGTGTAGCGACAATTATGTACATAGCCATTCAAGTAGCTGCTGGATTGGCTGTATTATCCGAACCCTTTTTACCACATACTGCCAAAAAACTTCGAGAAATGTTACTGTTAGATAAGGGTATTTGTTGGGATAGCTTTAAAGATAAGATGACCGTTAAAAGCAATCACTTACTTGGCAATGCTTCACTTCTTTTTGAAAAAATAGAAGATGAAGCAATTGCCGCTCAGTTAGAAAAGCTTAACTCATAGCACTTCTACTTCTTTCAAATTCAAAATAATTTGTTAATTCACGTCTTGTTTAAACTAAATTGAGACAAAGGTGTCATTTCCCCACGTTTCACAATTGGTCTTTTTTTAATAGTTAGTGTTTTTTATTTTAAAAGCATATAAGAAAGTCTTAATCCTATATTTGTGATAATGATTCACATTGCTCATCATGCTATTTACGCACATCCGCTTCCAGAAGGACATCGTTTTCCCATGGCTAAGTATGAATTATTACCACAGCAACTGCTATTAGAAGGAACCTGTCGAAAAGAGCAGTTTTTTGCACCAACGCGAATTACAGATACGCACATTATACGAACACATTGTATTGACTATTACGAACAATTAAATAACTTGTCGCTTTCAAAAAAAGAAGTGCGCCGCATTGGGTTTCCCCTTTCTACTGAACTCATTGAACGAGAGTGTATCATTGCGCAAGGGACATTACAAGGCTGTATTTTTGCGCTAGAAAATGGTATCGCTTTTAATATTGCGGGAGGGACACATCATGCCTTTTATGACCATGGAGAGGCCTTTTGTCTACTCAACGATCAAGCCATTGCTGCAAATTATATGCTTGACAACAACTTAGCTAAAAAAATCCTAATTGTAGATTTAGATGTTCATCAAGGGAATGGTACGGCGGCACTGTTTCAAAACAATAAAGCTGTATTCACATTTTCAGTTCACGGCAAATCCAACTACCCTTTTCAAAAAGAGAAGAGTGACTTGGATATTGCACTAGCGGATAATACCAAAGACTCCACATACTTAAGTATGTTGGATGAGGTACTCTATAAGTTGTTTGATAATTTCGAGCCTAACTTTGTGTTTTATCTATCTGGTGTGGATGTATTAAAAAAAGACAAGCTCGGGCGTTTATCACTTTCACTTGAAGGTGCCAAAAAAAGAGATGAAATGGTTCTATCCGCTTGTTATAGTCGTAATATTCCTGTGCAATGTAGTATGGGTGGAGGCTATGCCCCAGATGTAAACATCATCGTTGAGGCACATGCCAATACCTATCGTGTAGCAGCAGATATTTACGACTGATTAGAGTATCTGCATCTCGTTCAATTGGATTTCTGCAGTGCGTCTTTTTTCACCAGCTTTTGTTTCAAACTCGCGATATTCCAAATGTCCTCGACAAGCTACATGACTTCCTTTCTTTAGGTGTTCGAGGCATATTTCAGCCAATTTATTCCACGCAACAACACGGTGCCATTGGGTTTTTTCAATAGGCTCGCCTTCTTTGTTTTTATATCGCAAATTGGTAGCTATTGAAAAAGTGGTTAACTTTTTGTTGGAGTCTAATTTTACTTCTTCCGGGTTATCACCCAGATGTCCGATTAGCATAACGCTATTTTGAATGGTACTCATGATAAGGGGTTTTTAAGGTTATATAATTCACTTTAGCGCCATCGTTGACTTCTCAATAACAACGCTGCTTTAACAACATCCTGCCTACTTATTTGCCCTACTAGCCGGCCTTGTTCCAAAACAGGTAGTCTGCGGCGGTTGGTTTTGTGAAACAAAGTAGCAGCATCAAAAATAGTTTTATCTGCTTCTATTGTGTCTGGATTTTCTGACATGCTATCAGCTACCTTACGATCAAAGAAAGGTTGATTAAAATACTTACTTTCCGAAAGGTGCTTAATGCAGTCTGCCTCAGAAATAATCCCAACCAATCTAGACATTTCGTCCAAGACAGGTCCACCAGAAATTTTATTGCGAATTAGAATGCGCATTACTTCAAGGATGGATTGCTGGGGAGAAAACGAAATCAAGTCACGAGTCATATAATCTCGAACCAAAAGGGATTTCTTCCGCTTAGGAATGAGTTTTTGACGTGCTGCTTGAAAACTTTTAATAGGCATTATTGATGTTTTCTGTATAAAAAGATAAGGAAAAAAATTTAATCTTTGAGTTGTTTGTAAAAAAGATACATTTACAATAATGAAAAAGGTTGCTATTATTGGATGTGGTTGGTTGGGAAAAGCACTTGCTGAGTCTCTTATAGCACAAGGGCACCATGTTCGTGGAAGTGTTACGTCTAAAGACAGTTTAGCGGTCTTACAAGATATGGGTATTGAGCCGTTTTTAATAAAGCTTAATAACGAAGCTATTATTGGTAACTTAAACCTCTTTATAGAAGGTGTTGACACCCTTGTTATTGCATTTCCCCCTGGACTCAGAAAAAATCCAGGTGCCAACTATGCAGCTCGAATTAAAATACTTGTGGCTGCACTTGCAAAATATCCGTCATGTAAACTATTATTGCTTAGTAGTATAGGCGTGTTTGGTGCCTCGCAAGGCATAGTTAACGAAGAAAGTGTCCCTAAACCTGATGGCATAAGCGGACAGCAACTATTAAAAGCTGAAAAAAGCATTCAAACTAGCACAAATCAAGCATCAATTGTGAGGTTGGGAGGACTGATTGGGGGCAGAAGGCACCCTGCAAAACAACTTGCTGGCAGAACCAATTTATCAGCGCCAAAGGCACCAACAAACCTTGTTCATCAAGAGGACGTAGTACGTTTTCTAATGACAGTAATTGAGGAAGGGCATTGGGGAAAAATACTTCATTGTGTTAGTCCAGTTCATCACCAAAGAGCCTATTTTTATACTGAAGCCTGTAAACATCTAAACTTGCC
>Ga0208127_1000727_pt1 | contig 16745 bp, 8 predicted proteins | sample ETNtaG_6_FD_185751 | JGI IMG/M metagenome (GOLD analysis project Ga0208127, IMG submission 185751) | Marine microbial and viral communities from oxygen minimum zone, Eastern Pacific Ocean - ETNP201306SV45 (SPAdes) (version 2) | ecosystem: Environmental > Aquatic > Marine > Oceanic ...
AATGTTCGCATTCCTATGGACTTCTTCGGCACCAGAACTTCTGGTAGTAATGCCGGATATAGTACAAATGCAAACACTAGCTTTACAGGAACACGCTCCGATTATGTAGTGAGTTCCACATATCTAAACCGAATTGAACAAGTCATTCAATGGGGGCTTAATCAAGGTTTGGTCATTGTTTTAGATTTTCATGGTGCTACTTTAAAATCTGATTTTATTTACACATTTGACTCCGAAAAGGGAGAATATACACACCCCACGTCTGCCAAAAGAGCCGCAGACCTGTCTAAATTCTACTCGATTTGGGAACAAATTGCAGATAGATTTAAAAATTACAGTGACGACCTAATTTTTGAGGTCATTAATGAACCCTATTTTCATATTTCAGCCTCCGAAATGGATGAGATTAATGCCGAAGTAATTTCAATTGTTAGGGCCTCGGGAGGTAATAACTCGACAAGAAAAATAGTTGTTACAGGCGGCTCGCAAAACAGTTTTAGAGCGATAACCTCCATTGGAAATCAAATTATAAATAGTGATAATTACCTTATTGCTACATTTCACTATTATCTGCCATTTAGCTTTACAAAGTCTAGCGATTACAGGTATAATGATAACAATTGGGGTACCAACCAGGATAAAAATGATGTTGATGATGATTTTCAAACAGTTGCTGATTGGGCAAATCAGTTTAACCCCGCTGTGGCTGTTTATTTAGGTGAGTTTAGTGCTGACAATGCATATGGTTATAGCTATCAAACAGGAGACTTACACCTTGTTACAGCAAATAATTCACCCAATGGCAATGGATATGCAGATGGTGGACCTGACCTTAACTCTAGGTATGAGTATCACGCATATTTGGCAAACGCCGCTATTAGCAGGGATTTTTCATTTTCAGCTTGGGATGCTGGTGGTGAAGCTTCTAAATCCATTCACTTGCGAAAAGACTCAGGTCTTACTGTATATGACATTGATTACTTCTGTGTGGACAGCTACGATCCAAAATCCACAACAATAAGTACAGAGGTTGAAACGAGTCTTTGGGTGGATGATATTAAGGACGCTTTGCTTGGTGTTGAAAGAACATGTAATGATGCCGATGTACTAAAAAATATGGATTTTGAGTGTGGATTAGACAACAATTGGTCTTTGTATCGTCAGCCAAATAATAATGATAAAGCTGTGCTCGAAGATGCAACTTGCAGTAATTCTTTAACTGGCGTTAGTGCAGCTAAAATTACTGTTTTGCAATCCGGAGCAATAGGAAGCGCAATCTTGAGAAATGCACAAATTTCTAATGATGGCAGCTTTAATAATAAACGATATACTTTCAGCGTATATGGAAAAGGAAGTTCCCCCGATTTGACTTTTAAAATGCGGGTAAAATATATATTAAATGGCAATCAGTTTACTGGATCTCAAGAAAAAACATTGCAAACATCTTACCCTCAAACGCAATATACTTTTTCATTTGATGTCCCAGATGGAACCACCGACATACAGTTTCAGCTACTTTGTGGACAGGACATTGGAACGTATTATTTTGACAACTTTTCAGTTACACAGGAAACATTAAGTAAAAAAGACCTTTCTCAAAACATTAATGTTTATCCAAACCCAGTAAGTAACAAACTTTATATTCAAAAAGACGTTTCAGTTCTAACAGCAACCCTATATAATATCAATGGAAAAAAAATAAAGTCTTGGGATGGGCAAAAAAATGAATATGACCTTTCCTTTCTAAAAAATGGCATATATTTTATAGAAATCATCACTGAAAATAACCTCTTTTGTACCAAGAGTATCATTAAGAAATAGCATTTAACCAAAACCAACCAATAGTAACCCAAATGAGAGGTATATTTTATTTTTTTCTTATCGGTTTTTCTTTTGCCGTTTTCGGACAAAACGATAAGCAGCTTAATGTTGTATTTATTGCAGTTGATGATCTAAAACCAACCATTCGAAGCTTTGGGGATGCATTTGCTGTTACGCCTAATATGGATATGTTGGCAAGAAAGTCAACACTATTTCTAAATGCTCATACCCAACAAGCTATTTGCAGTCCCTCACGCATAAGTTTACTTACAGGTTTAAGACCAGACAAGACACAAGTCTATGATTTAAAAACTAAAATGCGTGATAAACTTCCTAATGTAATTACCATTCCCCAGCACTTTAAAAGAAATGGATATATAACAGCTGGAGTTGGAAAGATATTTGACCCAAGGGGAGTAGATAAACAATCTGATGGCGTTTCGTGGTCACTACCGTACAAACGCGCACATCAATTAAAATACCCCAAAGATTGGGGTCAACCAATGGTTGGTTATTATCAAAACCAGCAAATAAAAGAGAAAATTAAATCTATTATCAAGAAGGAAAATATTCCTCCTGCCAAAGTAGGGGATTATCTAAAAACTGTATTTAGGCCACCTTTTTCGTCTAGTCCAGCTCCAGACGAAGCTTATGCAGATGGAGCTATTGCCGCTGAAGCACTGCGTATGATTGATGACTTATCTACTAAAAGAAAACCATTCTTTTTGGCTGTTGGTTTTAAGCGCCCCCATCTTCCTTTCTCTGCACCTCAAAAGTACTGGAATCTGTATGGTAGAGATAGAATTCCACTTGCTGCATTCCAAGAACGAGGTTCTAATATTGGTCGATTAGCATTTAAAGGGCCTGGAGAAATTTCAAAATATCCTATGGATGGCCGATTTTACACAACTGATAACAATGGCCAACTAAATCTTGATGTAGCATTTCAAAGAGAATTAGTTCATGGATATTATGCATGTGCCTCATTTATTGATTTTCAAATTGGTAAAATCGTAAATAAGCTCAAAAAAGAAGGGTTGATGGATAATACCATTATTGTTATTTGGGGCGATCATGGTTTTCATTTGGGCGACCACCGCATGTGGACCAAACATTCAAATTTTGAGCAAGCAACACGCTCCCCTTTGATTATTTATAACCCAAAAACAAGGGCTGCTCAAAAAATCATATCTCCTACAGAGTTCGTGGATATTTTTCCTACGTTGACTGATTTAGCTCAAATAGTGCCTCCTTCAAATGTTGACGGCACATCCTTGTTGCCAATGATGATGGGACAACAGCAATCTGTCAAAGAATTTGCTGTTAGCCAATACCCAAGAAACAATAAGATGGGATATAGTTTTAGAACCGCTGCTCATCGCTACACGCTTTGGATAGAAAAGTCAAAAATAGGTCAAAAAATAAGCAGTAAGGATATTGTTCAAGAGGAGTTGTTTGATTACAACAGTGACCCATTGGAAACAAAAAATCATATTGGAATAGCTAGTTATAATAAAGTCTACAATGATTTAAAATCTAAAGCTTTGAGTTTTCTATCTCCCACTTTTAAATCAACACCAAAATTAGAGGCAGTGCCTGTCTCATATGAAAAGGGGATTAAGGATTTAATTTCTGAAAAAGGCTATGACCCCGATCAGGTATATATTGGCGCTACTTTAAATCACAGACAACTAAATACTAAAGTATCAGATCTTTTCCTTAAAGAATTTACTTATTCAACACCTGAAAACTGCGCAAAACAAGGACGTATTCATCCAAAACCTGGAGTTTGGGACTGGAACCTCATTAACGATTATTTAGATTTTGCTGATAAAAACAATATAGTTCTTCGAATTCATGGCCCAATTAGCCCACAAGCTTCTCACTGGGCAAAAACAGACAGCAGAACTAAAGAAGAATTAGAAAAAAATATGGTGGAGTACTTTACTGCACTTTGCAAACGCATGAACAAAGAGCCCTCTGTAAAGTGGATGGATGTTGTTAATGAGACCATTACCCCAGAAGGTTTTTGGTTTGAAGAAAAGCCAGGTGTTGAACTATGGGAAAATCCTTGGGAACAAATTGGTAGGGATAAAAACGATGTACCCCTTTATATCACAAAAGCATTTGAAATTGCCAATAAATACGCTACCAATAAGAGTTTGGTCTTTAACCAACATGGGGGTATGGAACCCAAAATGTGGGATAAAGTAAAAGAGACCATTTTATACCTCAAGGCGCAAGGGTATCGGGTTGATGGTTTGGGATGGCAGGCACATTTGAGAAGTAATAAACCACTCGCTCTTGATAAAAAACAATTGGATTATTTCGCTAGCCTTATCGATTGGGCGCATCAACACGGCTTAGACTTTCACGTCACCGAAATTGATTACCAAATAATGGATTCAAGTCTTAATTTGAAAGCACTACAAGATCAAGCATCAGCATATTCAAATATTTTAAAAGTTTTATTATCAAAAAGAAAAAATGGTGTAGTGACTTTTAATACTTGGGGAATGATTGATAAAAATACGGGTAGACATCATGATAAATTTCGATTCATATTTGATAAAAATATTAACCCAAAGCCAGCATATTTCGCTCTGAGAGAGGCCGTTGTTAAACCAGATGATAAACTAATATTGAAGTAAATAATGAAATTAAAACTAATAATACTTTTGATAAGCGCTTCTGTTTTTGGACAAAACAGCACATCAATATATTTAAACCCCAACGCTGATGTTGACAGCCGAGTTGCTGATTTGATGTCCAAAATGACCTTGGAAGAAAAAGTAGGTCAAATGTGTCAATATGTCGGAATTGAGTATTTAAAAAAACAAAAGAGAAATAAAAAAGCTTCTGGCGATGTATCTAAGCTCAATAAAGATGCTTTTGCGATGTATGATTTGTCTGAAAGTGAAATTACACAAGAAATTATTGATGGAAAAATAGGTTCTTTTCTTCACGTTCTTGAGCCCAGTGAAGTTAATTACTTACAAGATTTTACATTAAAGTCTAGGCTAAAAATTCCTCTTATTATTGGAATTGATGCCATTCATGGAAATGCTATGGTTAGCGGAACAACTGTTTATCCATCCCCAATATCAATTGCTGCTACCTTTAATAATGATTTTGCGTTTGACGTGGCCAAACAAAGCGCTAGGGAAATGAGAGCTACAGGTTCTCAATGGACTTTTATGCCAAATATTGATGTGGCACGTGATCCTAGATGGGGTCGTGTTGGTGAAACTTTTGGAGAAGATCCGTTCTTGGTAGGGGAAATGGGTAAGGCAATGATTCAAGGTTTTCAAGGGGATGACTTTAGCAACCCAAACAATGTAATCGCTTGTGCAAAACACATGATTGCTGGGGCTGAACCACTCAATGGACTTAATATTTCACCAATGGATGTTTCAGAAAGAACACTTCATGAAATTCATTTGCCTCCCTATAAAAAGGCAATAGATGCAGGTGTCTATTCCATAATGGCAGCGCATAACGAACTTAATGGAATTCCTTGTCATATGCATAAGGGCCTTATGACAGATCTGTTTAGAGATAAGTGGGGTTTTGATGGATTTTATGTGAGTGATTGGTACGATATCAAAAGAATATGGATGTATCATAACGTGGCAAGAAACTACAAGGAAGCATCATTGTTTTCGGTAGCTGCAGGCATGGATATGAATATGCATGGTCCCGATTTTTATGATTTTGTTGTTGCCCTAGTCAAAGAAAAAAAATTATCACTTGACCGAGTTAATGAAGCATGTTCAAAAATATTATATGCAAAATTCCAACTAGGTTTATTTGAAAACCGATTTGTTGATACCACCAAAATAGACGAAAATGTTTTTATAAAAAGTCATTTGGATAAAGCAGAAGAAATAGCTGATAATTCAATTACACTCTTAAAAAATAATGACTTACTTCCAATCAATAATTCAAACTCAAAACGGATATTGGTTACGGGGCCTAATGCACATAATAATACTACTTTGGGTGATTGGCATTTTGAGCAGCCCGCAGAAAACGTGGTGACCATTTTTGAAGGCATACAGGAAATAGGAGAAAATTATAATCATAAAGTAGACTATTACAATTCAGGAATCAAAATTAGGAATATAAAAGATGCGAAGATTCAATCTACATCTGAGGTTTCAACAAATTATGATCACGTATTTGTTGTTGTTGGCGATAACTCATTAAGATATACTTGGGAAGGCGGCAAAAGCTTTGAAAAGACAGCAGGGGAAAATAAAGCTAGAAGTTTTATAGGTCTTCCCGGGAAACAGCTTGATCTAGTGAAAGCCATTTATGAAAAAAATAAAAACCTTACTGTAGTTTATGTTAGTGGAAAACCGATTAGCGAACCATGGATAGAAGATAACATTAAATCAATTATTCATGCATGGGAGCCCGGAAGTATGGGTGGCAAATCTTTGGGTAAAATTGTTTTTGGACTGGTTAATCCAAGTGGGAAAATGCCCATTACTACTGCGAGATCAGTTGGACAACTCATAATGGTGTATAACCACAAACCCACAAATTATATACACAAGTATGCTTTTGAGAAAACAAAACCACTTTATCCATTTGGTCACGGTTTAAGCTATACTAGCTTTTCAATATCAGCTCCAAAACCATCTAAATATACATGGAACGGAAAGGGTTCATTAGAAGTTGAAACAACTGTTACAAATACTGGTAATATGGCGGGAGCTGAAACCATACAACTATACATAAGGGATAAATTTAGTACTGTTACTAGACCTGTACTGGAATTGAAAGCTTATGACAAAATCTACCTCCAACCAGGAGAATCAAAAAAAGTTACGTTTTCATTAACTGCTGAGGCATTTGCCTATTACAACATTGACATGAAATATCTAGCTGAAAAAGGGGATTTTATCATATATACTGGTAGCTCATCTGCATCTAAAAGTTTGAAGAAAGCGAGAATAAACCTAACCCAAAACATGTATTTTAATGAGGAATAGTATAATCATCGTTCTATTAGTCTTGATTGTTAGTTTCACGGCGCATGCACAAAAAAACAACCCTAAAAATGTTCTCTTCATCATTGTAGATGATTTGAGACCTGTTTTACCAACATATGGGGCTAATCAAATTGTGGCTCCCAACATCACCGCCTTTTCCCAAAATGCAGTTCAGTTTAACAACGCATTTGTTAATATTCCAACCTGCGGTGCTTCAAGAGCAAGCATACTCACAGGTATTAGGCCAACACGTAAATATTTTAAGAAATACACGACCTCCATTAGCAAGGATATGCCTGATGCTATTACATTTCCAGGGTTGTTAAAGAAAAATGGATACTCCACAATCAGTAATGGTAAAATTTCTCATAATAGAGATGATATGACACATACGTGGTCTGAGATTTGGCGTCCAAAGGGGAAGTATAACAACCAGGACTACATTGACCCAAAATCTAGTGAGGCGCTTGAAAAAGAAGGACTCCCTGGTGTATATCCATTTGAAAGATTAGATGTAGCTGATGATTCTTACAAGGACGGAAAAATTGCAAATAAAGCGGTTAAGGATCTAAAAAAATTAAAGAAATCTGGGGAACCGTTTCTATTGGCTGTTGGGTTTTTAAAACCTCACTTACCTTTTAATGCACCAAGCAAATATTGGGACTATTATGACGAAGAAGATATACAACTTCCAATCAACAACACCTTTCCTAAAAACGGTCCGAAATCTGCGGGGAATTGGTACGAGATGGTCAAGTATAAGGGTATTCCAAAAATTGTCGATAAAGATGCCAAAAATGCTGCTTCGTTTACCCTAGATGAAGACTTTGCAAAACAACTTATTCATGGATATTATGCTTGCGTCAGCTACACTGACGCACAAATAGGCAAGGTTTTGGAGGCATTAGATGAGTTGGGATTAAGCGACGACACCATAGTCATTTTTACCAGTGATCATGGTTTTAGCCTTATGGAACACAACAGGTGGTCTAAGCACAATCTTTTTAATGTAGAAAACAGGGTTCCGTTAATGATTCGCGTGCCTGGTTTAACCCAAAAAGCACAATCACATAGCTATGTTGAGTTAATTGATTTATATCCAACCATAGCAGAGCTAGTTGGACTTGAAACGCCAGCGCGCGTAGAGGGCACTTCATTGGTTCAAAATCTAAAAGACCCTAGCTTGATTTCAAAATCGGTGGGATACTCAAGAATTTGGAATGGAGACATGGTTGTCTCTCCCAACTATTTATACGCTGAATGGCGTGGGGAAGAAGGAGGTAATGTATATGATAATATGCTCTACGACTTAAAAGCTGATTCTTTAGAAATGAACAATATTGCAGATCAGCCCAAATACAGAAAACACGTTGATAGTTTAAGTCAACAAATCAAATTAAAATCAGTTCAATAATATGAAAACTACCATTCACCTTCTACTTTGTTTGTTGATTTCCTTTGTTGCCCAAGCGCAAAAAAAGCAACCCAATATTGTATTTATAATGTCTGATGATCACGCCGTGAGTGCCGTGAGCGCTTACAATGACTGGCTTGCAGCATTGGCACCAACACCCAACATTGATCGTATTGCAAATGAGGGTATGTTGATGCATGCAACCTATAATACAAACAGTATTTGTGGTCCAAGTAGGGCTGCAATACTGACAGGAAAATACAGCCACGTCAATGGATTCTTTAAAAATGAAAAGGGAGGTGATTTTGATGCTTCACAACAAACTTTTCCAAAGCTGTTGCAAAAAGCAGGCTATCAAACAGCCGTTATTGGTAAGTGGCACCTAGGCACTGCACCAACTGGGTTTGACTATTCAAAAGTAATGTTCAATCATGGCGGTCAAGGTTCATACTTCAACACAGTTTTTGTTGAAAATGGCACAAAGACTATTGAAGAAACCACACGACATTCCACAGCACAAGTTGCACATGATGCCTTAAAGTGGCTTGATGAAACAAGGGACAAAGACAAGCCTTTTATGCTGATGTATCAGTTTAAAGCGCCACACCGCCCTTGGACACCAAACCCAAAGTTTAAAGATTTATACACAGAGGATTTTCCGCATCACGAAACCTTTAATGATGATTATGAAGGTCGTATAGCTGCATCAAAAAATATGTTGGAGATTGAAAACCACATGAACAGAAAAGATCTTAAAGTTCCAGCACCCGAGGGTTTGACAAGAAGAGAATTGAGACGTTACGAACTCTTTGGAAACAATGGTCAATTTTGGACACCTCATGATAGCTTACAAGGCCCGGCTTTAAAAAATTGGAAGTACCAACGCTATATAAAAGACTATTTGCGCTGTGTTGCAGGAGTAGACGAAGCTGTCGGACAAATGCTCGATTACTTAAAAGCAAACGGTTTGGATGAAAATACCATAGTGGTTTATACCTCTGACCAAGGCTTTTATTTAGGTGAACATGGCTGGTTCGACAAACGCTGGATGTATGAACCTTCCTTCCGCATGCCCTTTATGGTAAAATATCCTAAAAAAATTAAGGCAGGTACGCACAATAAAGAATTGTTGTTGAATATTGACTTTGCACCTACACTATTGGATTTAGCAGGTGTTTCAATACCAAAAGACATTCAAGGAGAAAGCTTTAAAAAACAGCTTTATGGAAAAAGATATAAAGGAAGAGATGCTGTTTACTATCACTATTATGAATATCCTTTTTGGCACAAAGTTCAGCCTCACTATGGTGTCAGCACGGGAAAGTATAAGTTAATACACTTCTATTACGATATGGACGAGTGGGAGCTTTTTGACTTAGAGAACGACAAAAACGAAATGAATAATTTATACGGAAAGCCAGGATACGAAAAAATTACAGCCTCATTAAAACAAAAGATAAAATCGCTGCAAAAACAATACAAAGACGATATGTCGCTTGAAGAAATGCGTGCAATGACCGATGTAGTGGTGAAGCGTGTTTATAGCGAACGAAATAATTAAAAAGGGGATTTGATGCTAAGACTAGTTGTCACCCTGTCTATTATTTTAGGCTTTGTGTTTGGATTTAATGCAAGGGCTCAAGAAGTTAAAAAAACCAAGGTTTTAATTTTCGCAGGACAATCTAACATGGATGGAAAAGGCGATGGGTTATTACTAAGCGAAAGCGAATTGAATGATTTGAAGATTGCAGGAAAAAAAGTAGAATTCATTTTTGACAGCAGCTTGGGAAGAATTAAAGATAATCCGACAATTAGAATACGAGGTGAATTACAACTTACTGATCCACTACCGCATCACAAAGAAAAGTATCGCATAACAAAGAGCTTTGGCCCAGAGCTTTTTTTGGGAATTAAATTAAATAAACTATACCCAAATCAAGACTTTGTATTCATCAAAAGATCTCAAGGGCATACGTCTTTACACGGTAGTTGGAACCCAGAATGGTCTGTAAAAAAAGCTGCAATTTTTGGCGAAGAAAACTATCCAAAACTCTATTATGAACTAATTGATTTAATTGATTCAAAAGTTTCAACCCTAAAAAAGGATTCCTATGAAATCACAGGCGTTTTTTGGGTTCAAGGTGAAAAAGATAGTGGTATAAAGAATTATGGGGATATACCTTCAAAAAATTATTATAAAAATCTCAAAAATTTAGTTAGTAACTTGAGAGCACATCTAAACTCAGAGAATTTGCCTTTTTTTATTTTACAAGTTGGTTCTGGAGAGGTAGTTCAATCAATGAAACGACTTTCAAAAGAAGACAAAAACGTTTATTTTACACCTCAAGAATTTAACCCAAAAAGCAAATACTTTTACCCTAAATACAAGCACGAATGGAATGGAAATCCTGTGGGCCATTACAACTACGAGGGAATGAAGAAAATTGGCATTAGATTTTTCGAGTCTTATATTAATGCAACTTTGATAAAATGATTTATAGAATTGTATTTTTAATATTTGTAACAAATGTTTACACCCAAAGCAAACAACCCAATATCATTTGGCTCGTTTGTGAAGATCAATCGCCAGAATTTTTTCCTATGTATGGCGACGATACCGTTTCGCTACCAAACCTTTCACAATTGGCAGAAGACAGTGTCATTTATGACAATATGCATGCAACAACACCTGTGTGTTCTCCCGCACGAAGTGCTATAATTACAGGAATGTATCCTACCAGTTTGGGTACTCATAATATGCGGACCTATAACGAAGGACGTGAAAGTAATCAGCCCCAACTAGGCATTCCGAGCTATTCGCCAAAATTCCCTGATTATATCCGGCCTTTCACTGCTTATATGCGAGAAGCAGGATATTATTGCACCAACAGCAATAAACAAGATTATAACTTTAAGATAAGCGACGATGCTTGGGACCAAACCTGCCGCTACTGTAAGGGCAACCAAAAGGCGAACATCCATTGGCGTAACCGCGCTGAGGGACAACCCTTTTTTGCGGTATTTAATTTTCAAATCACGCACGAGTCACAAATTTGGGCGCAACATAACAATAAGCGATATGTAACACCAGAAGAGGTGAATAATATTCCACCCTATTTTCCAGACGATCCGATTGTTAGAGAAGACATGGCCATCAACTATAGTAATTTGGTGCGCATGGATAAGGAGATAGGTGCCATTATAAACGAATTAAAAGCACAAGGCTTATATGACAATTCCTATATCTTTTTTTACAGTGACCATGGCGGACCCTTCCCTAGGCACAAACGTGCTATTTATGACTCGGGTGTTAAAGTGCCACTGATGATTAAATTACCAAAAAATGCCAAGGCTGGAAATCGAAACGACGACTTATGGAGCTTTGTAGATTTGGCTCCAACAGTATTACAACTGGCAAATATTCCCCTCCCAAATTACCTTCAGGGCATGTCCATTTTAGACAAAAACACCAAGCCTAGAAAATATTTGGTAACAGCTTCCGATAGATTTGACGGACAAGTTGATCGCATCAGATCGATTAAAACCAAGCGATTTAAGTTTATTAAAAACTATGATGTTTCCCTCCCTCATGCCTTAGACGTCAATTACAGAAAAAAGATGCCGATGATGCGTCGTTTGATGGTACTGAGTGAAAAAGGTCTTTTGGACAAAAATGCCCAACGCTGGTTTGATACGCCAAAAGCAAAGATAGAGTTCTATGACTTACAAAAAGATCCTTTTGAACTCAATAACTTGGCTGAAGAGGCATCTTACAGTAAAAAGCTGCGTAGATTCAATAGCTTACTGGAAGATTGGATGATAAACACTCGTGATTTGGGTGGCTTACCCGAACAGGAGATTATCGACTATTCAGTCAATTGATTTAACCTAATTCTTCATAATCTTGAATGCGGTCGTATGGTGGTCTGTTGTTATGCGCAGCACATAGTTTCCTCTACTCAAATAGGATATTGGTATACGGTGATTTTGCCCTAAGGTTTCCTTTTTTGCATAGTAAACAATTTGACCAGCAGCATTGTAAATTTTCAATGAAGCATCAATAGATTGTGGCATTGACAAAGTAATATAATCATCAGCTGGATTGGGATACACTGCTACCTGTGCCAATATTTTATTGTCTACACTCAATGCTGATGGATCCAATTCAGCAGCCCAAAGACCACGTCCATAAGTAGCTGCATATACTTTGTTTAAACTGTAATTTACTTCCAGCTCATATATTCTTACATTTGGCAAGTTGTCTGAAAATGCTGTCCACGTATTTCTGGCTTCAGCATCATTATAAAACACACCATAATTCATTCCCAGTATCAAGTCCTCTCCATAAAAACACAGGGCACTCGCCGAAAAGTTGGGTAGGCTATTATTGATAATTTGCCAGTTGCTACCGCCGTCATTTGATAGGATTACCTTATTGCTGCCAGAAACGGCCAATGCCAGCATGTTGGGATTGTCTTTATTGATGGTAATGGCGTTGATATTACCTGTATTTTGAGGGAGTGCAATTGCTGTCCAGTCCGTGAGACCACCATCTATTGTTTTATAAAGCAAGTCATTTACAGATAAGTACATAAAATTGCTATTGCTAGGCGCAATTTTAAGTTGGTCAATATTATTGTCGAATTCTTGTGAAATTGAATTCCAGCCTAAACCTGACCCTAATTCTTGTTCATAAACGATATCATAGGCGACATATATTTTGTCTGATACTATGGGGTCTTGTTCAAAGGGCACAATCCAGTTAGCACCATTATCACTTCCAGATTTACCATCAGGAGCAGCAAACCACGACCTTGTGTTTCCCTGGTCAGTACTGAAGTACAAACTGCCGTGCTGACTCGTCCCATATAATTTATTAATATCATCTTTGTCTATAAAAGTTTCCATGCCATCTGCGCCTAGCCAATCTTTCCAAACTCCGCCCGCAAGTACTGAAGTTCCATTATCTTGTGACCCACCTGTTACGACTTCTTCGTTTCCGATTGAAACACCAATCTTATAAAATTGTCGCACACCAATCCCGTCAGACAAGTCTTCATAATAATCTTTTGAAATAGTATTTGGGTCCGCAGCCTTGTAAACGCCACCGTCAGAACCTACAAAAAGATTGCCGTCTACATATTCGATAATGTCTATATCAGCATGACAATAACCAATATTTTCATTAACAGCGTTTCCCGGGATCCATTGTGAAGAAATCGAAAAGTTATTTCCGCCATCAGCCGATCTCCAAGACAAAATACCAGCCATATACACTATATTGGCGTCGTTGGGATCTACAGTTATGTCCATGTCCCGTGGTGCTTGACCTTTATTATCATCAGCAAGAGATGAATACCCAAAATAATTTTTGTCCGCATGGTCTAATTTTGAAAAAGTCTGACCATTATCATCGGAAACATAAAGCCCATTGAAACTGCGGTTTTTTTCTTCTAGTATATATATTTTGGTGGGGTCTTGAGCAGATACCCCCATCATTTTTGCATCTCCAGAAAAAACACCATTAAGAATTGAATTTTTATCTTCAAATCCTTCTGTAAAATATATATTTCCCGAAGTGTCTTTAACAATTATGTCATCCAATGTAACCCCTCTGGCATAGTTTGAAACCGCTGTGAAAGCAAGCTGAAAACTATTATAATTATCATAGATGTTAGTTAGGTCAATTTCAATGTCACTCCAATTAGAGGATTCTTCAGTATATGTTTCTAGATTTACCCAATTATCTTGTGTATCTTTTCTATATGAAATGGTTAGCTCATCAATATCACCTGCCCAATTTACATTAGAGTATGCAAAAGACAAAACGGCATTAGCCGCATTGCCTAAGTTAATAGGGGCCGTAATAAGGCGAGCACTATCACTATTAAAATTTGAGCTCTGAAAGATTCCTAGACCATCTCCAGTTTTTGGAGTGACCGTATTATTATGGTTTGATGTAGCGTAGCCCCATAACTTTGATCCGCTCAATAATTCTTGACTCCATTTGTTTCCGTCTATGGTTAAATCGGGTTTGATGAGGGGTGAAAAACTCACTCCATTATCGGTAGATTTGTAAAAGTTATTGCCCGTGGCATATACTTCGTTTGTGTTTCCAGGCTTGAATTCAATATCATATCCTGTAGTAGATTCAGTGTGTATTTTGCTCCAACTTACACCGCAATTGGTTGATCGAAAAACTCCTTCGTATTCAACACTTGCATACATGATGTTGGTGTTTTCGGGTTTAATAAGAATTTTATTTACTCTGTCATATGCATTATTGTTGGTACTCATTAGGCTGTTTCCATTGATTAGAGCCCAAGATGCCCCACCGTCAGTAGATTTGAATATTCTTCCTTGGGTGCTTCCCCAAAAGTAGGTGTTGCTATCATTTGGCGCTATGGCGAGTCCGTAAACATCGATATTGGACAGGTTGTCTGTCAGACAACTCCAATTTTGTCCACCATCGTTTGTTTTCCAAATACCGCCTGTGGGACTTCCAGCAATAAAATGGTTGGTATTTTCAAATGCCAACGAAGTAATTCTTCCTACTCCAGGATTCCACCCACTTGTGCCATTTTTATAGGTAGGTCCAAGGTCGCTCCAAGCCCCTGTTTGTTGTATTACTCCAGAACGTGTACTGATATTACGTCTTCTATTGTAGCGATGTAACTCTTCAAGGTATATGCTATTTGGGGTTAGTATATTATGATCGTTCGCATCCATCTTTGCCCCATACAGCCAGCGTTGATAAAACTTATACTCGTTATTATTTTTTCCTACTTTTTCGAAATAGCGATCAGCTTCAAACTCTATTTTTTCGAGAGAGGTTTCGCCATCGTGTAGTAGCTTGAGGTAAGGTTGGCTTTCAGCAAAATGAAATGATAGCAAAACCATTATCAACAGATAATGGTGAAACCTAAAATATATTTGTAAATTTAAATAATTTCTATGAATTAACACATCAAGACGTTTATAAACTCTTTTTAAATTTAGGGCACATTTTTTTATAAAACATAAATTGAACTTTACTAAGTCAGTCAGCTTTGATTGAATTTACCTTAGGCTTAATTCGATAAATTCCCTCAAATTCAACAGCAATATAGATGTAGCCGTAAGGACCCATGATCACGTCACGTACACGCCCAATATCGGCAGCTACTTTCTCGCGTGCAATCACTTTGTTATTGCGAATCGTTAAACGCTCTAAGTATGATTTTTTTAGTGAGCCGACCAATATACTCCCTTTCCAATCGGGGTATCTATCACCCGTAACAAATGCCATTCCTGAGGCTGCTATGGAAGGTACCCAATAGTAGAAAGGCTGCTCCATACCCGGTAGCGAACGGTTTTTAGTAATGGTTGTTCCTGTATAATTCTTGCCGTAGGTGATTTTGGGCCAGCCATAGTTTTTTCCTGCTTCGATGATATTAATTTCATCACCACCTCGTGGTCCATGCTCATGTGCCCAAATCTCACCCGTTTCAGGATGTATTGTAAGCCCTTGTGGATTACGGTGGCCATAAGAATAAATGGCTTCTTTAGCGCCATTCACTCCCACAAAAGGGTTATCAATTGGAACACTTCCGTCATCGTTTAAGCGGTATATTTTACCGTTATCTCGCGTAATATCTTGTGGATTTATATCTCGCTCGCCTCTGTCACCTACAGAAAAATACAGGTATCCATTTGTATCAAATACAATACGTGATCCAAAGTGTACACCCTTTTTGGTGTCCGGGGTAGCTTTGTATAGTAGTTTTACCTCAGAGAGCGCGTTCCCTCTTAGTGTAGCAGCATACAAGCCTGTATTTCCTCCAGAGGCATCTTCATTGGCGGTTGCCATAGTAAAATAAACCCTGTTATTCTGCTCAAAATTGGGATGTAGAGCAATGCCCATCAAGCCACCCTGACCACGAACATAGGTGGCGGGCAAACCAGACACCTCGTTTTTTTTGCCATATTGAAAACGTATTAGCTTCCCTTCTTTTTCTGTATACAATAAGCTGCCATTAGGCAGAAACACCATGCCCCAAGGTATTTCTACTTCTGGAACTACAAGTTCTACAGTACATGAAGCAGTTTCAGCTGTTTTTAAGGGAGGTATATTTTCCTTTTGAGCACAAGAGGTTTGGGTTAATATCAATGTTATACAAGCTAGTGTGAAGATATTTTTTTTCATGACGGATTTAGCTTTATCACAAATATATCAAATCTATAACTGCATTCGAAGGCGAATGAAAGCTTGTCGCTTAGGTGCAGGCTCAAAATATCGCCCGCCAAATGCATTAATGCGGATATTGTCGTAGTAGTTCACATTGGTAATATTGCTAATACCTAACGTACAAGTTGTTGTATTCCATTGGCGTAGCGCATACAGGTCTGTTGTCCAAAATTTTGGCACTTCTACAAGGTTTTTAGAGTCGGCATAACGCTTACCCACATAACTCACTTTGAGTGATACGGTAGTTTTTCTAAACAAATAATCTAGCCTTGCATCAAATTGA